>Ga0210400_10004904_pt1 | contig 11480 bp, 7 predicted proteins | sample IncBWH26MmetaG_FD_155456 | JGI IMG/M metagenome (GOLD analysis project Ga0210400, IMG submission 155456) | Forest soil microbial communities from Barre Woods Harvard Forest LTER site, Petersham, Massachusetts, United States - Inc-BW-H-26-M | ecosystem: Environmental > Terrestrial > Soil >...
CGCCTACCAGTACCAGAACCATGGAGGCAATGAGGGTGGCCCGCCATAGGCCTCGCCGGTAAGCAGCGCGCTGGCGCCGCAATTCGGCTTGCGGCATAGAGGCGCCGATCCACTCCCGGTTGAAAACACGGGTGTAGATACGGTTGCGGACTTTGAGCTTCGCGTCTTCCGTAAGAGTAATGCCAGATAGCCGAAGCGTAGTAACCAGCGGATCGAATTCGTCATCGCTCACGCGCTTGCCGTCATGGACTTGCCTGTAGAGATCGAGGAGGCTGGCAACATCCACCTCGCTATGGGTCATGCGCTGCCGGACGAACAGCAAATTGTCATCGCGCTCGTGGGCCCGGGGTGAAAGAAACAGCTCGTTGCACAGCCTGTCAACATCGGCGCTATCGCTGGTGCTTGCGTCCCCAGCAACTGCCAGGCACAGCCGTTGCGTGAGATAAGGATGGCCGCCGGTCCAATATAGAACGCGCTGGAGCAGGGCCGCACCACGATCTGGCTCGCGTCCCAGCCCGTTCGCCAAAGGGGCTGCTTCGGCTTCGGTAAAATCGCGTAGCTCAATGCGCCGGCCAATGTTGAAAGGCGTCATTCGCGTATCGCGGACCAGGTCTGTTGGCGCTGCCACGCCCAGCAGGCTGAAGCTGAGCCGCTCCATTTCTTGGTGTTCGCTACGCGCGTTGTAGCATTCGCGAATCCCGGCAAAAAACTCGTCCACCGAGAAAGGCAAGCTGCGCACCACATCGATCTCGTCAACGAAGATGACGATCTTGCCGGGATAGAGCGGTAAAATCACCTCGCGAACCGCGCTCATCCAGCGCTGCAGCATGCCCAGGGAGAGATGCGCCTGCCAGAACGCGAATAATTCATCTTCCAGGTTAAGCCGCTGACCCAACTGCAGCAGCAAGCCTCCATACCATTGTTCTGCGCTGAGGTTCTGTCCCAAGGCGGTTAGATCCAACACGGCCACGCCGATCCCGGCTTTCCGCAGGCGGGCCACAGTCCGGATCATCAGCGAAGACTTGCCCATCTGCCGCGCGGTCAGCACATAGCAGAACTGGCCTTCCATGAGTCCCTGGTACAACTCCCGGTCTGCCTGCCGGTCGACATAGGAAAGCGCATCAGAGCGGAGTGTTCCGCCCGCTACATAGAAACCTGGCTGGCCGTTGTCGCTCATAACAATTGTTTCTTCAGGTAATTTGCGTAGAGTTCACAGCGTGGTTTGGCGTTCTGTGCTGAATTCCCGGTCAGCACGCCGGCGCTGCGCAGGCGATAGAAGTCAGAGACCGTTAAGCCCGGTTGCCCGCGCAGGATGTTCCGGACGGCCTCACACAAGTCAGAACCACCTTCTTCTAACGCGAGCAGCATCCGGTGCAGGTGGTCGTCGAAAAGACCTTCTTCAAGGTCGGATTGGGCTTGCAGAGCTGCCAGAGTCAGCCCCCGGTTTGCCATTGCATAGAACCCCAATTGCACAAGGTAAGGATTGCCGCCTACCAGGGCAAAATACTCTTCTACTTCCGCATTGCTCAGCGGCGATCCGTGGCAGCGATTGAGTTCGGCAACCTGCCCGCAGTTGAAGTCTTCCAGGCTTAGCCGCGTGCCTACGTTGAAGGGCGACTGGTTGAGGTCTGTGATGAATAATTGCGCCTCGGTTGCATAAACCATGGCTGCCGTCAGGCGCTGCCAGGGGCCCTCAGGATCCAGCGCCCGCAGGTTGTGCCAGGAGCGAAATAGGCCAAAGATGTCATTGGCATAAGGGTAATGGAATACCCTGTCCACCTCATCCATACCCCACACCAAAGGCGGCTTGATCGCGGGCAACACTTCACGCCGCAGATAGCGCTCAAAATTGCTGGTGGGACTGGCGAAGTTGTTCCAGCTTTGATGCGGGCGCGCCTCCAGGTCAAGGCTGTTGGCGATCAACTCCCCCAAGGTGAGCAGAAGCTTTTCAGTATTAGTGAAGGCGTCGGCTGTAAGGTGCTGAAAGTCAGTCAGTAAGACGGTGGCCCCGGCTTCTCGCGCCCGTTGCAGTCCTCGCGCCAGCAATGACGTCTTGCCAACCTGCCGTGCGCCCTTTACCAGCACAAAGCTATCGCGCCTGGCGATTGCGCCGTGAAACTCATCGTCGGTATCGCGCGCGATATAAAGAGGGGAATGCAGCGGCAAGGCCCCCACCGGCGGCCCTGAGGGAGTCTGGGCGGCCTCTGGAGGAGTGCTTGCTGGCGCTCGTTGCGAATCCACTATCATTCGTACTTCCAGCGCAAATCGATAGCCGCGCCCCGAAAGGGTCTCAATGGATTCTTTGCCGATTATCTTACGGAGTTCAGTCACACTTACCGTGAGATTGTTCTCTTCGACGGCCGTATCGGGCCAGACCTTATTCAGCAAATGGTCTTTGGTGAGTACCTGTTGGCTGTGCGCTACGAACTCCAGCAGCAAGTCCATCAGCCGGGGACGCAGAGAGAGTCGCCGGCCATTGCATTCGAGCCGGAATTGTTCGGGTTCCAGGCGGTACGGGCCGAATTCATAGATCAGGCGAGACATGTTTGACCACGGAACAGCGCTGGTTTAGGAAAAATTTAATCTAGATTTAGCTGAATTTTTCTATGACCTTAAAGCTTATTAAAACCGCAGTTAACTATACTCACTATTAATTGCAACCAGGTAGTCGTATAACTGGATTGGATCAATGCATTCCAATGGCAGGTCATTGTAATGCAAGGACTTGGCTGGAACAACAACGTCGCAGGACCAATACTGGAAAGAGATGAGTTAAGGAGGGGACATATTCAATGCCTACAAAAAGGGCTCCACAATGGACAGCTCCCGGCACCGCGCTTCTGTATTATCCGCTGAACCCCACGCTTCAGTCGAAGTTTGCCGCTTTTTACAAAAAAGTCATAGTTCCATGGCTGCAGGCAAGAGGTGTGAAAGGCAGCGCCTGGATAGTAGGAAATACTTTGTTTGCCGTAGTTTCAAACAATAATCCACCCTGGACGGGGGCCGCAGGCATTCCAAAGTTCGACCAGTTTGTGGAATACCAAGCTCCGGTGGTCATCAAGAAACTACCAGACTTGTTATGAGCGGATCCACCAGGTGAAGGCTGCAGACCATTGATAGTGCTGCCAACCTGCTAACGCCACCAGTTAGCAGGTCCTGGCAGCCGTGAACAAAGTAGTAAAGCTTCGACTCCCCAGTCGGGACTTTGCCTAGAAGTGGCAGTCGCCACGAAGCGGTCAAGAGTGGAGGCGAAATGGATTTATTAGGATGCTCCCGTTCTTATGAATTTGATGAATCCTATCTCTGTGCTTTGAGAGCGCGAGATGTTGAGACCGAAGCTCATTTTGTTCGCTATTTCACTCCACTGCTCCGAATCACGCTTCGCAGGCGCATGTGTCGGCCAGACCAAATAGACGACGTGGTTCATAGCACCTTTCTCCGGGTGCTCCAAAGAATCCGTTTCGGCGCTGCTATTGATCAACCGAAGAGCCTTGGGGCATTCGTGTATTCTGTGTGCAAAAATGTTTCGCTCGAGACCTATCGCATCGACAAGCGATATGAGGCCCTGGAAGAGTTGGCGATCGATCCGCCGGACACCGCTGTGGCGCCGGATGAAGATCTGGTCAGGCAGGAGACCAGAAGCAAGGTGCGGCAGATCCTGGCTTTGTTACCGCTAAGAGATCGGGACCTCCTGCGGTCGGTGTTTTTTGAGCAGAGGGACAAAGACGAAATCTGCCGGGAGCTGGGTGTCACCAGAGACTACTTGCGCGTGCTGGTGTGCCGGGCCAAAGAGCAATTTCAGAATCGATACGAGCGTGAAGAATCGCAGCCCGCAAAACCTCGTGTGGGTCCGTCTTCTTTGGTCCCATCTTCTTTGAGCCCATCTCGGACAAACGCTTATTCGCGCAAAGAGATCATCGGTTCGATTCGCGTGCGGCGCGGGCGTTGGGGAGATAGTCAGCCAAGAGCGCAACGAAAACCATCAGCGCGAGAATAGCCGCAGATTGTCAGCCAACCTGGGCGGCGCTGGCTTTGATATTCGACTGCAGGCGGAATTCCCCGTCCTTAAAGCAGCGCCAATTTCCTGTCGTGATACGATAATTTTACGGAATTGTCCATGGAAGCGGCGCTGCCGAAAAGCAAAGAACCTTATGGCGTAATCAGCAGACTGTGGAATTCTGTCTGGAGACGGTGGTCCACACTTCTTGAACAACGTGAAGACCAGGTTTTTCTGGTGCTGACGCTGTTGATCGGCGCCCTGGTAGGCCTCACGGTAGTGGCCTTCATCGTCCTGACCGAACATGTCGGCGCTCGCTTCTATCCTGCAGGCGTATCGCCATGGAGGCGGCTGCTGGTTCCGGTTACGGGCTCCCTCGTTATTGGGTATCTGCTCTTTCGTTATTTTCCGGATGCGCGCGGAAGCGGCGTTCCGCAAACCAAGGCAGCCCTGTTTGCCCGGGACGGAGTCATCACCTTCGGTACGGTCATCGGCAAATTCTCCTGCACTTCTGCCACATTGGCCAGTGGGATTCCCCTGGGACGTGAAGGACCGTCAGTGCAGGTAGGCGCTGGAATAGCTTCCATCCTGGGGCGAAAGCTGGGTCTGCGTCCGGAAAAGGTGAAGGCATTATTGCCCGTAGGCGCCGCGGCGGCGGTTGCGGCAGCCTTCAACACGCCTCTGGCAGCGGTGTTGTTTGCATTAGAGGAGGTAATGGGCGACCTGCACGCGCCGGTTCTGGGCTCGGTTGTGCTGGCCTCGGCCACTTCCTGGGCTGTGCTGCGCTTGTTGCTCGGCAACAATCCTCTGTTCCAAACGCCCCAATATCAACTGGTGCATCCGTTGGAGTTTGGAATCTATGCTGTTCTGGGGGTTGCCGGCGGCTTTCTCTCCGTGGCTTTCACAAGGCTGCTGTTGAAAATGCGCGCAGGGTTCCTGCGGTTACCGCGGAAGACGCGCTGGTGGCATCCCGTCGCCGGTGGCCTGGTCGTGGGCGCGATGGGTTGCTTTGTGCCCCAGGTGCTGGGTGTGGGATACACCTATGTTGGTCAGGCGCTCACTGGCGAACTTGCGCTTAAGTTGATGCTTCTGCTGGTGGTGCTCAAGTTCTTTGCCATTATTGCCAGCTATGCCTCAGGCAATGCCGGCGGCATTTTCGGCCCAAGCCTGTTTCTTGGAGCCATGCTCGGCGGGATCATCGGAAGCATATCGCACCACGTCCTGCCGGCCTATACCGCCACTGCCGGGGCCTATTCGCTGGTGGGCATGGGTGCTGCCTTTGCGGGAATCGTGCGCGCCCCCATGACCTCTGTGGTGATGATTTTTGAGATGACCCGGGACTACGCGGTCATTGTCCCGCTGATGATCTCCAACCTGATGAGCTTGTATATTGTCTCGCGCTTCGAGCCTGAGCCTATCTATGAATCTCTGGCCCATCAGGATGGAATCCATCTGCCGGCCACCAAGACGCGGCGCGAATTGGGGCAGCGCAAGGTATTTCAAGCCATGCGGCCAGCCACCGAGATCCTGCCGGCGCACATGCGGGTCCGCGAAGCGGCTGAACTTGCACGCTCCAGCTCGTTGCGCTCGTGGCTGGTCATGGATGAAGCCGGCATTGCCGGAGTTCTGAGCCGCACAAGACTAGAACAGGCTGTTACGGGAGACGGCGGAGAGAAACCATTGGCAGAGCTGGTGGACTTCCTGGAGTTTCCGCACGTTCACGCCGATCACGCGCTTCATCTGGCCCTGGAACGCATGAGCGCAGCCCATCTGGATCTGCTGCCCGTGGTCAGCCGCGCAGACATCCATAAACTTGAGGGAGTGGTGACTTTGCGGGATGTGCTGGATGCCTACGGCATAGAACGAGGCTCAACCTAAAGTATTTTACAAACGCTCTAATTCGCGGTTCAGTCGTGTGAATTCGCGGCTACAACTAGTTCCGAATCGGAAGTTTCAGCTTTTTCAATTATGGCAATTTTGGTACTTATGTAATTTTGGCAATTCCATTCACCGAATCTGGATTCCCATGGCTTTTCCAAGATTCATCTGTTCCGCCTGCAGAATCGTTAACGCTTGCTCGAGTCTCTTGAGCACGGCCGCCATGCTCTGGTTATCGGCGTTGGCTCGTCCCGTCTCCTGGCTAAGCGCCTGCCCTTGCTTGCCGACATCAGAGTTGGCTTTCACCAGTTTTTTTGTCAGGCCCTTGAACTCGGTCTTCTGCGGGTCGGAAAGGTATTTCACGAACTCCTTGCTGCCATCGTGGGCTTCCTCCACCGCGTCTTTTAGGTCGTCAGCCGGGTCGGAGAATTCCGGAGGCTTGGTTCCGGTTTCGATCATGTGCAGAAAGTCGTGCGCCTGTTTCCTTGCGCTTTCCGTATGTTTGCTTAGTATCTGGAACTGGGAAACCTGCTCGGGGGTGGCCTGAAGGGCGAATCCACGTTCGAAATCCTTTATCTCCTCGGTCTCACCGGAGGCAGCCGGCTTGCCAGGCTGAGTGATATCATGCGCTGCAGTGTGCCTGCCGCCTCGCTGCGCCAGAATATTTTGCGAAGCCAATAACAACACGGTCCCGAATGCCAGCGCCGCCAGTCGAATCACGCCCATTCACCTTCGATAGAGGAACTCCATTATTGTAAGACAAGCTGTGATTCAGATCAGCGGTATCAGTGCAAATCCGTGGGTAAAAAATCCTTTGCAAAACTTAACGCGGATCACGGGCCATGGGCGATGGGTGCATCGGTGATAGGCGATGGATAAACCCTGGTTTGGTCGTTTCCGAATTCAAATCGCAGTATCCATTCCCGTTCGGTGTCCCCGCGGCCAGCCTGCGCCGGTGTAAATTTCCAGCGTTGGGCGGCTTGTAGCGCCAATTGCGCAAAGTATGGGCTTCGGCCGGGCGAATCAAGCTCGGCGTCTGCCACGTTGCCAAGGGCATCCACATGGACTCTTACCTTAACTCTAACCTTGCCCCAAATTGTGTCCCTGGCTTTCTGTGGCACCGTTGGCAATACTTGCTGAACAATACCCTCATGCTGGGGGCCGCTGGCGACCGCGCTGCTCTCCGCTTGGGATGGAGCAGCCGGAAGTGGCGAAGCATGGGGCGCGTTAGAAGGTTCTTGGCTCTTCCCGCGTCCGCTTTTTAAAGGAGAGCCTGGAGACGGCTTTTCGGCTTCCTGCGCGTCTTCCCGAAGTTGGGTTTGCTCTTGGGGCTCGGCTGGCTGCTGACGATGAAGGATTCTCGATCCTGCAAGCAGTACACCCACAAAGGTGGCAGCAATGGCGGGAACGATGAAGAGCCATTTTGCGGACGCCTTTCTCACCTTAATTTCTTTCTGTTTGACGGGTGCTTCCTGTTTGATAAGACTTTTCTCTTTGATGTCGCCTGGTTGGAGAGCAGCAGCCACAGGTGGATCAAGCCGGGCCGCGACATCGGCAATCGTCCATCGTTGTTGCGGGTCCTTGCGCAGGCAATTACGCACGATCTCCAGAAAAGGTTTGGGCAAGTGTTGTGGCACGGCCGGATCGGCGTGCTCCGTTTCGTTCGAGGCAGGCAGACGCTGGGTCAGGACTTCCACCAGCGTAATGCCTAGCGACCATACGTCCGCGGCAGGCGAGATACCTCCGTTTGCGCTTTCGCTTGAGGCGGAGATTTCTGGTGGATCATACGGGCTGCGCCCTTGAGCGGCAACACGCTCACCGGTCGCATAGAGTCCATCGGTCGCGAGCTTCAACTGGTCACGGATGGCCATTATGTTGGCCGGTTTCAGGCGACTGTGAACCAAACCCTGGCCGTGAAGATAAACGAGGGCGTCCAACGCGGGCCTGAGCATCTCCCGGGTCTCCGCAGGAGTAAGCGGCCGCTCCGGAAGAATTTGTGAGAGGTCCTCTTCAGCGTACTCCATCACCACAAACAGCAACTCCGTGCTTTCGATGAGGCAGCGTCCGGCTTGAAAAAGGCGCAACAGATGAGGATGAGAAAGCTTGATAGTGCGTTGCCATTGCGAGAGCTGGGCATCCGCGTCCGCCGAATCGGCGGCAACCAGCTTAATGGCGGCTCTTTGAAGCTCCGCTCCCCACTCGGTGAGGAAGACAGCGCTCCGCTTCGAGCCACCCAGATACTGGAGCAGTTGAAAATCACAGCCTTGTGCAGGCGCGTTGACAACCTGGCCTTCCCATTGCTTGCAGGCCTTGGTCATATTGCTCTCCTTTCTTCTTTGTGCTCACGCGAATCAGGCCATTGCGGAGTGCCAATGGTCAAACGGGCCGGCTGATTCCGTCACACAACAGTTTTCAAGGGATTCCGCTACCTGGACCTGGGTAATTCTGTCCGGGCCCGCCGGGCCTTGCAAGGGAGGCTGGCCTGCACTTGATGAGACGAGGATATAACCATTCACCGATGGCTTTCAATCGGATTGCATGATTTTGTGTCTGAGGTAGTCAACAGGGAGGTGTCGGACAAGGGCGGATAGCCAACTTTGTGCCGCAGTTTGCGGGTCTTTGAAAGCAAAATCAGGGCATTAACCACAGAGGCCACAGCGTAGCAGAGCCACAACCAAAACCCGTTCACCGCAAAGGACGCGAAGGCCGCAAAGGAAAACCAACATCTTAACCACAAAGGAACACGAAGGAAAATCCCAAGGACGCGAAGGAAAAGCAAAGAAAATCTTCGCAGCACGAGCAGAATTTGACGGATAGTAGTACAGAGGAACACGAAGGAACCCAAGATCAAAAGCCCATCGCAGAGTGTATAGAAAGCTGAGATTCGCAGAGTATAAGCTTGGGCCTCCTCTGCTCCTCCGCTGCCTCTGCGTTTCAAAGGTTTTGGCTGGCTTCATTCGTGTGAATTCGTGTTAATTCGTGGCTAAAAGCCTTTCCTCTAGCCTTCCGGTTTTCTCCGCCGCCTCCGCGGTGAATCCTGCTTTGGTTTTCTCAATGTTTCTCTCCCGGCCGGTAATCGGCTTCAATATGTCCGGCAAGCTGGGCCTGGGTGAACAACACTGGTTTAGGCTTCATCGCGACGAACAGCGGCGACTGGTCGGCGTAGTGCGGTGAATTCTGGTCAACCGTTGCCGAGCCGAACTGGTGGATACTTTCTGACGTGAGCTTACCTTCCTTGTCCCAGGCAACGAACATGACAAAGGTGTCGCCACCCGCCGCGGTCAATGTGCCGTCAGGCTGCTTCAAGCCGTAAACGGCGCGGTAGATGTCCGGCCCGCCATCAATGGCGAGATCGACCTTGCCGCGACGCAAGCGGTTCACCTCGCCCCACTCGGGATCGAGACGTCCAAAGTGCGCTTTGAGTGTCTGCATGGCTTCCCGCAGCGAGGCCATGATCTGCGCCTGCGAGGGAGGCTGCGGCTTACCTTTGATCTCCGTCCGAGCGCGGAGCACCGGCTCGCCCATCAGGACCGCGAGTGCCGCGCTGCGGTTCGCAACATTGGTCTTGTGGTCCCATCGTTTGAGAATCTCCTGTGCCTGCCGCAGATTGCCGCCATCGGAGTTCTTTCCTGCATCTTTGGCCGAAGGATCAAGGGCTACAACTTCATCAACGAGCTGCGCCAGGTCGGAGTGGGCGCTGTAGTCCAGATCGTACTTGTACGCGCGGAACGTCTCTGCCGTGATGTGTGCGTCGGTTCCGTAGGTCTCAAGAGCGCGCCACGCCCGGTTGGTCATGTTGCTTTGAATGCCGAGAGTCGGAGAGAAGTCTTGCGGCTTTAGGTCGTCCCCTGCCGCAGCCGCGTGAAATGGCGTGTTGTTTGAGTTGAAGACGAGTCCGTGAGGCGGGTCCCAAATCTGTGGAATCTTGTCAAAAGGCAGATACTGATGCCAGATCAAGTCCGAGCGGTCGCCGGGCAGCGTGTCCTGCCACTCCAGCCCTTCCTGCCGCACCGGGAACAGTCCGTTGTAGACATAGCCGATATTCGCCTTCTCGTCGGCGTAAACAAAGTTGATGCTGGGTATGGCCTGCAGCGCCATGGCTGCGCGCCAGTCCGCGAGTGTAGCGGCCTTGTTCAGGCGGTAATACTGCAACGGCTGGCGCACCTCATTAATGCCGGCATAACGAATGGCGAACACGCCATGATCGGTCTTCAGCACCGGGCCTTGAGCGGCGTAAAGCACATCGCGGTGCACCGTCCAGACCAGCGGCCCCCAGATCTTCACGCGGATCTTCGCATCGCTCTTTTCAAAATCACGCCATTGTCCATCGAGTTGATATTGGTTGGAATTGGCCGGGTTGATGGTGAGTTTGTAAACGTCAATGAGATCAGGATCGTTCACCGTATTGGCCCAGCCCAGATGCTCGTTGTGGCCATGCAGCATAAAAGGCGAGCCCGGAAAGAAGCCGCCGGCCACGTGCCAACCCTGATCGCTCTCCAGCACCGCCTCATACCAGGAGACCGGCCCCGTATAAGGCTGATGGGAGTTCACCAGCAGCCGCGTCGCTCCATCCGCAGAGCGTGAGGGCGCCACAGCCACGCCATTGGATCCCACAGGGATGGCCTCGTGCGTAATCAGGAAGGCGTCCTGGCCGTCTTTAGAGAGTGAGGCCGGGGAAAGAGAGGCCGTGGCGTTGCTGCTCTCCGGGCTGCTCAACTTCAGCAACACGCGGTCAAGCCCGTAGAAGAAGGGGGTCTTGAAGACAAAGCCGGCGGCCACGTCCTTGCCGGTAAGCGGCAGGGCCCCGCGCACAACTTTGTCCGGATGGAGCGCCGCGTAGTAGTTCACGCCGTTGGCATAAGCTTCCAACACGTGGCGCACGTCTGCGGGCAGGTCGGTGTCATATTTGGCGTTCACCGTTTCCCAAACCCGCAACAGGTGGACAAGATAGTCGGCCACCGCGGCCTTGCGTCCCTCGGTCGCAGCAAGCTGTCCACGCGTAGCAAGCGCCACCTGCTGGAGCGTGGCAAAGTCATCTTCAGAGTGGGCAAAGCCCAACCCAAAAGCGACATCTACGTCCCTGGCCCCCATCACATGCGGCACCCCAAAGTTATCGCGCTTGATCCGGACATCATATTGGCGGGCCTTGGCAATCACCGCGGCCGTATCCGGCGGCGCAGGCTGGTCCATCCTGTCAGCCACGATGAGGAATACGACGGCTCCGACGATGAGTACCGCCAGTGCGAGTAGAGTGATCTTGAGAGCGCGCATGATGCGCATGTATGTCTCCTTGCCGAGGCCTCAAGCCTGGCTCTGCGTAGTTCTTACCTTGGGTCTTCTGAGCCGATCCTGACTCCGGCGACAAAAAATGCGGCTGAATGTGGCAGCGGGATTATATCGGAAAGAGATGTAGATCAGCGCATGCAGAGGCATGCACAAAGACGAACCTGTGGGGGGAATAACCGCATGCAGAGAGAAGAATCACTGTCATCCTGTCTATGACTACGAGAGAAATGTCAAGTGTTTTCGCAAAGCGGACGAATGCATAGCACTGGAAAGACTGTCCAGCGCGCCACCCAACTTCCATCCCTCTCCCCACTTCCCC
>Ga0210400_10004906_pt1 | contig 11477 bp, 11 predicted proteins | sample IncBWH26MmetaG_FD_155456 | JGI IMG/M metagenome (GOLD analysis project Ga0210400, IMG submission 155456) | Forest soil microbial communities from Barre Woods Harvard Forest LTER site, Petersham, Massachusetts, United States - Inc-BW-H-26-M | ecosystem: Environmental > Terrestrial > Soil >...
GGCCCGCGATCCGGTGGCGGGAGCTGTGGCCCGGGGCCAACTGGACGACGATACCTACTTTCTCACTGGAAAGCATGGCAACGTTCTGGGCAATGAGCTGCCCGATCCGCTTTCAAAAGAGAGCATCGCTCAGATTCTGGCGCGCGGACAGAACCGCTACAACATCTATTGCACCCCTTGCCACGCGCAGGTGGGCGATGGTGGAGGCATGATCGTGCAGCGCGGTTACAGGCGGCCTCCCTCTTTCCACGAGGAGCGGCTGAGGAACGCGCCCCTGGGACATTTCTTTGACGTAATGAGCAATGGGTTTGGGGCCATGCCGGACTACTCCGCGCAGATCAAGGCTGTGGACCGCTGGGCAATTGCGACTTACATCCGGGCCCTGCAGCGGAGCCAGCATGCAACCGAGGCCGATGTTGCTCCCCAGGACCGAGACAAATTGAATAATCCACCACAGAGTAAATCCCAAAATCCTGCCGAGTCCGAGACGCCGGGAGGTGGTAAGCGATGACCACCACCGTTCGCGTTACACCGGCTGACTTTGCGCCTCCTTCCGTAATTCCGCAGTGGGGACGGCTCACGCTGACTGTGGGAGGTCTTTTCTCGGCGATCTCGGTCGGCTTTGCAGTCACGAACTGGGAGCGTTTCCTTCATTCGTGGCTGATTGCCTTCATGTTTTGGCTGGGCCTTACCCTCGGCTCGCTCACGCTCCTGATGCTGCAATACACCAGTGGCGGAAACTGGGGGAGGCTCGGGCGCAGGTTCTGGGAGGCGGCCACTCACAGCTTGTGGCTGATGCTGGCCTGCTGGATTCCCATTGTTGCGGGAATGAAGCTCCTCTATCCGTGGACGCACATGAAGCCGGAAGAGCTGGGACCGGCCAAGGCTGCCTACTATCTAAATCCGACGCTGTTTATTGTCCGCGGAATCATCTATTTCATCGGCTGGATGTTCCTGGCCTGGCGGATGCGGCGCTGGTCCAAGGTTGAAGAAGCCGGCCAGTCAACGCCTGCCGCCTTCGTCGGCATTCAAAATCTGAGCGGCGCAGGCATTGTATTTTATGGCCTGACCGTGACCCTTGCTTCAGTGGATTGGGTCATGTCGCTGACGCCGGAATGGTGGTCAACGGTTTTTGGCATGTTGTTCATGGTTGGCCAGTGCCTTAGCGCGTTTGCTTTCACTATCTTCCTGCTGGCCAAGCTGGCCCCGCGCGAGCCGCTCTCGCGCATATTCAAGACCGATTATCTCCACGATTTCGGCAAGATGATGTTTGCCTTTGTCGTATTGTGGGCTTACCTCTCATTTTCGCAGTGGCTCATTATCTGGTCGGGAAACATCGTGGAAGAGATCCGCTGGTACCTGGATCGGATCAAGGGCAACTGGCAGATCGTTGTGATAACGCTGATTGCTCTGCACTTCGTGCTGCCGTTCGCGCTGCTGCTCTCGCGAAGCCTGAAGCGGCAGGCCCGCAAGCTGGTCCTTATTGCCCTGCTGCTGATGTTCATGCGTTACGTCGATCTTTTCTGGTTGATCGTACCCAACTTCCACGGGCATGTGCAGTGGCTGGATATCGTGATGAATGTTGTGACATTTACCGCCATCGGCGGGTTGTGGCTGGGGATTTTCTTTTACAAGTTGAGCCAGCGCGCCCTCCTGCCGGTCAACGATCCTCATTTTTCGGAGATGCTGGAGGCCAAGCATGGATGAGATGGGCGAGTTTCGTCCCCAAGGCGGTGACCCGCAGGTCAAAGAAGGCCACCAGGAAGTTGATTTCAGCGTCCGTATGATCGTAGTGTCGATCGTATTTCTGTTGATTGGAGGCATAGCCGTAATGCTGGTCTCCGTGGGGATCATGAAAGGGCTTGAATGGTGGGAGCAGAAGCACGACGCGCAATTGACGCCCATGCAAGAGCAGCTCAACAAAGAAAGGGCGACTCCGAAACAACCGGAAGGCGTAAAACCTCCGCCTGATTGGGACGAGCGGGCGCAAGAGGAGAGCCACCTTCAAAAAACTTTCCCCACGCCCAGGCTGCAGTACGACGACGTAAGAGACATGGACGACCTGCGCTCGGCCGAAGACGCCCGTTTGATGAGCACCGGAAGGAATCCTGACGGAACCGTGCACATCCCGATCACCCGTGCGATGGAATTACTGTCGAAAGAAGGGCTGCCTCCGGTAAGCGGGCCGTTCGTGCCGAGTGTTCCGTTGCCGGTCGAGCCGGTAACCAGTCCTCCGGATGCCAAGGCCAAAGCTGGAGCTAAATGAGCAGGGCGGTAAGCCCGATTTGATCGGTAAAAAGATCGGCAAAAACGGCCGGTAAGAATGACCGTAAATTGAGAATGACCAGTAAATAATGACCAGCAAAAAATGATCGGTAAAGCGCAAATTCGAAGCCTGATCGCCATTGTGGCCCTGGTGTTCGCAGCCAGCCTGGCTGCGCTGGCGCAGGCTGCGCCCAAAGGAGACTTAGGGCAGACATCAGCAGACCAGAAACCCGCCATTCTGGACCAGGTGGGAATTGACCAGCGACTCAACCAGCAGGTACCGCTGGACTTGAGCTTTGTTGATGAGAACGGTCAGGCAGTTAAGCTGGGGCAATACTTCGGACAGAAGCCGGTGGTGCTCTCGCTGGTGTATTACCAGTGCCCCATGCTTTGCTCGCAGGTGCTCAACGGGCTGACCTCGTCGCTGAATGTTCTGCGTTTCGACATTGGCCGTGAGTTCGATGTAGTCACGGTCAGCTTTGACCCGCGTGACACGCCGGCCGCGGCGAATGAAACCAAGCAGAGAATGCTGAAGCGGTATCGTCGTCCCGGTTCGGAGCAGGGCTGGCATTTCCTGACCGGAAAGAAAGAGCAGATAGACGCGCTGACCCAGGCTGTAGGTTTTCGTTATGCCTGGGACCCGGAAATACAGCAATACGCCCACGCCAGCGGCATCATGCTGCTGACCGCTGACGGGCACGTGGCCCAGTACTACTACGGAATTGAGTATTCGCCGCGTGATCTGAGACTGGGGATAGTTCAGACATCGCAGGGCAAAGTTGGGAGCCTGGTGGAGCAGGTGTTGTTGTACTGCTATCACTACGATCCCGCCAAGGGCAAATACGGCGCGGTGATTTTCAACATTTTGAGAGTTAGCGCTTTGGCCATGATTTTAGTGTTGGGTGGATTCATGTTCCTGATGTTCCGCCGCGACGCAGCAGCCAGGCGACACGGGCTTTATCAAACGAGCTGATATAGATGCACTTTAAATTGCCATTATTTCCCGACCAGGCCTCGACAGTGGCCGGACAGGTGGACGCTCTCTACCTCTTCCTGGTGCTGCTCACCACCTTTTTCTCGCTGCTGATTGGCCTGCTTATCCTTTTCTTTGCCATCAAGTACAAGAAGACTCCGGAGCGGAAGGCAGAGCAGATTCACGGCTCAACCTTGCTGGAGATCATCTGGACGGTCATACCACTGGGTATTTCCATGTTCATCTTTGCCTGGGGCGCTGCCATTTATTTCCACCAGCGACGCCCCCCAACCAACGCGCTGGAGCTGTACGGCGTAGGCAAGCAATGGATGTGGAAGTTTGAGTACTCCGGAGGCCAGCGCGAGATTAACTCTCTTCACGTTCCCACGGGAAGACCGGTCAAGATTTCCATGATTTCCCAGGACGTGATCCACAGCCTTTTTATTCCCGCCTTCCGGGTGAAATACGACGTGCTTCCCAATCGTTATACGACCGTCTGGTTTGAGGCCACGCAGCCGGGCACCTACCACCTGTTCTGCTCCCAGTATTGCGGCACCAAGCACTCCGGCATGATTGGCGAGGTGGTGGTGATGAAGCCGGACGATTTTGAAACCTGGTTGGGAAGCGGCAAAGCAGAAGGATCCATGGCGGCGAATGGCGAAAAGCTTTTCCAGGAGCTGGGCTGCATTACCTGCCATCGTCCTGATTCCGGGGCGCGCGGGCCGAACCTGCAAGGGCTGTATGGACGACCGGTAAGGCTGTCTGACAACCGCACCGTGGTGGCCGACGACAACTACATCCGCGAGTCCATTCTCAATCCGAATGCCAAGATTGTCTCGGGGTTCCAGCCCATTATGCCCACGTTCCAGGGAGTGGTGAAGAGCGAGGAAGACATGATGCAATTGCTTGCCTATATCAAATCCCTGGGCGAGCAGTCGGGACAGCCGCTGAACAATCGGACCTCGCCTACGATGATCCGCGATACCGAGGTACCGAATATTCAGCAGGAAAAGAAAAACAAGAGCGAGACACCTCAACCGCAATCAGAGAAAAAACCATGAGTAGCGCAACTATAACGACGCCACCACAGCTCGAAATGCCTAAAAAGCATTACTTGAACGACAACTATGGCATCAGATCGTGGCTGTTGACCAAGGACCATAAGCGGATCGCAGTTCTGTATCTTCTTACCCTTACGTTCTTCTTCTTTCTGGGCGGCGTGTTTGCCGCCATGATCCGCTTGCAGTTGCTGACTCCCGAGGGAACGCTCTTCCAGGCGGACACATACAACAAGCTGTTCACCATGCACGGCGTCAACATGGTCTTCTTTTTTCTGGTTCCGTCGATTCCCGCCGTGCTGGGTAATTTTCTGGTTCCCCTGATGGTAGGCGCCAAAGATCTGGCCCTTCCTAAAATCAACCTGGCCAGCTGGTACATTTTTATTGTCGGGGCCGCCTTTGCCCTGGCAGCCTTGGTCAGCGGCGGCGTAGACACGGGCTGGACTTTCTACACCCCACTCAGCTCCGGCTATCTAAAGACCCATGTCATCACCATGGCGGTCGGTGTCCTGATCGCCGGCTTTGCTTCCATCTTCACGGGTTTGAATTTTATCGTTACCGTCCACCGGATGAGGGCGCCCGGGCTTACCTGGGGCCGGTTGCCGTTGTTCATCTGGGCGAACTATGCCACCAGTATCATCATGGTCCTGGGCACGCCGGTGCTGGCCATCACCCTGATCCTGCTGGCCCTGGAGCGCGGCTTCCATATTGGTATCTTCGATCCCAAGCTGGGTGGCGATCCTGTGCTTTTCCAGCACATGTTCTGGTTCTACTCCCATCCGGCGGTCTACATCATGATCTTGCCCGGCATGGGCGTAATCAGCGAGATCGTGACCTGCTTCTCTCGCAAACGGGTCTTTGGATACTCGTTCGTGGCGTTTTCCAGTATCGCCATTGCGGTCTTTGGCTTCCTGGTCTGGGCCCACCACATGTTTGTGGCCGGTATCTCCACCTATTCCGCACTGGTGTTTTCGCTGATGAGTTTTGCCGTCGCTATTCCTTCGGCGGTGAAGGTCTTCAACTGGACCGCCACCATGTATAAGGGCTCCGTGAGTTTTGATACGCCCATGTTGTACGCCATCGGCTTTATAGGGTTGTTCACCATTGGAGGGCTGACCGGGCTCTTCCTGGCAGCTTTGGGCCTTGACGTCCACGTACACGACACTTATTTCGTGATCGCTCATTTCCACTACGTGATGGTGGGCGGCATGGTCATGGCGTATCTGGGAGGAATGCATTTCTGGTGGCCCAAGCTGAGTGGACGATTGTATCCGGAAGGCTGGGCCAAGCTGGCTGCGCTGATTACCTTCATCGGATTCAACCTGACGTTCTTTCCCCAGTTCATTCTCGGCTACATGGGTATGCCGCGCCGGTACGCAGCGTATCCACCGGAGTTCCAGGTGTTGAATGTGCTTTCCACCGCGGGAGCGTCCATTCTGGCGGTAGGCTTTATTCTGCCCCTCATCTATTTCCTGTGGTCCATGAGATACGGCGCGATCGCAGGTCCTAATCCATGGAATGCGACAGGATTGGAATGGCAGACCAGTTCACCGCCTCCAACGCATAATTTCGACCAGACTCCCGTGGTAACGCAAGAGCCGTACCACTACGGAGAAGAGGAGGAGGTCCCAGTTGTCCCATAGTCCGACGACAACCACGGAACATCATCCAGCGCTGGCCCATCAGTTTGACAGCATGGCCCAGCAGCGGGAGGCCTCCAATTTGGGGATGTGGGTCTTCCTGGTGACGGAAATCATGATGTTCGGCGGGCTCTTTGCCGCCTACCTGATCTATCGCCTGAAGTATTACGAAGCCTTTGTTGGCGGCAGCACCAGCATCAGCGTGTCTTGGGGCTTTGCCAACACTCTAGTCCTCATCAGCAGCAGCTTGACCATGGCCATGGCCGTCTGGTCAGCACAGCATGGCAGACGGAAGCAAACGGTAGCCTTTATTGCCCTGACCATGCTGCTGGGGACCGCCTTCCTGGGAGTTAAGGCGAAAGAGTATTACGACAAATATGACGAGTGCCACATTCCTGGCATCTCGTTTAATGCCGAAGGTGGCCCGGGCTGCAGGACCGGCAACATCGCCGAGGAGCTTGTCCAAAGAGAACATATCACTCCGGAGGCGGCGCTTCAGATTGCGCGGCAGACCCAGATCTTTTTCTCGTTTTATTTCGCTATGACCGGCTTGCACGCCTTTCATATGCTCTTGGGCATGGGTCTCATGACGTGGCTGCTCTTAAGGGCGCGCCGCGGCGACTTTGGCCCGGAGTATTATTCGCCAGTGGAATATGCGGGACTGTACTGGCACTTTGTAGATATTGTCTGGATTTACCTTTTCCCGCTGTTATATCTGATCAGCAGGCACAGATAGATTTGACAGGTCAGGGATTTTCGCACGCTGATTTGAGAAGGGCACGGCTTCAGCCGTGCCATACGAGCTATTGAAAATACGTCCGGGGCTTCAGCCCTGAGGTAACGCAGGATTATGGCAGAGCATTCGCATCCAAGTCGCAAGCTTTACGTGATAATTTTCCTGGCGCTGGTGGCCGGAACATGCCTCACCTGGGGGATTGCATTATGGGTAGATCTCGGGAAGTGGAACCCGGTAGTCGCCCTCGCCATCGCCTGCACCAAGGCCACGCTGGTGATTCTTTACTTCATGCACGTGCGTTACAGCAGCAAGCTGACCGTCCTTACGGTTAGCGCCGGATTTTTCTGGTTGATGATTCTGATTACGCTGAGTCTGACCGACTATCTGACACGCTCGATAGCGCCTTAGAATTGGGGCGGTCGTAATTGGCTTGAAGGTGGTATAGTACGAGGCCAAATTCATTCCATGAGGAGACCGAACCCAATCATGACGTCTAACAATCCAGCCAGGAAACTCTCACTGAACCAGGAAACTCTGAAGAGGCTTACCGAAGCACACGGGAGCGACCTGTTCCAGCCAACAACCACCGTGCTCAGCAATTTTGTTACTTGTAAATGCGTTATCGCTGAATAAGTTTGCTTGCGCCGGAGCTCCCCGAGGGTTCCGGCAGTTCTTTTGGGTTTTCAGCCGCGGCTTGTCATTTGATCAGAATCTGCTCAAGATAATCGAGGGCACGCGGATCGTTAGTCATTCCCAGCCATCGAATAGCCTCTTTGCGTACGACCGGGTTCTTATTGGTTTTCGCCACTCCTATCAGCAGCGGTACTCCTTCTCCATTGTGCATCTGGGCCAGCGCAAACACCGCGCGCTTCTTGACTTCGTTTTCGGGATCGTTTTCTATGGCCGCGGTAATCTGTTCAGCCTCTTTACGGCCACCGATCTGTCCCAGCCAGAAAATCGCCTGGCCCCGTACGCGAGAGCTGGGATCATTGCGCGCGATCGAAATCAAGTCTCGTAGCGCTTCCGGCTCTTTGCTTTGAGCGAAGCCAAAAACGGCTTTCTTGCGGAAATGCTCGTTTGGATCGTCTTTTACGTACTTACGCAGAAGTTCGAGCCCCTTTTTCCCACGCTCAACTCCCAACCAAAACGCCACATGCTCGCGGACAGGCTCGGGAAGTCCCGGCTGGATCAGCTTTTCCAGCGCCAAATCGGCCGAGGGATCATCATGCAGAGCAATCGCCCGCACTGCGTGGCCGGGCCGTTCGTTCTTTCGCTCCGCGCCCGCCGGATCCGCGGACAGAGCAAGATCCGCCAGCAGGGCCACACTCTCCTGGGGACTTACATTTTCCAACCAGTACAAGGGAAGATTGGCAAAGTCGAGCTCGCAGTCGGCGCTGTAGGTGCGAACTTTCTGGACCTGCTTGCTCTCCACCCGCAGAAAGACGAACGCGTAGCGGAGGGGCTCCGGAGGCGCGCAATCAGAGACACTTCCCTCAAACGACCCGCCACCGTTCGACTCCAGCTTGCAGCTCATGCAGCATTGATTGCCGCTGTCGCCTGAGTGATTCCTGGAGTCGAAGCAGCACATGGTCCGCTCTTTAGGCGCAGTTGGAATCCTGTATCCGATCCAGGCCGGCGTGACTTGCTTCGGCAACAGGGAATTCAGAGCGGATTGCAAGCCGCTTGCCGAGGAGAGTTCCTGGAGCTGTGCATTTGCGACCTTCGGTTTTTGCGCCACACAAAAAGGAGCAAACGAAAGACCTAAGAGTATGAGGACGATAAGCCTCGCCATTGGATTTCTCCTATTTGTTCAGAATTTCCATCATGTACTCGGTGGATTCCGGGGATTGCATGAGCGAAACCGTGCGGACCAGTTCTTTCTTCAGCTCGGGATTCGTTTCTTTGCGGGCCATGTCAATCAGCTCCTTGGCTGAACCGTGCATGAAGAGTGCGCGGATGACCTCTCTTTTGGTCTCCAGGTCAGCCTGTGAGCTGTAAATGGAGAGCAATGTGGCTTTGGAATCTTCGCCCCCTGCCATTCCTAAAGCGCGTATTGCGTGCCCGCGAACTTTCGGGTCAGTCTCGGTTTTGGCTACCTCGGAGAGGGTCGGCACGTCGCGCGATAGCCCCATGGACTGGAGCAATGTTTCTTTGATTGCGGGATCGGTCGTCGCCTTATAGAGCTGCTGAATTTCAGAATGCGCTCCCATGACTCCCAGCTGGCGGATAGCATCTTTCTTCAGCTCAGGGGAGGTCTCCTGCCTGGCAATATTGAGCACGCGCTCTTTGTCTCCACTCATCATGAAGGCGGAAAGCACAGACTTCTTCACCTCTGGACTGGAAGCGGAGGTGTAAATCTCCTGCAGAATCTGGCCGTTATTTTTGTTGCCACTGATCCCCAGCCACCGGACGGCGTGTTTCTGCAACTCAGGCTGATTGTTGCTTTTGGCCACGGAGAGCAGGATTTGCTGGGCCTTGTCCGATCTGCTTTGGGAGAGGACGAACAGGGCCTTCTCCTTCAGCTTGAGAGAAGAGTTTCCCTGAAGCACTTTTTCCAGCAGGGGCACGGCCTTTTCGGGATCGGAATGCATGAGGCTGTTCAAGGCAAGAAGTTTGAGTTCTTCGTCAGGGTTGGTTTCGATATTCACCGGCTGGCCGCCAGCGCGGCGAATCTCTATCTCCAGGGCTCCGGCATCATGCAGCCAACGGCTCTGCGGATACCCCTTCCGCAGCTCGGCGAGGGTAACGAGCGCCTCTCTTCTGTGTTCGGCCCGGTTCAAAGCATAGGCCTTCCAGTAAAGCGCAGCGTCGGCGCGGCGGCCACGCATCCTGGCGATCTCTCCAAATCCGTCGTTCGCCTGATCATATTGGCCACTATTCAAAGCGTCGGTGGCCGAAGCATAGATTTGGTCTTCTCTGGAGTTGGAGCTGCCCTGCGAATCCGAAAATCCCAAAGAGGGAATCTCCGGCTGCGCCTGAAGCGCTACCGTCGCAGACGCCGGCAAAATAGAAGTTGCAAATGCGAAGAGCCACTCAAGTTTATGTTTCATGTTTTTATAGCCTCCGGTTTCCTGAATATTGAGTGGAGGCGGGTTCCTCCTGGCGTATCTTTGTTCCAATCGTGGAACTAATCACGCGGATTTTGAACAACAAGCCCTGGGATTGCACCTGGTCCTGGATTTCCCGCAAATCTTTCCGGCTAAGGTCACGGGGCGCATTAGCGATCTCCGCCAGCACAGGCTCCAGTTGATCGAGCATCCGCTCCACTCCGGGGTCGCTCTTTTCTTGCGCGCTCAATCGGTAGAGCCGATTGGAATCCAGAAGATCGCGCGCCTGAGCTTGTTCACGGGAGAGATCAAGGCCGCGGGCAGCGTCGGTATGCATGATCTCGATCAGCAGCATTTGCGAGCGCTCCAGATGGTCTCCCACGGCCACCAGGACCACTCGTTGTGGATCAATCTGGGCCGATGGGCCTGGGTTGACCTGATCCGACCCACGCGGCCAGAAGCGGCCAGCGATAAATGCGGCCAGGAGCAACACGGCCATAGCCGTGACGCCGGCCCACTTGGCCGGCGTGAAATGCAGGAAAAAGAGCCGTTGCCGAACAGTGGGCTTTTCTTGGGGCAGCTGACCCTGGGGCAGACGATCCTGCACCTTCAGCCACATCTCCTGCTCGAAATTTTCATGCGGCTCGGGCACCGGCGCGGAATGGATGAACGCCAGAACGGCTTTCAATTGCTCAAATGATTCGCGGCATTCAGAGCACTCACCCAGGTGCCGGTTTATCTCTACACTGTCTCCGGCATCCCCGGAACAGTGCAGTGCGATCTGCTCATCGGTCAGGTGTTTCATTTGGCTACGCTCACAAGCGGCGCAAGTTGATGCCGTAATTTCTGCACCGCCCGGTAAATGCTGTTCTTGGCTGCATCCGCTCTCAAGTTCAGGACCTGGCTGATCTCTTCAATCGATTTGCCTTCCAAATGGCGCAACGTGAATGCCATGTGCTCTACGGGAGTCAGTCTTTTCATGGCGTCGGCGATCCTGCTTTCGATCTCTGTGCTGAGCAGCAGGCGGTCTGGACCGGGACTCCCGGAGCGTAATTGGACTTGCTCCCCGTGCGCTTCAGGATCTGGATTTTCCGCAATTTGACAGGTGTCATTCATTTTCTTTGCACTCAGGAAGTCGAGCGTACGATTCACGGCGATCCGATAGAGCCACGTAGCAAAGCTGGAACGCAGCTCAAAGCTTTTCAGCTTCGTGTAGGCGCGGAGGAAGACTTCCTGGATGATCTCCTCCGTGTCGTGGGGGCTGCCCGTCATGCGATGAACCATGGCATAGATGCTGCGGCTATGACGCTCCACCAGGACGCGAAAGGCATCCTGGTCGCCGGCCAATACCTGCGACACAACGGCTGCATCTGAAACTTCCATTCGTATAACTTAGACTGGATCGCTGAAGAGCGGTTAGGAAGGAATCAGGGCATTTTCACTTAGGCCAAACCTTTGTTGCAGTGCAAGAAACCGAGAGTGTAATATACCTGCGACTAAAGCATTCAAAAGACTGATCCGAACCGCCCACGCAGTATTTAAACTGAACGATGATCTCGTTTCTGCAAAATCTCAGTATGACAGGCGTCCTTGCTGCGTTGGCAATCGTGATGCTGATCACACCCCTGGTACATCGGGCCGTTCGATTCAAGAAGCTTCGTCTATGGGTTGAAGCCGATGAGATCGTAGTCAACTATGTTCAGATGATGACCGTGTTTTACGGTCTTTTGCTGGGCTTGGCCGCGGTCGACCTTTGGC
>Ga0210400_10004907_pt1 | contig 11470 bp, 4 predicted proteins | sample IncBWH26MmetaG_FD_155456 | JGI IMG/M metagenome (GOLD analysis project Ga0210400, IMG submission 155456) | Forest soil microbial communities from Barre Woods Harvard Forest LTER site, Petersham, Massachusetts, United States - Inc-BW-H-26-M | ecosystem: Environmental > Terrestrial > Soil >...
TGCTGCGATGCAAACGTCTCAATTCCAGTGTCGCCCGCGCCTAGCAGAGGTCCATTGGGCAGTGGATAGAATGCCGCCATAAAGCGACTAACAGTAGGGTCCACGATCACCGTACCGGTGGAAAGATTACCGGCGCGCGCTGCCGCTGAAGGTACCGTGTCAACAGAAGTTACACCCAGTGATTGTCGCAGGCCTTCGTAGTCGCCAAAGATAAAAGTACGATCTTTGCGGATCGGTGCGCCTGCCGAACCGCCGAACTGATTGCGCCTGAACGAGGGAATAACCGGGCCGTCAAAGAAATTTCTAGCGTCCAGGGCACTGTTGCGGAGGAACTCATACAAAGTTCCATGCAGACTATTACTCCCTGACTTAGTTACGGCGTTAATTAGTCCGCCCGAAGTGCGGCCGTACTCCGCCGGGTAATTGCTTCCCAGCACAGAAACCTGCTCTACCGCGTCAATTCCCAGGTTGTCGCCCAGCACACTGCCGGGAGCGCCGTTCGTATAATCGTTGATGCTGATAACATCCAGCCGGAAGCTGTTCTGATCGGGGCGTGATCCGGATATGCTGATCGGCGCGCCAAATCCGCGGTCGCTATTACCTCCGTTGGCTTGAACTCCAGTTACTCCAGCTTGCAAAGTTGCAAGCTGCGCCCAGTCTCGTCCGTTCAATGGCGTGTCACGCACGGTAGAGGCATTTACGTTTCCACCGACCGTGGAGGAAGCTGTACTTACTTGTGCAGGAGGCGCCGCCGTCAGGACTGTCTGCTGCGGATCGCCTGGATGCATCGTGATGTTCAGGACTCGTTCCGCTCCGGCTGCTACGTTGATGGTCGTCACGAGCTGAGTCACAAATCCCGTCGCCGAGAAAGTCACCTCGTAGCGTCCAGGAGGCAGCGCGGGCACGCTATAAAATCCGTCGTTGTCGGTTGTGACCGTTCTGTTTCCAAGGGAGCCGGCATCTGCAATGGAAATCTGGACGCCGGGCATGGGAGCGCCGGATTCTCCCCTCACTGTGCCACTGATCGATCCCCCGGCTAACTGCGCGCTCGTCGTCGAAGAAAGTGAGATAAAGGCAGCGATTGCTACCACCAGGGCAAGAATCTTCCCGATGCCATTCGAGCCAAGTCTAGTATGCGAACTGTGCGAAACGATTGTCCGATCAGAAGGCAAAGCTTTTAGATTTATCGATGAACCTACCACTCCACAAGACACCCGAATGTCCCTAATCATCAATGGACCCCAATTCTAGACTTGAGATGCCTAACAAATGCCCACATTTTAGCGATGTCACCTGAAAACTCTCTGAAAAGAAGGCGTCACGCCGAGGACGTTCAGTTAGAAGCGAGCAATTTACGTGACTGTTTCCCTCCTGCCCACATTAAATGAGGTTTTGCAAACCAAATAACGTGATTTCAGCCAACTTTCAGGTTCTAATGCTGGAATCGGAGGAGTATACCCATGCGCGTCTTAATTGTCGAAGATGAAAAGAAGATGGCCGAGCTCCTGAAGGAGGGGCTGGAAGAGGAAAACCATTTGGTGAGCATTGCATTTGACGGTCGTGCCGGCCTTGAATTTGCCACTTCTTCAGAATTCGATGCAATCGTTTTGGATTTAATGCTTCCAGGGTTGGATGGTTTTGAGGTCGCGCGACGATTGAGACGGCGCCAGAACGAGACACCAATTCTGGTGCTAACGGCGCGAGATGCGATTGCGGATGTCGCAAGAGCATTAGACTTGGGTGCCGATGACTACCTTACAAAACCTTTCTCATTCGTCGAACTCCTGGCTCGCTTACGGGCTGTCGCGCGACGTGGCTCCTCTCGGCCGCCATTATTGAAAGCTGCCGACCTCGTATTAGATCCAGCGGCCCGCAGAGTAAGCCGGGGTAGTTCCGAAATTCACTTAAGTCCCACGGAGTACAGGTTACTCGAGATCCTAATGCGACGCGTCGGGCGGGTCGTGCCGCGTGACACAATCGTGAATGGCGTATGGGGCTTGGAGCAGGACGTCGAGGAGAACACGCTAGATGCGTTCGTTCGCCTGCTCCGAAGCAAAGTCGACAAAGGCTTTGAGCCGAAACTTATTCAGACAGTCAGGGGCATCGGTTACTCCGTCTGCGAAGAAACGAGAACATGAAGTCGTTCCCCATTCAGACCCGGCTAACCGCTTGGTATTCCATAATTCTTGCTGTGGTTTTGTCTCTTTTCGGCGTCAGCGCCTATTTGGAGATGCGGAACAGTATTCATGAGACCGTGGACGAAGCGTTGCGCGATCGGGTGAAAGGAGTCCGTGGATTAATACTGCGAAATTCCCAATATGGAGACGAGGACGTGAAACGCGAGCTTCGGCAGCATTCTGAATTGGCCGGAGGCGCCCTCTTACAGGTTGCGGACCAACAGGGCAACTGGCTGTATCGTTCCGCCTCAATGAGTGATCTTCAAATTCCGATCCCGAGTGGAAATTTCAGGGGCCCGTTCACTTTTTCTTCCTCAAAAGTGCCATTCCGCGTGACGAATGCAGAAATCAAAGTTGGAAGTCAATCGTATTTAGTCCAGATCGCTGCGCCGCTGGACGACTTTTATGAAGCCTTGCACCGTTTCGGAGTAGTGCTCCTTGTATCTATTCCAATCCTTTTGCTATTTGCGGCGGGGGGTGGGTACTGGCTCAGCCGACGCGCGCTGGCCCCATTTGATCAAATCACTCAGACGGCCAGGAGTATCGGTATCCAAAACTTGTCGAGCCGGCTAGTCGTACCACAAACTCGCGACGTATTGCAGCGTCTGTCAGAAACATTCAATGGCATGTTGGAACGTCTGGAGGCCGCGTTCAGGAAAATTACGCAATTTAGCAGATATGCGTCGCACGAATTGCGTACACCTGTTGCCGTGATGCGAACCAGAGCGGAGCTTTCGCTTCGTAAGACCCGAACCGTGGCCGAGTATCGAGAAGCGCTTACCCAGATTCACGCTGAATTAGAGAAGACATCGGGTCTCGTGGAAAAACTTATGCTTCTAGCCAGAGCCGATTATGGTGCGGAGGTCCTCCAGCTTTCGTCTGCAAATTTAGGCGACATAGTTCGTGATGCATGCAGTCAGGGTAGGACTCTGTCAGAAAACAAACAGATTAGCTTCCATGAGCAAATACCAGATTCCCCCGTTTGGATTAAAGCAGATGCGCACGCTCTCAGGAGGTTGTTTTTGATCCTGATTGATAACGCTGTGAAGTACACACCGTCGGGTGGTCGTGTGGAAGTTCTTGTAGCGACGGACAATGGTTCTGCTGTGACGGCGGTTCGCGATACAGGAATTGGCATCGCAGCAGAGGACTTACCCAACGTATTCGAACGGTTTTATCGCGCCGATAAAGCCAGGTCCCGTGACTCGGGAGGCGTAGGTCTAGGACTATCAATTGGACATTGGATCGCAGAGGCTCATGCCGGCTCTATAGAAGTGCGAAGTTCAGTAGGCCACGGCTCAGTTTTTCAGGTTCGACTGCCTTTAGTTAAGGGTGACAGTTAAAATATTCAAGCTTTGGCTTATGCTTCTTCTCGACGATTCGGCAATTTTGGTTGGCGTCGCTGAATCGTTAATACACCAATGTTTCCGGAACCGTTCCATCGAGTCTCAATTTAGTCTGGGGCGATATCTCGGTGCTCCAGGATGCGCCGCACTAATGCAGTTCCTGCGAAGTTGGGGTGGACGGCACAGCGAGTTCCATCCCCCAGAAAGGTACATATCTCGCCGGAATCTAATAAAGGTCCTGACTGCTGTCATTATCCTGGCACTTTGACAAATCTCGACACGACACTTGGCTTGCAGCTACCCTGACCCTCTCCCGAATGCCACTTAAATCAATAACTTACGAGCCGCCCTCTTTGGCGCTCCCATGGCCTTCCACATTCCCGGGGGAGCGGGTCATCAGGAAAGAAACTCCGGAGCGGCGCCGGTGTTCAATTGGAGAAAGAGCTCAATCATGAAGCCGCCACCAATCCTTCAGCCGTATCAAATCTTGCGCGCACACCATCGCTCGACCATGTTCCAGACTGTCCGGTATGCGCTGTGGCTCGCCCACTAATGCTCCCTACCTCCCTGCAACTCTCCGCTAGGCAATCCTGCTCCGCCGGCCACGGGTCTAGGCCATGGATGAATTGGACACCGAGATCTACAGCGCTCGCCATGAACAGAAATAGAGAGTAGCATAAAGGAGTGCTTTTGCAGTCTTGCTTGAACCTGCTGGAGCCGTTCTTGGGAACGGCTATTGCAGTGACGATTCACCCCCTTCCTTTGATCTGAATTCCGATCCGGATCAAACAACTTCGCGACCTTTGTCGCGGGGCAACGCCATGCCGTCATCCGCTGGGATGGCGACCTGACCGTGGGCGACGGTGTCGGAGACTTAGACTTGATCAAAGTCTAGACCAGAATCAAACAGGGGGATCGTCGTGAGAACCAGCCTCTTCGATAGTTCCATAGTAGTGACCACACAGCAGGCTGTGGAATTCGTCAGCAATATTCTCGAATCTTCCACGGAATATTCCGTCATTGGCAAGGACCTGGACGGAAAGGTCCTGCTCTGGAACGAAGGGGCCCGCCGAATGTACGGATACGAAGCCGAGGAGGTCGTCGGGAAACTGAATTCGGAGGTTCTGCACGTTCCGGAAGACGTTACGGCTGGAAAGCCGCGCGAAATCATGGAAGCGGCGCTCCGCGACGGCAAGTGGGAGGGCGTGATCGGGCGAGTTCGCAAGGATGGCCGGCGCATCAGCGCGCGTGTCGTGATAACACCCAGGCACGACAGTACGGGCAAGCCAGTCGGCTTCCTCCTAATTTCCAAGGATGTCTCCCATGAGATTCGCTTTGCCCAGGAGATTCGAAAAACAAAGCTATTCGACAATGCTATCGTGGGGAACGCGAAGGAAGCAGTCGATTTCATTGCCAATATTCTGGAATCGTCGACGGAGTACTCGATCATTGGCAAGGACCTGGAAGGCAAGATCCTTCTCTGGAACGAAGGCGCACGAAGACTGTACGGATACGAGCCCGAAGAAGTTGTGGGAAAGGCGAACTCCGCGATTCTGCACGCGCCTGAAGACGTTGCCAGCGGCAAGCCTCGTGAATTGCTTGATGCCGCCCTCCGGGACGGAAAATGGGAAGGTACTATCCGCCGACGTCGGAAGAACGGAGGGGAATTCACTGCTCGCGTAGTGATCACGCCTCGCCTTGATTCCTCTCGAAAGGCCATCGGATTTCTACTCATTTCCAAAGACATTTCGGATGAAATCCGGCTGACCGAAGAAGTAAAGGCCACGCAGTTTTACACCCGGTCGCTGATTGAATCCAATATCGATGCGCTGATGACCACCGACCCGCTGGGGATCATCAGCGACGTGAACCAACAGATGGTGGCGTTAACAGGCTACTCGCGCGAGGAGCTTATTGGCACACCATTCAAAAATTTCTTCACGGACCCGAACCGCGCCGAAGAGGGCATCCGACTTGTGCTACGAGAAGGCCGGGTAACCAACTACGAGTTGACAGCCAAGGCCAAAGACGGGCGTGTCACGGTCGTTTCCTACAATGCCTCCACATTCCGCGACGCGACAGGAAAACTCCAGGGAGTATTTGCGGCCGCACGAGACATTACCGAGCAAAAGAAGCTTGAACAACAATTGCGGGAATCGGAGGCCTATAACCGCGGTCTCATCGAGGCCTCGGTGGATGGGTTGATCACCGTCGATCCCTCCGGCACGATTTCTGATGTCAACGAGCAAATGTGCCGGATGTCAGGGTTTTCCCGCGAGGAGCTTATCGGCACACCGTTCGCCGATTATTTCCAGGATTCCGAGCGAGCCACGGCAGGCGTCAAGGAAACATTTGAAAAGGGTATCGTCACGGAATACGTGCTAACCCTCGCGCGGAGGTCGGAATCGCCGCTGCGTGTGTCCTTCAACGCATCCGTCTTTCGTGACCCGTCAGGAGACGTCAAAGGGATTTTCGCTTCCGCCCGCGATATCACCGAACAAGCCCGCTTGCAGTCCCAGCTTGCCGAAGAGCGTGGCTATAACCGAGGCTTGATTGAGGCTTCGCTTGATGGCCTCATCACGGTGGATCCAGTCCTCAGTATCACTGACGTAAACGAGACCATGTGTCGGATGTCAGGCTACTCCCGTACCGAACTCCTGGGTACGGCCTTTCAACAATATTTCACCGACACAAAGCGCGCTGCGGATGGTGTGCGCCAAACACTGGACAAAGGGGCGGTGACAAACTACGAGCTGACACTGCGAAGAAAAGATAGCCAGGAGCTGCTCGTTTCCTTCAATGCGGCGATCTTCAAGGATGAATCGGGAAAAGTACGCGGAATATTCGCCTCCGCTCGCGATATCACGGATCAAGCCCGCCTCCAGTCACAATTGGCCGAAGAACGCGCCTACAACCGTGGCCTGATCGAAGCCTCGGTGGATGGCTTGGTGACCGTCAACGAAGAGATGATTATCACCGACGTCAACGAGACGATGAGTCAGATGGCCGAAAAATCCCGCAGCCAACTCATCGGCTCGTCATTCCCGGACTACTTTCTTGAGCGAGAACGCGCCTCAGAAGGGGTCCGCCTGACCTTTAACAAAGGGTCCGTCACCAACTACGTTCTGACGCTCCAGGCCAGCGCCGGGAAACAAATACCGGTGTCGTTCAACGCAGCTGTTTTCCGCGATCCGAGCGGAAATGTTCGGGGCATCTTTGCTTCCGCGCGCGATATCACGGCGCAAAAACAGCTCGAAGGTCAACTGCAAGCTTCGCAGTTCTATTCGCGCTCGCTGATCGAGTCGAACATTGACGCGCTGATGACCACCGATTCTCTCGGCATCATCAGCGATGTGAACGAACAGATGGAAGCGCTGACCGGATGCTCCCGCCAGGAACTGATTGGCACGCCGTTCAAGGGCCATTTCACCGATCCCGCCCGCGCTGAGGATGGCATTCGGCTCGTTCTTGAGAAAAGCAAAGTTACCAACTACGAGCTCACCGCGCGCTCGAAGAAAGGCAAGGAGACGGTTGTCAGCTACAACGCGACGACGTTCTACGACCAGTCGGGAAAACTTCAGGGTGTCTTCGCGGCAGCGCGGGACATTACGGAACAAAAAAAATTGGAACAACAACTTCGGGAACAACAGGCGTACAACCGTGGCCTGATTGAGAGCTCTGTCGATGGATTGGTGACGGTGGATCCCACAGGAATTGTCTCCGATGTCAACGAACAGATGTGCCGGATGACGGGTTACGCGCGTGCCGAACTGATTGGTAGTCCTTTCGCAGGGTATTTCACCGATCCAGAGCGGGCGACAGAGGGTGTCAAACAGACATTTGAAACCGGGGTGGTCACGGAGTACGCGCTAACACTAATTTCGCGAACGCGACGGCACCTGCAGGTGTCTTTCAACGCCTCCGTGTTCCGCGATCCGTTAGGCAACGTTCGTGGGATATTTGCATCCGCGCGCGATATTACAGATAGAGTCCGACTGGAGGAGAAACTTCGCGAACAGCAAATCTACCTGCGCGGGCTGATTGAGAGTTCAGTGGACGGTTTGATCACCGTAGATCCGACCGGGTTCATCACTGACGTGAACGAGCAGATGTGCCGCATGTCGGGTTATACGCGCGAGGAACTGATCGGCTCGATATTTAAGCAGTATTTCACAGAACCTGACCGGGCGGATTTGGGTGTCAAGCGCACTCTTACCGAAGCGACCGTCACGAACTATGAACTCGTACTGAAGTCCAAGATGGGGCGCAAAGCCACGGTTTCCTTCAATGCCTCGATTTTCCGTACACCCGACGGGCAGGTTCAGGGCATTTTTGCTTCCGCGCGGGATATCTCCGAACAAGCGCGGCTCGGGCTGCAACTTGCCGAACAGCAGGCATACAACCGGTCGCTCATCGAAGCCTCGGCCGACGCGCTTTTTGCCATCGCCCCCGACGGCACGATTACCGACGTAAACGAAGAGGCCACTCGCCTTACGGGCTACTCGCGCAAGCACCTCGTCAACTCCAGGTTCTCTGAATATTTCACCGAGCCGGAACTCGCTCGTGCCGGAGTTCAGCAGACCTTGGCGGAAAAGAGAGTCATCAGTTACGAATTGATTCTGATCACGCGCTTAGGTCGAAGGATTCCTGTCAGCTTCAACGCAGGCGTATTTACGGATACCGCCGGTGCGGCGTTAGGGATTTTGGCCGGCGCTCGCGATATTACTGCACAAAAAGGCATGGAGAAACAGCTTCGCGATTCGCAATTCTACACGCGGTCCCTCATCGAGTCGAACATTGACGCGCTGATGACCACCGACCCGCTCGGCATCATTACGGATGTCAATCAGCAGATGGAGGCCCTCACCGGCGGCACTCGGGACGAACTGATTGGCACTCCATTCAAGAATTACTTCACGGATCCCCGGGCGGCGGAAGAAGGCATACGCCTAGTGCTACGCGAAACCCGCGTGACCAACTATGAGCTGACGGCGCTCTCCAAGTCCGGCCGCGAAACCGTCGTCAGTTACAACGCCACGACATTCAATGATCAGGGTGGAAAACTTCAGGGCGTGTTCGCCGCCGCGCGTGATGTGACAGAACGCAAGCGGTTTGAGCAAACGCTACAGGAGAAAAACATCGAGCTCGAAAATGCCAGCCTCGCAAAAGACCGCTTCCTCGCCAGCATGAGCCACGAACTGCGCACGCCCCTCAACGCGATCATCGGCTTCACGGGAACGTTATTGATGAAGTTACCGGGGCCGCTTACAAACGACCAGGAAAAGCAGCTACGCACGATTCAGACCAGCAGCCGCCACCTTCTGTCTCTGATCAACGATCTATTGGATCTTGCCAAGATTGAGTCCGGCAAGGTCGAACTGAATATGGAAACCGTGAATTGCCAGTCCATCATCGAAGACGTCAGCGCAACGTTGCGCACGCTTGCCGAGGGGAAAAAGCTAAACTTTGAAATTTCTGTTCCCGACTACGAACTGATGATTCGGACGGACCGCCGCTCTCTCACGCAAATCCTGATCAATTTGACGAACAATGCCATCAAATTTACCGATAAGGGTTCTGTGCGGATCGAACTGCGCGGGCGGCGCTACAACGGCAACGCTCTCGCTGAAATTACCGTGGTGGACACCGGAATCGGTATCCGTCCGGAAGACCAGTCAAAGCTCTTCCAAGCGTTCATGCAAGTCGATAGTTCATCAACGCGTCCCTACGAAGGCACCGGCCTGGGCCTTCATGTCAGTCAGAAATTGGCCAGCATGATTGGGGGACGCGTCACATTCGAAAGCGAATATGGAAAGGGGAGCCGGTTCACCATTTCCTTACCCGTCGCAGAGGAGGTCCTACGGCCCGCATACTCGTGATCGAAGATAATCCGACCAACCTGCAACTCATGGCGTACCTCCTTACTGCGTTTGGCCATGAAACACTGGAGGCGCACGAAGGGTCTGAAGGAATCGAGAGAGCCCGCCACGAGAAGCCGGATCTCATTCTCTTGGATATCCACATGCCTCGAATGGATGGTTACGAGGTCGCCCGGCTCTTGAGTGCGGATCCGGAATGCAGCCAAATCCCGATTGTCGCGGTGACTGCTCTCGCGATGGTCGGGGACCGCGAAAGGATTTTAGCCTCCGGATTCAACGGTTATATCGCCAAACCCCTTGATCCAGAGGCATTTTCCTTACAAGTCCAGGGATTCCTGGGAGCTGGACATACGCCCGGCGTCCGTCGCGCCGTGCCGCAGAAACAAGTCTCCCCTGCAGCGTCCCCGCCGCGCAAGAAATTAGCAGTCGTCCTGTTCGTTGACAATATGCAGACGAATATCGATCTTGTCCGAAGCACATTGGAACCATCCGGTTATGAAGTCTTCGCGGCCCTCTCCGCAAAAGAAGGTTTTGACCTGGCTCAGCGCACAAAGCCGGATCTGATCGTTTCCGACGTCCACATGCCTCACCAAGACGGCTATGAATTCTTGCGCATGGTGCAAGCCGATTCCGCCTTGTCAAAAATTCCTTTTGTTTTTCTTTCCTCATCCGTTTGGTCGACCCGGGAACAACAGCAGGCGCTAATTCGAGGTGCGAAGAAATTCATTTCTAGGCCGATTGACCCGGGCCTATTGCTCTCAGAACTCGAAGACTGTCTGCAAAAGACAAAAGGGGCCTGAATATGGCAACCATCCTCGTGGTCGACGATAAGCCGCTGAATCGCAGCCTGCTGACTACGCTGCTTGGCTATCGGGGACACCACCTGGTCGAAGCATCTAATGGGCTCGAGGCCATCGAAAGAGCGGTAGTGGAACATCCGGATTTGACTATCACCGATATCTTGATGCCAGAGATGGATGGCTATCAACTGGTGCGGAAGCTACGTGAAGTGGAGGGCGCGAAGCAGAGTAAATTCATTTTCTATAGCGCGACATACCTTGAGGGTGAGGCACAGGCGCTCGCACGCGCCTGCGGAGTCTCCCACGTTATCTGCAAGCCGGCAGAGCCCGAACTCATTCTGAGAATCGTGGATGAAGTTCTCGCATCCGGGCAGTCCACGAGACAGTCCGCAGAATCATCTCCTGGTCTGGCAGCCGCGAACCACGCTGAAGCCATTAGAGTTTTGAATGACAAGCTATACCGCAAGGTTGAAGAGGTCGAAGAGCTGAACTGTACGCTGGAAAAGCGCATTGCCGAACGCACTCAGGAACTGGAGAACTCTAATCGTGATTTGAAGAAAGAAATACTCGAACGCCAGAAAGCTGAGCAAGATGCCGCACAGAGCCGCGAAGAACGGTTGAAGATGAAGGGAGAATTTCTTTCGCACGTTTCGCACGAACTGCGCTCTCCTTTATCTGTGGTTTACCAATTCACGACGATCCTGCTGGACGGACTCGGCGGCGCCCTGAATCCGAATCAACGAGAATATCTCGATATCATGCTTCGGAATGTCAACCAACTCAAATACATGATTGACGATTTGTTGGAGGCTTCGCGCGCAGAGACTAGCAAATTAACCATTAGACGCTCCTCGATTTCAGTTGCCGAAGTTGTCGCCCAGGCCGTGCAATCACACGCAGGCGCAGCCAAGGAAAAGGAGATCGTGTTGAAGATTGATTCCGGTGGCGAACTTCCGCCAGTTTATGCGGATCCAGCACGGGTTTGCCAGGTGCTGACGAATCTTCTGGACAATGCGATCAAGTTTTCACCCCCCAACACGGGGATCACGGTGCGGATGGAGATATTCGCCGACGATCCGAACTTTCTTCTAGTGTCAGTTGCCGACCGTGGATGCGGAATCGAGCCACAAGATGCCGAACGCGTGTTCGAACGCCTGTATCAGGTTAAGGGTGCGATGCATGCGACCCGCCGGGGGCTCGGCTTAGGGCTTTACATCTGCAAGGAATTGATCGATTTACACGGCGGAGGAATCTGGGTTGACAGCAAA
>Ga0210400_10004908_pt1 | contig 11466 bp, 5 predicted proteins | sample IncBWH26MmetaG_FD_155456 | JGI IMG/M metagenome (GOLD analysis project Ga0210400, IMG submission 155456) | Forest soil microbial communities from Barre Woods Harvard Forest LTER site, Petersham, Massachusetts, United States - Inc-BW-H-26-M | ecosystem: Environmental > Terrestrial > Soil >...
GGCAAACATATTCGACCGCCGCTTGTGTCCCCAGCGTCGTCGTACCCGCCAGGATCAGCACCGCCTGGCCGGCGTTGAGTCCCCTGACTAACGCAACCACCGCGTAGTCTTCCGTCAGCGGAGCATTGCCGGCACTGGGGAAATACTCCTTGGGCTCCCCAGGCTGGGGATGGACGTTCAGGATCGCCTCTTCTCCTTTGCGCGAACCGGAATCCGTGCGGCGAAAAATGAATTCCTGCGTTCCGGGGATTTCCAGCAGTGTCAGATTTTCGAAGGGTGATCCGATAAAGATCAAGTTATTGTTCTTGGCGTCGTCCAGCGAAAAGAGGCTGCCGCGCTTTACGCGAATCTGGCGATGCAGCAGTCCGAAAACACGGTCCAATTCATGGACAGCAAGAACCTCGCCCACGCCGGTGTAGTGGTCCAGAATAAAGCTGCCTTTGTCTTTGGCGGTGTCGTAATACCGCATGCCCGTTTCGGGACGCCCCACGAACGCCGCGTTGCTGAAGACGACCCAGGGCTCTTCTTGTCCGGACACAAAACCGTTCCAGAAGACGCGAAACGCCGCTGGCGCGAGTTCACCTTCGCGGGAATAGCCCGGTTGCGCTGAGTTTCGACTCCACAGCAGCCCAAGGATGGTGGCTGCAGCCAGCACCAGCAACGCGCCCAATGAAATCGTCGCTGCAAGCCACTTCCGATTGCTGTGGCTCTCTTTCGATTCGGATTCGACCTGCGGGATGGCGTGTGGTCTGCCCGCGCTGGCGCGATGGTGGAACGAGAGGACATAGGTGCCTTTAGGGAGCTCCACTACTATTTCGTCGTCGGCGCCGTTTGCGCTGTAATACTCGGCGAGTTTCGCTCGCAATCGTCCCGCCTGCACGCGCACCATGGAATCAAGCTGCGGATCAAAGTCTGCCGAGCGACCGAAAACCTCCGTGGCAATCTGATATTCCTTAATCGGCGTGCCCGGATGATCTAGAGCGTGTTTTGCCAGATAGCGGAGGAGTTTGCATAGGGATTCAGAGCCATGCAAAACCTGGCTGCCGACCAATTTCTCGATCTGTGCGAGATATTGTTCGCGTTCAGACAACTTTGGTAACCCCGGTTACATCTTGTAACAACAATGTAACATCATGCCCATCTCTATGCAAGCGCGGGCTTTACTCTTGGTAACGGTATCAGACGCTTTGAGACTTCTTTAAGGCCGCTAACAAATTGATAGTGAGCATCATTATTTTTGGTTTTGGTGCTGGTGCGTAGTCGGGGTGTGTTACTGTCCGCGAGTTGTGGTGGGGACGGTGCGCATTGCAGTCTCGCTTGGGGTGCATTTCATGTCGAGGGTGGGCGAGTGGTTTGGAGTGCCTGCAAACGGCTAGGTGGTGTCCGTTGGCGCTCTCTATTTAGAACACGCAAACCTCTCATCCTTTCAATACGGGCGTAACGAATGAGGCCTAGCTACCTCATTCATTCACAACCAACTGCGGTAATCCTTAGATTTTGCGTAACCCGCGTCTCTCGAAGGAGGATGTAAATGCTGAGGAAATTGATTTGGGTGAGTGTGGCGATCCTGTACTTGGTTTGCGGACTTATAATTCCGACGGTGTCTGGCCAGGCAGTATACGGCGGCATTGCTGGCACCGTTACTGACCCCCAGGGTGCGGGTGTGGCCGCGGCCAAGGTCGTGGTGACCAACTTAACCAAGGGAACCATCGACGAAGCGACGACAAACGAGAGCGGATATTACACCGTCACGCATCTCATTCCGGACAACTACAAGATCCGAGTGGAAGCGGCGGGATTTAAGTCTTTCGACATTACGAGCGTCCGCGTTGACGTTGACACTTTGGTTCACGCCGATGCACAGCTGCAGGTCGGTGCCGTGACGCAGTCGGTCGAAGTCACTGGCGAGATACCCCAGCTGCAGACGGAAAAAACCGACGTAGCTACCATCTTTTCGACGCAACAGGTTGAGAGTGTGCCGATTTTCAATCGGAATTTCACTACATTTCAATTGTTGTCGCCCGGCGCGCAGATCCAAGGCTGGGGTCACGCCGCCAGCGAAAACCCGCAGGGTTCGCGCCAGATTTTGACGAACGGCCAGCATTTCGCGGGAACCGGGTTTGAATTGGATGGCACGGATAACCAGGATCCCATCCTCGGAATCATCGTAATCAACCCCAACCTGGACTCCATCAACGAAGTCAAGATCACTTCGCAGGACTACGACGCCGAGTTCGGGAAGGCCATCGGCGCCATCGTGACTTCCCAAACCAAGTCCGGCACTAACGAAATACACGGCTCCGCTTTTGATTTTGAGCGTTCAAACTCCAATTTCGCTAGCGATCCCTTCTCGCAGACTCCTTCTAAAATTGCAGCCGGACAGCGCCAGGTCCCCAGCGGTAACTGGAACCAGTTCGGCGGCACAGTCGGTGGTCCAATCAAGAAAAATAAAATCTTCGCCTTCGGAGATTACCAAGGCCAGCGGGCGCATGTGGGAGGGACTGCGTCGGACCGCATCCTGACTGCAGTCGAGCGGGGCGGTAACCTGAGCGATTTGGGCAGAAATATCTACGACCCCTACGTGACTTCGGATCCAGCGCACTGCAACGTCGTATTGAATGGCGCGGGACAGCCTACTCCCGCTGCGCTAGCATCGCGAACCCAATTCCCAGGCAACGTAATTCCTGCTTGCCGGTTGTCGTCCCAGGTGCAGAACCTCCTGAAGCTACTTCCGACTGGGGCGACGCTGGCGGATCCCACAGCGAACAATTTTTCTGGCTCGGGCAGCAACGTTTTGAACGCTGACAATTTTGACGCGCGTGGCGACTATGTCCTCAATACCAAGACGCAGGTTTTCGGACGCTACAGTTACCAGAAGTTTCTTAGGTCCGGACCCGGCCTATTTGGAGCAGTTGCCGGCGGTGCGGCGCTCCCCGCTGACTCGGGCGGCCAATTTGCTGGAACTTCCAATGTCCGCAACCAGAGCCTCGCTACTGGTTTTGACTACACGTTCAGCCCCACTTTGCTAACCGACTTCCGTTTTGGATATATGCGCTATCACGTTGACGTGGCACCGGGTGGTATAGGCACGACACCCGCGACAGACGCGAGTATACCCGGATTAAATATCGACAAGCTGTACACCACCGGAATGCCATATTTCCACGTGACCACATCGGGTCTGCCAGACTTCAATTTCGGATACTCCCTCGGTGCGAATCAGTGCAACTGCCCGCTTCTCGAGAGCGAGCATCAATACCAGTTTGTCAACAACTGGACCAAGATCCGCGGAAACCACACCTTCAAGTTTGGAGCGGATATCCGCCGTGCCTACAACCTGCGTGTTCCTAGCGACAAGCACCGCGCTGGGGAGCTCACCTTTGCGCAAGACCAGACCCAAGGACCCGGCGGAGTTGGGGGATCGGGTTTGGCGGCATTTCTTCTCGGTGACGTGACCTTCTTCGAGCGTTACGTGAGCGCTTCCACCACTGCTAACGAGACGCAGCCGCGCTTTTTCTTCTTTGGTCAGGACACCTGGCGGGTCAACAACAAGCTGACCGTCAATTTCGGACTCCGCTGGGAAATTTATAGAGCCGAATCTGTAGCTGGCACCGGCCAGGGCGGGTGGGTTGACCCGGCGACGGGCGAGGTTCGTGTTGCGGGCACGAGCGGCGTAAATCTGCAAGGCAATACGAGCACCAGTTATACCCACTTTGCTCCTCGTCTAGGTGTCGCCTACCAATGGGACCCGAAGACTGTGATCCGGCTGGGCTATGGTCGCAGTTATGACATCGGCGTTTTCGGTTCCATCTTCGGCCACGCCGTTACACAAAACTTGCCGGTCTTGGCTAGCCAGCAGACAAATACGACTAACGGACAGGACTTCAACACTGCCTTCTTCCTCTCGAACGGGCCGGTCCTTCTGAATCCAGCAACGGCTCTGGGCGGCACTCTGGCGACGAGCAACTGCAACGCCGTCACGGATCCAAGCGGCGTCAATCCAGTCACCGGCGCATTTAAACCTGATAAGGCGCAATGCGTTGGGGCCAACGGCATGCCACTCTTGCCGGATGGCATCAATGCCTTTGTGCGCCCCTTTAACAATAGGTTGCCGAGTGTGGATGCCTGGAACGCCACCGTGCAGCGACAGGTCACGTCGACAATCAGCGCGACTCTTTCCTATGTTGGCAATAAGGGGACGCATACCATTGGCGGCGGACCAGACTATCCGTTCAATAATCCAAGGTTGGCCGGCTACGATCCCACGCTTTCAGGCGCCGCGGCAACCGCCGCGCAGAATGCGCGCAGACCCTTTTACTCCAAGTATGGCTGGACGCAAGGTTTCCGTTACTTCGGAAACGATTTCAATAACAAATACAACGCCCTGCAGGCAATTGTGGAGAAGCGTTTTGCGTCCGGTTTGTCCTTCAACGCGAATTACACTTTCCAACACGCCACCGCGGACGACGACGGAGGTACTGCGGGCTACGATAAGAGCGTCAACTACGGCCCCAACAGCAACTATCGCAACCAGGTGTTTATCCTCACCCAGGTCTACCAGCTTCCGTTTGGTACCGGCAAAAGGTTTGGAAGCAGTGTCGGCCGTCTCGGGGATTTGCTCATCGGTGGTTGGGAGCTGAATGGCACGACGAACTTTTCGAGCGGATTGCCCTTCACGCCCGGCCTTAGTTCTTGCCATGCATCCAGCGACACCGGGCCATGCCGTCCAGACCTTGTGGGCCCAGTCAAAGATGGCACGCGCAGCGGAGACCCCAATGCCCCAGGCTATTGGTTCCAAACCACGAGCGGAGTTGTCCTTTCCGCAGCTGGGCAGTCTAGCGGCTCGTGGGCACAGCCTAAAGTGGATACCTTCGGGAACGTTGGGCGCAACTCCTTGCGAGGGCCGAGGTTCTTCGACTCGGACTTGGCCTTGTTCAAGAACTTCACCATCACCGAGCGGGCCAAGGCTCAATTCCAATTCCAGTTCTACAACATATTTAACCACGTGAATCTGGCGAATCCGGACGGATGCGTAGACTGCGTGAGCAACGGAGTTAACACTGGTGGCAAAATTACCGGTATTGCCGCCAACTCTCAACTGCGTTCGCTAACATACGGATTCAAGCTCAGTTTCTAACACGCACCACACCCTAAAACCAACGGGGAGCCCCTCACTGGGCTCCCCTTTTTTATGCTCTAATCATTCCTGAATTGTTTAGGAAGCGTCGCACCATGAAGGTTCCATTATTTTCGGCAATTTTGGCTGGCGGCTTGGTTCTAAGCAGCCCCTCTAGCACAGCGAACCAGTTCAACCGACCTGCACAATCACAATCCTCTATCTCACCGCATTCTCCTTCCGATTCAGATTTCGACCAGGCACATCAGCTCCTGCAGCAAGGCAAGTACGATGACGCCCTCGCTGTGCTTCGCGATATCGAAACTAAACACCCCGCCACCAAGGCGCTCTCGCACGAACTGGGGCTCGCCTATTACAAGAAGGGCGATTACCCGAACGCGATCACGTACCTGAAGAAAGCGCGCGACGAAAATCCTGACGATGGCGAAGCGGTTCAGTTGCTCGGCCTTTCTTTTTATCTTGCTGGACGTCCCGCCGAAGCCATCGCACCCCTCGAAAAGGTGCAGACCTGGTTCCCCAGCGCCAACGTCGACGCCTCGTACATCCTCGGCATCTGCTACATCCAGACAAAAGACTATCCGCACGCTCGCGGCGCTTTCGCGAAAATGTTCGGTGTCTCCCCTGACTCCGCCGCAAGCTATCTCTTCACCGCGCGTATGCTGCTGCGACAGGATTTCGGCCCAGTCGCTGAGGAGTACGCGCAAAAAGCCGTCTCTCTCGATCCCAAGCTTCCACTCGCCCACTTTCTCCTCGGCGAGCTCGACCTCTATCACTCGAAAATTCCCGAAGCAGCCGACGAATTTCAAAGAGAGCTGCAGCTCAATCCCGGCTATGCCCCCGCTTATTACAAGCTAGCCGACGCCTACTCGCGCATCCAAAAATTCGATGAAGCCGAAAAACTCCTGCAGCGCTCCATCTGGCTCGATTCCACTGCCACCGGTCCGTACATCCTGATGGGAAAAGTGCTCGCAAAAAAGGGCGAAACGGTGCTTGCCGTTCGCAGTCTGCAGCGCGCCTTGGCAATGGATCCGAACAATCCCGTTCCGCATCACTTGCTCGGGCAAGCCTATCGCGACCTGGGAAGAAGCGAAGACGCCGAACGTGAGCTAAAATTGGCGGCTCAGTTGGAAGATCGTCAGAATGCTAAGCCATAGAATCCTTTCAACTAGCACACAAGCTCTAAATGTAAATCGTTTGAGGCGCGTCCTCTTAAGGCTCCATGTCTGACAAGAACTACGTCACTATCGGTTTAGGCGAACTCCTCTGGGACATGTTCCCGGAAGGCAAGCAACTCGGCGGAGCTCCCGCAAACTTCGCGTATATGACCAGGCTTTTGGGCGACGAAGGTATTGTCGCCAGTCGCGTCGGCGGTGATGCCCTTGGACGCGCTGCCGGGCGCCGGCTCGAGCGTCTTGGTCTGCGCGCCTCTAATCTCCAACTTGATCCCACGTATCCCACGGGAACGGTGAAGGTTTCGGTCGACCCCACCGGTCAGCCTACCTTTGAAATCGCGGAGTCCGTGGCCTGGGATTTCTTTGAATGGACGCCGGAGTGGCAAGCCCTCGCGGAGCGCGCGGATGCCGTTTGCTTCGGGTCGCTCGCGCAACGCTGCCCGCGCTCTCGCGCCACGATCCGTGCGTTTCTCGGCGCGCTCCGTCCCGACGCCACGCGGGTTCTCGACGTCAATCTGCGCCAGTCTTTTTACAATGCGGAAACGCTATCGGAATCCGCCAAGCTCGCGCACATCATCAAGGTGAATAGCGAAGAACTTCCCGTGGTAGCCAAGCTGTTGGGCGTTCCCTTTATTTATGACGAAGCACGCGCGGCTCATTGGTTGCGCGACACTTTTGACTTGAAGCTGGTGTGCATCACCCGCGGTCCCAAAGGCAGTCTCGTGGTCGGCGAAGACGAAACCAGCGAGCATCCCGGTTTTCGCGTGCATGTCGCGGACACGGTGGGCGCCGGCGATGCTTTCACCGCCGCGCTCGTTTACCATTACCTGCGCCACGCTTCCGTTTCTACTTTGAACGAAGCCGCCAATCGCATGGGCGCTTGGGTGTCCACGGAAACCGGAGCAACTCCGGCGCGTGATGAATTCCACCTCAAAAAGGTCCGCACCGCGGTTGGCACGGAAGAGTTTTAGTGCCCTGAACCGGGCGTGCTGGTCTGCTCATTGGCCAATCGCGTGACGGAAGGTTCCGGCAGTTCATGCAGCAGCGCCAGAAACACGCCGTTCGTCCATCCGAAGCCCACGATGTTCATGTGATAGCCGGCGGTTACCTGCGTCTCGGAAGAGCGCGTCACCGCATTGTATTTCTCGCGAATGGTGCCGTCGCGGCGGAAATTCTCCGCTACGGTGGATAGAAATTCGTACGAAACGCGATCCGCTTCCGCGCTGAACCCATAGCGCCGGATTCCTTCGTCGGCAACCAACTGGTCTGGCGCCCAAGCATACGGAAAATCCCACTGGCCGCCGGTTTCGTTCGGGCTCATCACCAACCCGCCCGGCTTTTCAAACGTGGCCAGATGTTGCATCACCGCGCGCGCCTGCTCTGGCGTGGGAATTCCTACCCACAGCGGGAAAAACGCCGTCACATATTCGTAAGTCGAGCGCTTCCCGTTTTCGAAGTCATAGTCGAAGTACAAACCCCGCTCGCTGTCCCAAAGATATTTCTGAATCCGCCCTTTGCGTTCCTCCGCCCGTTTTCGCCACTCTTCCGCTTCAGCCGCGCGCCCCAGCAGCCCGCTCATCTGCTCTAAATCTTTTTCCGTCTTGTAAAGCAGGCTGTTCAAGCACACCGGTGCGTAGTGATGCGTCCTCGCGCCGTGCGGTCCAAAGCGAAACGAAACGTCGTAGCCCGACTCCCGCATCGCGCGGTCGCCCTTGTAATAGTCGGCGCTCAGTGAAGCCGCGCCCGCCGAATCGCACGCCGCCCCTGCCATCGTCTTGGCGGAATCACACACCTGCATTGCAAATAGCGGCCCCACATGCGCTTCGTCCGCCTTCTGGGGAACAACGTAGTCGCGCCACACGTCCTGCGGCTGCCCGAGGAAAAACGCCGCCACCTGCCGGTAGTGTCCCGTTTCGTCCTTCACGCTTTCCGGCGCTGGTCCGTTTCCAAAATCGTAGTAGCGCGAGAGCCCGGTCGACCCCGCCAGGTGCGGCTCGCGCGTCCACAGCCCGTAATCCCGAGCCGCGTAGCCATACGCTCGCTCCAACCACGCGCGGTCTTCCTTCCCGGCTGCCTTCTGCGCATCATAAACAGCCAAAATCATCGAGGTAAGAAACGGCGGTTGCGAGCGCGTCAGGTAATACGTCCGATTTGCATTCAGCACCGCGCCGTAGTGCTCGATCTCGAAGAAAAAATTCTCCACCATTCCCCGCGCCAGCTCGATCCTCTTGTCCTCCACCAGTCCGCGAACAATGAAGTAGCTGTCCCATCCATACATCTCGTTAAATCTTCCGCCCGGAACCACGTACTTATTGTCCAGGTACAGCAATCCCGGCGGCTCGAGGTTGCTCGTGTCCACCTCGCCGAGCTTGTGAATCACCTGCGGCAGGTGCTTCACCTGCACGTTGCATCGCTTTTCGATTTCCTGCACCGCCGGCGGCACGTCGAAATCCGCGGGAATGTACAACACGGAAGCCGCCGCCAATTTCGGGTCCACAATCGTCTTGCAATCGGTCAGCGAGCGCGTCAGCGTATCCCAGCCGGCGGCTATATAGCTCCGGATTTGCCGCAGCCCTGCTTCCTTCCCTCCCGCCTCCTGCGCAAAGCTTGCGGGAGCAAAAACGGAGCAGAAAACGAGCGCGGCAAGTGCCGTTTGCCGGCAGTGAAGGAAGGCGCGATTTGCCCTCGACGACGCCCTCGAACATAGGTTTTTCATGATGCCAAGAGCATATTCCTTTGCTTCGCTCCGGGCAATATCTCTTTTAACAAGAACACGATACGGGCTTTTATCTCGCCCCTTAACTCGAACGGCCGAAGCCGGTTGCAGTTAGGCCCCGCGGGCGCTGCTTAAGCGTTCGGGCCGTCGATAGGAATGGCCGTTCCCGTGATCTTTGAGGCGCGCTCATCCGCGAGCCAAAGAATCAGGTCCGCGACATCGCCGGGCTTCAGCCACTTTGAAAAATCCGCGCCCGGCATCGCTTTGCGGTTTGCTGGCGTGTCCATCGTGCCGGGAAGAACCACGTTAGCCGTGACTCCGGCGTCCTTGTTTTCCAGCGCCACGGTGCGAACAAGACTCGCCAGCGCGGACTTGAAGGTAACGTACGCTCCGAGCCCAGCGTGCGGCTCAACGGCCGCGAGGCTGCCGACAGCGACGATCCGGCCGGAGCCCGATTTTCGCAGATGCGGAATCGCCGCGCGCAAAACGTAAAACGCGGCCGTCAGATTCAGGTCGCGCATCTGCTCCCACATGCCGTCGTCGGTTTCCGCCACGGATTTTCCGCCCGCAAAACCGCCCAGCACGTGTACCAGCACATCGAGTCTGCGGTAGCGATCGACGACGGAGCCAATCGCGCGAGTAACCTCCGCGGATTTCGTGAAGTCCACCGGCAGCGCAAGAAAATTGGGAGCTGAAAAATCTTCTTGCGCGATGCTACGCGATGCGCCGACTACCGTCGCGCCCGTCGCCAGGAAGCGCTGCGTCACGAAGGTGCCCAGCCCTCCCTTTGCTCCCGTGATGAGAACCACCCTGTCGCTCATACTTTCCTATCGATGTGCCGTTGAAGCAGGAGCATCGGTTAACTTCGTTGTACCTCTTGCTCTGGTTGAACTATGTGTCTTCACCGAAGCAATCACCCTCTTGGGAGTGCTTGCAGCAGCGGATCCCGGTGGAATCACCTGAATGATGTTCATCATGCCCAAGTCCTCGTGGCTGAGAATGTGGCAATGAAAGACGAAATCGCCAATGTCGCTCCCGCGGAAATCCATGCGGAGCGTGACGCTGGGGAATGGATGGTTAGGGTTCTGGTCCCAGAATGGAACCTGGATCGTATCCAGGTACTGGCCGTTGATGGCGGGTGCCGGCTCGGAGCCGTTGAGTTCGAAGTTGTTCTGCGATTCCACCAGGAAGTGAATCTGATGGATGTGAAATTCGTGATGCTCGAGCGTACGGTTCTCGACGGTCCACTCTTCCACCGTTCCTTGAGTGGCCACGATGTCCGGCGGAGCATCGGGATCGAACAGGTGCTGCGGCTTGCCTTCCACGTCCATGAAGAATTGAGGCGGAACCACACCGACGTTCTCGTTGAAGAACAGCGTACGCTTTACCGCTACGGGTGCGGCGCCAAGCCCGCCGAAGCGCTTCTGAGTTACGCTCATCGCGCCCGTGTCCACATCATCCTCATTGCTACCGATTGACTGGATAGTCGCAAGAGGCCGCCGCGGGATGTTATATATACTGCGGCTGTTGATCCGCCTCGTAATCAGCTGAGCCAGCTTCACCGACGACGGCGGAGCAGGCACGATGAACTCCACGCGGGAAGCCTCTGGAAGCGTGAAGTGAGTTACATCAATCAGACTGCCTGGTCCTCTACTATCTTGCGAGTTGACCGGCACGCCGTCAACGGCAGCCAGTTGCATGGTCTGCGGCACTCCGTCGAACACATACTGAAGGTCGAGAATCGTGTCGGCGGTTGAGTTGGAAACCCGCCAGAACTCCCTCGTTCCGGGTTGCATCCGCAGAATAGCTGGAACAAAGTTGTTGGAATTGGGATCGGTCGGCGAGGCGATCAGAATGTAATTGAGAGTCAGGTCAAAGGATGGAATGTTGCCGCTGGGGGTGGGGTTACCCGGCACCAGTTGATCGCGAACCACGAAAACACGTTTCCTCAGGCCGCTTACCGCCGGTTGCTGACCCTCGATCCCCTCTACGATGATGGCTCCCGTAGCGCCACCTTGCGTTTCGTGTTCAGCGAGCATGTGGATGTGAGGGTGGTACCAGAAGAGTCCGGAAGGTTCGTTCAACGGAAAGGCAACGTTGTACTGAAAAGTTTCGCCGGAGTTTATGACCGTTTTGATTACGTTGTCCTGGTGACAGGCCGGCGAAGTGTTGGTTCCGTGATAGTGAATGTTGATCGAGGATTTCGTCGGTTGCGCATCCCCGCAGTTCGGTGGTTTCAGCGGCTCCATGAATGGCTGCGCTGACGGGGTGTTGTTCGTGACCGTGATGATGAGGTGATCGCCTGGTTTCACGTGCAAGGTCGGATCCTCCAAACCATCCGGAGTCATGAAGCACAGGAGTTCCGTGCCGTCGCTGTCAAATCTGTGTTGGTATGAGAACCTCACCGCCAGGACTCCGTTGGAACTAAAAAGCGCCGGAGG
>Ga0210400_10004909_pt1 | contig 11465 bp, 8 predicted proteins | sample IncBWH26MmetaG_FD_155456 | JGI IMG/M metagenome (GOLD analysis project Ga0210400, IMG submission 155456) | Forest soil microbial communities from Barre Woods Harvard Forest LTER site, Petersham, Massachusetts, United States - Inc-BW-H-26-M | ecosystem: Environmental > Terrestrial > Soil >...
CCGAAGCTGTATCTGGCGCTAGGAATCTCAGGGGCGATCCAGCATATTGTTGGTATGAAGGGTGCGCGAAGCGTCGTAGCGATTAACAGAGATTCCGAGGCGCCGATTTTTGAGATTGCGGATTTTGCCGTGGTTGGGAATTTGTTCGATATCGTGCCGCCGCTGATCGAGGAAATTAAGAAGGCGAAGGGGTAGGGTTACTACTCTTGCTGATTGCCGCGAGGCATCGGGTCAATCGTAGAGCGCATCCCATAGCATGTCTGGAGGCCAGAAGTGGGTCACCGTGGCCGCGTTCTTCTCACCAGTGCGACGTTTCTGCTGTTGGCATTTGACGTTGTGGCTCGGGCAGCGCCGCAGAAGTCTGCCTCACCCTCGATCCAGCCGCAGAACCCAACATCCGGTAATCACGGCCTCGTTCTGATCCTCAGCCGGGATGAAACGCCCGAACCGCCGGCTTCGTTCGCCCTCAAAACCTGCTTGGCCAATCATCCGAAGCTTGCCTGCGTACCGCTGAGTTTGACCATCAAGAACGTAGGGGATGAGATCATCCTGCGTTTTTTCGGGAGCTGCAGTGACACGAGCATCGGCTTCGATTTGCTCGTGCCTGACGGTAACTGGGAGCCGTTTCCAAGTTCCACAGGATTCGTCTATCCGGGCGAAGGGGGCACTCACATCGTCATGATGCCCATGTGTGGGCGCAATATCTTCATGGTGGAGGGTTTCTGGCCGGGGGAGAGTTACGTTCTGCACCTAAGACTCGCCGACCAGAATCTCTGGCTGGATACCGCATTTCCCGCGCCGGATCCAGACGACGGGCTGATCCACATGCATCAGGAAAAGGGTTATGCCATCCTTGAGCGGTCGGGCCCGCATACAATTCGTGCGCACCGGTACATTAGCGGGTGCGCCGGGGCCCAGGGGCTGAAGCCAAGCAACGATCTGAATGCTCTTGCTTGGCGATCACTCTGCGTTGGGGGCAAAGAGCCAAAGCTGAGTTTCGTTCTCCAGTCCAACCAGCTGACGTTGGAATCTGACCCTCCACATTGATCATCGAATCATCGCGGATAAGCGAAGGGAGCCGAAGCGCTCGCTCCGCAGCTGATTCTTCCAGAGAAATTTTGGATTACGAGCCCGCGGCGAAGCCGCCGACGTGCGCCACGGTGAGCCGCAGGTACTTGTAAGGATTTACCGGGGCGTCGTTAATGCGGACTTCGTAGTGGAGATGCGGCCCTGTAGAGCGTCCGCTGAGGCCGACGTAGCCGATGGTGTCGCCGCGATGGATGTATTGTCCGGCGGTGACGGCGAAGCTTGAAAGGTGACCGAAGCGGGTGGTGATGCCGTGTCCATGGTCAACCATCACGGCGCGTCCGTAGCCGCCCAGGAAATCAGCGAAGGTAACGGCTCCGTCGGCGGGAGCGATTACGGGAGAGCCGACATTGGCGGAGATATCGACACCGGAGTGGAAGGCGCCTTCTCCATTAAACGGATCGATGCGCTCGCCGAAGGAGCCGGTGATCTGGCCTTCTACCGGCCACAGGTTCGGAGCCGAGTTGGCGCGCACCCAGTCGGCAGTGGTCGAGTTCTTGGTGAGGCCGAGTGAGATTCCGACGCTGGCTGCGCCGCTCAGCGCCGTGTGCTTGAGCGCGTAAAGCTGGTCGAGCGAAGAGTGCACCTGCGCTTCTTGAATCTGCTCGGTCGAGGAGGCGGCAACCATCGCCGGATCGGACTTGAGGCCGTAAAGCGCGGAAACTTCGCTGGCCAGCGATCCGAGAGAGGCTACCTGAATGTCACGTTCCTTGGCAACCTGTTCCAGACGCGAATAACGGTCCTTGAGCTGGTCTTGCTCGGTACGGAGCTGGTTGTAGTGGGCGACCTTCTGCAGCATCCGGGTATAAGAGCTGGCGATGCCTGTCAGGCAAAGCGCCGCGATCGCCGCCCCGGCCAGAAGAACGTAGAGATATTGGACGGGAATCGAGATCTTGCGAAGCTGCCCAGCTTCGTCACGAGCTACGAAGAATATGTAGAAACGTTTACGCAATATCCTACTTCCGGGTAAAGATTTTTAATTTTTCCTTCGGAATCCTGCCTGAGCGGAACCGTCATGCTCGGGCTCGGAAGCCTGATTCCACCAGCCGTATCGGGACAGGCTGGCTCTTCCTAAATCCACGGAACTAGGCAAGCTGAAATCCAAGTTGGCTGCAACTGATTCATGTTGCAGTACTTGGTACATCAAATATTGTGAATCGCGAGTTAAAAGGTAGCAAACCTAATTCTCCGTGTCAACCTCACTACGACCCATTGGACGGTTACCAAGGCAGGGTAATTGGCCGTGCCCATCCGGCCAGATTACCGCCGTAAGAGGGTCAGGTACCCGCTACCGCGCTGCCCACATGGGGCGCTCCAGGAACGCGGCAGGGTATAGTGACCGGCATGCTCCTTGGCGAAAAGAAGTTGATCAGGCAGATTCGCCGGTCTGCCCGCGGAGGGAAGTCGGTGGTGACGGGCATCGGGGACGACTCCGCGGTGCTGCGCGTTCCTCCTGGACACGAGTTGCTGGTGACCACCGACTTTACCATCGAAAACGTGCATTTCCGGCGAGATTGGCACCCTCCAGAGCTGGTAGGGCGGCGCTGCCTGACGCGCGGCCTGAGCGACATTGCGGCCATGGGAGGAGAGCCGCTGGCGGCATTCTTATCGCTGGCCGTTGCGAGCGGCGTCCCGCAGAAGTGGGTGAACCGCTTCCTGAAGGGCCTGCTGGATCTGGCGGAAGAATTCAAGGTTCCGCTGGCTGGAGGGGACACGGCGCAGTCGGCAGGCGGAATTCAAGCGGACATCGTGGTGGTGGGCTCTGTGCCCAAGGGAAAGGCGGTGCTGCGATCAGGGGCAAAAGTGGGCGATCAGATTTATGTGACTGGCGAGCTCGGCGGATCGGCAGCGGCACTGGCGCGGCTGGCGGAATCGAAGCCGGTGGGGGCAGGGTACTCCCGCCACGTTCTTCCGCGTCCGCTGCCGCGGGTGGCGGTGGGCCAGTGGCTGCGCCGGCGGGGAGTGGCTTCAGCCATGATTGATTTGAGTGACGGGCTTTCCACCGACCTCGAACACATTTGCCAGGAAAGCCACGTGGGCGCGGAAATCGAAGCGGAAGCGATTCCGCGGGCGCGGGTGGGGCCCGGGAAAAAGCGGGTCGCGCTCGACTTGGCATTGCACGGGGGCGACGACTACGAACTGCTGTTTACGTCAACAGCGATGGTCCCGCCGGTGGTGGCGGGAGTTCGAGTGACACGGATTGGGCGAACCACACGGTTGGCGGGGATGCGGTTGATTGGGGCGAAGGGGAAGCGGCAGCCGCTCAAGGCCGGGGGATGGGAGCACTTCGGGGGAAATTCGTAATTTTGTAATTTCGGTTCACCTGGCTGAGACCTCAAATTCTTAACCACAGAGGACAGAGAAACATAGGAAAAAACCTCTTTCGGTGCTCCTCTGTGAACCCCTGTGCCCTCTGTGGTTCAAGCTCTCTGGTCTCCCAAATTCAAGGCCAGCAGGTGACTTTCGTTACCTGCCGGTGGTGACAGCGGGGGGCTAGAGTAGACCCATGCGAAAAGTATCTTTACTCCTGGCGTTCGGCGTCGCGATGTTGATTCCTGCTTTCGGGCAGGGACCGTCCGCGGCTCGCAAAGTGGATAACGAATTCGTGCAAGAGCAATTTGGCAAAGAGTTCACAATGCTGCCCGAACTTGCACCTGTGTTCGGCGATCTGGACGGGGACGGCGTAGAAGACGTGGTGATTGCCGCGCGCTGCAAGAATCCGATGCTCGATGAAGCGCAGCACAGTTACACGGTGATAGACCCCTATTACGACTTTTACGGCTTCGGCGACCCGAAGGTGACAACCACGTTCAAGGAACCCGATCCAGCGCGGCGCGGGCTGGCAGTGTTGATTATTCATGGCGGGGGACCGGACGGCTGGCGCTCGGCAACTCCGAAAGCGAAGTATGTGATTGTGAATCTACCGTACCGGACGATCTCGGTTCGAAAAATGAAGCTGAGAAAGAGAACCATCGAAGCGGTGTACATTGAAGAAGCGGGCGAATTTAACGAGAGCTCCGCTTTGTTCTTCGACGGAAGGAAGTTCCGCTACGTGCCGATGGGCGGAGAGATGCAGTAGGCACGACCGCCTCCCACAATGGATCCGCTCTCCATCGGCAGGCTTGCGGCTGATGTAGTAACCTTCCTTTTTAATTGCCACACAATTTGAAATACCGTGTTTTGGAGGAGCGGCTGGCGGTATGCCGGCTTGCTCCGGATGCGCCGATTCCGGCCTGGGCGCTGGAAGGCGGATTTTTCTGCGTGGTACGCACGGACGATGAGCTCTCCATTGTCTGCACCGAAGACGTCTGCTGCGAGGATCAAATCCCGAACGGCGCATCCGCCGAGCGCGGATGGATGGCTGTGAAACTCGAAGGGCCGTTTCCGTTTTCGATGACCGGCGTGCTGGCGTCGTTTCTGCAACCGCTGGCGGACGCGGAGATTCCGATCTTTGCGATTTCGACCTTTGATACGGATTATGTGCTGATCAAACGCGAGAACATGAACCAGGCGGTAGCGGCGCTGGACGCAGCGGGGCACGCAAGGTTGGAGAAGAAGCTGGTTGATCGCGGGTGAGATGAAACGCCCGTTTAACCCCGCCTTTTCGCCGAATACTGCTGTAAATTGGGCACTTGGCAGCGTGGTGTGTTGAAATAGAAACAGGTCATCCGATGATAACAAGGTCAGTGGCACTGCGCCGCAAGGTCAAGGCGGCGGAACGGAACGTTCATGGATTGTGGCAAATCCTGAAGGCCGTGGTGTCGACGGACCATCCTCTGCTGGCGCATCTGATCCCGATCCGGCGCTGCAATCTGGCCTGCACATACTGTAACGAGTTCGATGATTTTTCTAAGCCCGTGCCGACCGAACAGATGTTGAGGCGGGTGGATCAACTGGGCGATCTCGGCACTTCCGTGATCACGATCAGCGGCGGCGAGCCGCTGCTGCATCCACAACTGGACGACATTATTCACCACATGCGGAAACGCCGGATCGTGTCGGGGCTGATCACCAACGGTTATCTGCTGACCGCGGACCGCATCCAGCGGCTGAACCGGGCAGGTCTGGAGTGGCTGCAGATTTCGATTGATAACGTGAATCCCGACGAAGTTTCCAAGAAGAGTTTGAAAGTGCTAGACCGCAAGCTGCAACTGCTGGCCGAACATGCGGATTTTCACGTGAATATCAATTCGGTAGTGGGCAGCGGGGTCAGCCATCCGCAGGACGCGCTGACCATCGGGAAGCGCGCGTTGGAGCTTGGTTTCAGCTCGACCATCGGAATCATCCACGATGGCTCAGGGCAGGTGCAGCCCTTGAACGACGAAGAGGGGCGTGTGTACCACGAGATGAAGGGACTGGAGAAACGCAGCTTCACGCGAGTGAACGCGTTTCAGGACAACATCGCGCTGGGCCATCCGAATCAGTGGCGCTGTCGCGCCGGGGCGCGCTACTTATATATTTGCGAGGACGGGCTGGTGCATTATTGCTCGCAACAGCGCGGCTATCCGGGCATTCCGCTGGAGAAGTACACTCTTGCCGACATACGCCGCGAGTTCCATACGGAGAAGCCGTGCGCGCCGCATTGCACGGTATCATGCGTGCACCAGGTATCGGTTCTGGATGCGTGGCGAGCACCGCAGCAGCCACCACGGGCGTCCCAGCCGGCGAGCGGACTGGTGCATATAGAGTAGCATTCAGCATTCAGCATTCAGTAACAACCTCCCGGAAAAACCTGCTGCGATCGCAAATCGTGGGACCGGCGCGTCGCCCCTCCAGCCGGGGACGCCCGCCTCTCCAACAAACGGGGTAACTGACCGCTGAGAGCTGCTTCTAGAACGTTGTCGCGACGGAGAAGCGAAATGTCTTTCGTGGTTCTCGAAGAGTGTAATTGGAGCCGAGGGTCGCGCGCGTCAAGTCGTACGTGTAGGTGCCTGCCGCTCCGGCTTGACAAGTAGGACAGGGAAACATCGAGCGTAAGATCTGGATCGGCGGCGATGCGCTGCCGTCGAGGCGCAGGGCATTGTAGGCGTAGTAAATACGGAATGGCGCATTCACGACGGGAAGCATCGTCTGCAATTCGATGCCGGTGGACATACGCACCACCCAGTTGGTGCCAGGAACCGGTTTGAGGTCTCGCGGGATCCCGCTAATTCTAGCCCCACCGGTGCAGGCGAAAGCAGTATTCAGTGTCGGACAACCGAACAGAGTATTGATCAGGGTGTCGTATTGGACCAGGTTGGTCTGCAACTGGGAGGTACGAATAATCGGATCGACGCCCATATCGACAAAGGGGGCGATGGCGACTGGTCCGGCAATGGTGATGCGGTATTCAAAATTGCCGTTCAGACTGAGGTCGCCGCCGGGAGTTACGAGTTGATTGTAGGGAACCGGGACATTCCAGCAGTTGCTGGCGCACCCTCCCGAAGAGTTCGTCAGCACCGGAAAGCGAGGATTGGCGGGAACGAACGTCCCATCGGCGTTCCTGAGGGACACGGTCTGGGCGCTGGGCAGGTAAGCGATGGGAGAGATGGTGCGGATATCGAAACCGCGAATATCGTTTTCGCCACCGAGGTAGGCTCGTTCAAATGGAGGCGCAACAATCCCGCCATACCCCGTGATGAATGAACCTTGAAGATTGTAGCCGATTGCGTTGCGGCGTTTCTGGACGGGGAAAAACTGCTTGAACTGAACAATCGGCCGGATGGTGTGAACTGTGCCGCCGAGACCAGCGAACTCTCCGCCGATGAACAGGCTCTTGCCATGGTGGGGCGCGTAGGCGGCATCGAGGGTGTTCATGGTAAAGCTGGGTGTGATCTTGCTGGTGGTGATGCCGTTGAGGGCGTTAGGACCGGTGATGCCGCTGAAGTTGAGATTCTCAAACAACAGCTTGGAAGCGCTGCTAACGGCGACCAACGAAGAACGATCGAATGAGTAGCTGATGCCCAGGCGTTTGAAAGAACGGCGCAGCGGATAGCTTAAGCTCACGCTCAAGCCGGTACTGGACTGCGAATAGTTCTGCAGGTTCTGGAGGTAGGCTGAGGGCAGGTTCAGATTCTGTCCGGTGGCAATGGCATACTGCCTGGCCTGGTCGTAGCTAGTCTTCCTGGTATAGACCTGGAATCCGGCCTGTATGGGACGATCGAACAAGTAGGGTTCGGTGAATCCGAACACCAGGTCGCGTTGGCGGCTGCCGAGACTCGCCTGCACGGAGAGTGTCTCGCCTAATCCAAGAAAGTTGTTGGTGCTGTAATTGAGGCCGATAAACGCGCCGGCCAGACCGCTGACGCCACCTTGCAGACCAATGCTGTTCTTTCCCTTTTCGTGCACCTTCAGCGTGAGATCGACGGTCCCAGCCTTTTCATCGAGGTGGCGTTCGGTGGTGTTCGGATCGTCGGGCTTGAGCTGGTCGAAATAGCCCAGCTGATTCAGGCGCAGCAGACTCAGTTCCCAGTAGCGCGAGTTGTAGATCTGGCCTTCTTCCAGCGCGATTTCGCGGCGGATGACTTTGTCCCGGGTGGTGGTATTGCCCTGGAACTCGATGCGGCGCACGTAGAACTGCTTGCCTTCGTCCACATCGACCGTCAGATCCACAGTCTTCTTCTCATCGTCGAACTTGGTGTCGGGGACGGAGGTGAAGTTAATGTAGCCGGCCTCGCCGTAGGCTTTACGGAGGTTCTCGAGACCTTTGGCAACTTTTTCTCGGCTGAAAATGTCGCCATCCTTCATGGGGAAAAGGCTGCGCAGAGCGGCGGCGTTCGGGATGGCTTTATTGTTCTTGAAAGTAATGGCGCCGAGGCGGTAGCGCTCGCCTTCCTCGATGGGGATAGTGATATCGACGGACTTCCCCAGCCCTGGCTGGAGCCCCGGGATGTGAAAGCCGGTGTGTCCGGTGTCGTGGATCTCGGTTTTGGGTTCGTCGACCAGCACCTTGAAGTAGCCGCGGTTCTGGAACTCGGCGCGGACCCGTTCGGTATCTTCTTCGAGCTTGGTGGCATCGTAGGTCTTGGCGAAGACGTTCTCCAGGAAGATGGAGTGCGGGATGCCGATGGGCTTGAGGTTCTTCATGGCTGCGCGCAGGGTCCGATCATTGATGTGTTTGTTGCCCCGGAAGCGTATGTGCCCAACCTTAACCTTCGGTCCTTCGCGGACGACGAAAGTAATGCCGACAGCGTTGGGTGGAATAGGACGGACTTCGGTGCGGATGGTTGCGAACTGGCGCCCATGCTCGGCAAGCAGTTGTTTCAGCGTAACTTCGGCCTTCTTGATCTTCGTGGGATCGTACTGGTTCTCGACCGAGAGTCCGACCTTCCGCTCCTTGAACCGGTCAAGCACGTCGCTGGTGGAGACCGCATTCAGGCCGGTGTAATTGATCTCGCGGATTGTCGGTCGCTCCTTGAGGTAAATGTGAAGGATCCAACCTTTGGCGTTCTGTTCGCGCTCGAAGCGGATGTCCTCAAAGTAGCCGGTATTCCAAAGGGCGTTGAAGTCGCGTTCGATGGCGGCGGCGTCATAGACGTCGCCGACCTTGCTGAAAATGCGGGCCTTGACTGTTTCAGCCGGGATGCGGCGATTGCCATGGACGGTGATGCCGACGATGAGATCCTGTTGGCCGACAACCGGGACCGACAGCAGCAGAAGTGTCACCAAACCGAGGAGGAGATTCCAGACAGAACTCAGCTTCCAAACTCTTATGCTGGAGGAAGATGGAGACCAGGAAGGGTCTCTCTGGGAGCCCATGTCGCGGCCGAGACGGGGGGCAGGCACAGAGATAGCATGATGACGACGATGAATCGCAACTACCTCGAAAAAATAGAGTTAGGAAAACGGTAATTATATACGGTAGAGAGTCAGAACCGTCCAAGGCAGGGACAAATTTCTTCCCCATAGTCACGCCCGAAAAAGTTCTACCTCAACACAGACGGAATAGAACGTCGCCGCGTTGCCCAGGTCAGTAAGTTTTTCTGAGGTTAGCGCATTGATATTGCCACCGCTGAGGCTGAATCGTGCCCAATCGAGCCGGGCGGCAACGACTCCGGGACGTACTGAACCGTCAACGCGCGCATTGAGTACGATCTCACCGCGTAGGTTGAAGGCGCGAATGCGATCGCCGTCGCGGACGCCGCGCTCCTTGGCATCGTTGGGATGCATTTCGAGATCTCCGATCCATGGTTCCATCACGCGGACGGATGGCAGGTTGGCGAATGACGTGTTGAGATGGTTGTCAGGCTTGCGGGCGAGAAGCTCGAGCGGGAAGCCGGTTTTCGATCCGGATCCATGTCGCGATTCGTTGGGCGGAATGAATGCGACTACCGGATCAAGGCCCTGGCGCTTCAGAGTCTCGCTGTAGAACTCGGCTTTGCCGCTGGGCGTAGGAAAGTTGCCTTCCGCGAAGGGGAGAAAGGGGGTGACACCCTTTGCCGAGCTTTGCTCGGCTGGACGGACGAATGCGTCCGTCCCTACGTGGTTTGTGGCGCTTTTGAAATTCAGACGGATGAAATGGTCGCGTTCCAACCGCTCGCGCGTGATCCCTTTGAGCCTCGGATTGGGCGACTCCAGCGCGCGATCGATCATGGAATCTACCGTTTCGCGGAAACATTCGTCTTCAAAGCCCATGCGGTCGGCTAGCGCGCGGAACAACTCGACATTCGACCGGCATTCGCCGACCGGATCCATCGCCTGATCGGAAACTTGAAGGTAGTAGTGGCCGTAAGCGGTCTGCAGCTCTTTGTGCTCGAAAAAAGTGGTGGCGGGCAGCACGATGTCGGCGTAGTCGGTCGTGTCGGTGAAGAACTGCTCGTGGACCACGGTGAAAAGGTCAGGGCGCCTTAGCCCGCGGACGACCTCGTTGTGATCGGGGCAGACCGCTGCGGGATTCGAGCTGTACACGAACAGCGCCTGGATGGGCGGCGCGGTCAGCGAGTTCAGTGCGCTGCCTAGTTGCACCATGTTGACGGTCCGGGCGGGGCGTCCCAGGGCTTTCTCCATTAACTCGGGCATCTCCAGCGCTTCTTTGTTCAGACCGTAAGAACCGCTGAGCGAAAGCTGGAGTCCGCCGCCGACTTCCTTCCACGATCCGGTCAAACAGGGGAGCATGGTGACGGCGCGCATCGCCATGCCGCCGCCTTCGGAGCGCTGGATACCATAATTGACGCGGATCACGGACGGACGCCCGGTGGCATATTCGCGGGCGAGCTTGCGGATGTCGTCGGCGGATATGCCGGTCCAGTGGGCAACTTTTTCCGGCGGATGCTGCTGCGCGCGAGCCTTCAGCTCCTCGAACCCCACGGTGTAGCGCGACACGTACTCGGCGTCGAAAAGATTCTCGCTGATGATGACTTGCATCATCCCTAGAGCGAGCGCGGCATCCGTTCCAGGATTGATCGGGAGATACCAGTCGGCCAGCTTCGCGGTGCGCGTGCGGTACGGATCAATGACGACCAACTTCGCGCCTTGGCGGCGAGCCTCTTCGATGAAGGGCCAGAGATGAACATTGTTACCGTGAATATTCGAGCCCCAGGCGATGATGTAACGCGAGTGTGCAAACTGTTCCGGCTCAGTACCGAGCTTGATGCCAATCACCGATTTCAGACCTTCTTCGCCAGCGGTGGAACAGATGCTGCGCTCCAGTTGTGAAGCGCCGAGTCGGTGGAAAAAACGGCGGTCCATGGAAGCGCTGTTGAGCGTGCCGAGCGTTCCTCCGTATGAGTACGGCAGGATGGATTCGGGGCCGTATTCGGCAGCGATTCTGCGGAAGCGCTGCGCAATTTCGTCGAGAGCCTCATCCCATGAGATGCGTTCAAACGCATTCGATGGAGCGACGGGCGCCCTCGCCCGTCCTTCCCGCAGGGAAGTCGCTCCCTTAGGCCCGACCCGTCGCATCGGATACAGCACGCGGTCCGGCGAGTACACGCGGTCCAGATACTTGGCGACTTTGGCGCAAAGGAATCCGCGAGTAACGGGATGTTCGGGATCGCCCTGGATTTTGGTGGCGCGGCCGTCTTCGATAGTAATCAGGACGCCGCAGGCGTCAGGGCAGTCGTGCGGGCAGGCGGCGTGGACGACTCGCTTCATCCACGGATTATAGAAGATTCTATAGAGACGGGGCTTGCACCTTCTTCGGAGAAGGCGGCGGAGACGCGGCAAGACGCGTCTCTACGGGAATTCTATTTGAACTCCAATACCTCTTTTTCTTTGGCCTTGCTCATTTCTTCCATCTTTTTGATTTCGTCGTCGGTGAGCTTCTGGATTTCGTCGAGCGCGCGCTTCTCGTCGTCCTCGGCAATTTTCTTATCTTTCATCGTCTTCTTGATGGCATCATTGCCGTCGCGGCGGATATTGCGGATGGCGGTGCGGTGCTCTTCGAGAATCCGGTGGAGATG
>Ga0210400_10004911_pt1 | contig 11463 bp, 9 predicted proteins | sample IncBWH26MmetaG_FD_155456 | JGI IMG/M metagenome (GOLD analysis project Ga0210400, IMG submission 155456) | Forest soil microbial communities from Barre Woods Harvard Forest LTER site, Petersham, Massachusetts, United States - Inc-BW-H-26-M | ecosystem: Environmental > Terrestrial > Soil >...
TGCTCTACCATTGAGCTCCCGGGGAACGGCAGGGTATTTTGATCTTCTCAGCAGTTTACGCCAGCCCCATTGTTCTCGCAATTGGACATTGCTAAATTCAGATCAGTGAACGATCAGCTTCTGCAGCTGACAGGCGCTGACTCGCTTGACAGAGGCGCAAATCGCATTCATGTTCCGTGTGTCCAACTGAGCGCTCCCCGTTATTCCCAGTGCAGGTCGGGAAACTTTCTTGGTATTGTAATCTAGTAGACACGCGTAAACTGATTAAACGCACCAGGCTAGGGGGAAATACATGCGCGAACGCACGAATCTCAGTGGGCGCACGTTTATTCTTAACGCGGTCATAGTGGCAGGGATTTCGCTCTCTGTGTGGCTCTTAGGCTGCAGCTCGCCGAAGCCCGCGCAACCAGCTCCGCGCCGCTACTCGCTCAATGGCCGAGTCGTTTCCGTTGAGAAGGCGAAGCAACAGGTTGTCGTGGACCATGGAGAAATCACTGGATTCATGATGGCGATGACAATGGGATATTCCGTCAAGAATCCCACTCTGCTTGATTCACTCTCGCCGGAAGATCAGATCACTGCCGACGTTGTCGTGAATGGCGATGACGTGTGGCTGGAAAATATTGTCGTCGTCAAGAAGGCCGATCAGGCGAAAGCCCCTGCCTTGAACGGACCGCATCCCGCCTCCCCCGAGCCAAAGAAACAATAAGAATAAAACAGGGCGTGCTGCGGAAACCCTCGAGTTCGCTTTCCTGCGGCACGACCTTTTCGTGCGAGCGGAATTTAGTGTTGCTTTTTTTCCGAATCGTCCGCCGCCTTGTTGGGTGCCTGCGCGTGTTCGGGTGCTTTCTGGGGCGCACTTTGGGCTTTAGGCGGGGCTGGTGGGGTAACCTTCATAGGGACCTGCCTTTGCTGCTGTGGGTTGCGTTGTTGATCCGTCTGTTGCGGCTGTGAGACACGCGCGGGTTGCGATGGGTCCTGATTTCCTCGCCCCGGTGGAGTAAATTTTCCAGCCGGCGGTTGTTGTTGCACCTGTGACCCGCGCGGTTGATCCACCTGCTGCTGAGCTGATGGCACGTTTCCCGGTTGCGATCCGTTCTGATTTCCTCGCCCCGGCGGAGTAAATTTCCCAGCCGGCGGTTGCTGTTGCACCTGTGACCCGCGTGGTTGATCCATCTGCTGCTGAGCTGATGGCACGTTTCCCGGTTGCGATCCGTTCTGATTTCCTCGCCCCGGCGGAGTAAATTTCCCAGCCGGCGGTTGCTGTTGCGCCTGTGACCCGCGCTGCTGATCCATCTGCTGCTGCACTGGGACGTTTCCCGGTTGCGATGCGTTCTGATTCTCCCGCCCAAACGGGGTAAATTTCCCAGCTGGCGGTTGCTGTTGCATCTGTGGTCCGCGCTGTTGACCTATTTGCTGCGCCGGAGCGTTTCCCGGCTGCGACGGATTCTGATTTCCCCGCGCCGGTGGAGCAAGCTTCACAGCGGGTTGCTGTTGCTGAACCTGTGCTCCACGAAGTTGATCCATCTGTTGCTGTGCCGGAACCCGCCCGGGTTGTGCGGATAGCGCCTGTTTTTGTCTTTCGAAAGAGACGGGCGGCGCGGGAGGCGCCTCTTTGACGACGACCTGCCGCTTCATGACGGTTTCTGAAGGCCTGACTGCCGCGGGAGCCGCTGCGCCAACGATGCTTTGTCGAACCGGAGCCACAGCGACGCTGTGCTGGATTTCCGCCGCTTGAAGCTGCTGCGGATTGACACGGACATTGGAGGCCGCGACGGGCCGCGCATTCACAAACGTGTCATGCGAAACCGCGGTGACCGCGCTTACGTTGGTTTGGTGCATGTAAGTGACGTTGTTAACGTTAACATTATTGTACACGTTGGTTACATTTGTGACATTCACGGTCGTGTTCGTTACGTTGACGTTCTGCACGTAACGCGGGCTAGCGCGATAAGCGGGAACATAGACCTCGCGAGGCCCGAGAGGAAACCAAGCAACTCCGCCACCGCCTCCTCCCATGGAGATCGACAGATTGAATCGGGGCCCTCCGACGAAAGCTACCAACGCCGGCGCATAGACGGGTCGGACAACAACAGGACCGGGCACCCAGCACCAGCCTCCTCCAACAACAGCCCAACGGCCATAGTGGAAGGGCGCGAAGCCCCACGGTTCATCTTCCACCCAGGTCCATCCCCATGGCTCAACCCAAATCCAATGTCCGAAGCGGTAGGGAGCCCAACCCGGGGAAACTCGCGCCGGAAACCACACGGTACCGTATTCTGGAACGCTTCTCCATTCCCCGTAATCATCAAGGTCTTCGTATCCGATGACGTCACGGGAGACGTAGCGAGCGGACCGGGCATGCTCTTCGCGGTCGTCGCGGGAACTGCACCAGCCGTCGAATCCGTCCGGACGGCCGGCACGTCCCACATCGAAGGTCAACGAATCCGTACCGGAAACGCGCGCACTTTCACCGGAGTCCATATGGAAGTTGCTGCCGCCGCCTGTGGCCTCGCCTTCTCCTTCACGCACCGTCAGGTTCGTGGTTTGGCCGTTTGGATCGACGTCAACGCGGTATTCACCGGGACGTTCCACCGTGAACGCCAGATTCGGCGTGTCGATCTCGAAGTTATCGCCGTCGTCGAGTCTCCGCAGGCGAATGCTCATCGAACCCTGGGCAAGCTGAATCTGCACCGTGCGATCGTTAAGGTTCAGGAAAGAGATGCCTGTTTCATCCGAAAGACGAATTACCGCACTGCCGATGTGCAGCTCACCACGCGAATTTCTGTCCGTCCAGAGGTTGTCACCCGTTGTCAGGGGTCGATTGGGATTCGCCTGAACCCAGTCGGACTCACCACCCGGCTGGAACGAGACCGAACCTTGAATGTAATTGAGCCGCGCAACCCGCCCGGGCGGATCATCGTCGGCAAGAGCGGCATTCGAAGATGCGAAAAGAAAGCTGACAGCGAGAACAAGGAATAAGAATATCGAAGTTCGCTTTCTCATCATAAATTGTCCCTTCTGCGTTCGCGTTCTTTCGGGGCTGGCCGCCTTATTGCAATTTTAGTCCAACTCATGGACCCTTAGCTTCAACCAACCTGGCGCTCTGTCTTCAAAACGGCATGCACCACTTAAACTTAAAACGATCCCTTCAGGAACAACAACTCTCCGCTCTATTGACATTCTTGAGGGCGAGCAGGAGGCTCCTGTCGGAGCCTCCTGCTGGTGAACGGTGAGAGGGGGCCGGCCTCGAACCGGCATGAGAAGAATCAACGGCCACTGTGTCCTGACGAAGAGTGCCCGCCCGAAGAGGAAGAGCCTCCTCCGCCGCTGGACGATCCACCTCGCGAACCGCCTCCGGAGTAACCGCCCCGATTGCCGCCGCCCGGTGACCCGCCGCTATAACCACCGCCTGACGACCCGCCACGGTATCCTCCACCTCCGTAGCCGCCGCTTGGCGGCCCGCCGCGATATCCTCCACCGGAGGGTCCGCCGGCGTAACCACTACTCGGCGCGCTGCGCGGCGATGGCGAGTACCCTCCTCCGCGAGGTGTAACAACGGGTTGCCGCATGTTGAGAGGCGGGCGGCTGTAACCATAGCTATTCGGGTTTCCGCGCGAATTATTCTGATTCTGATATGGTCGTGGCGATTCAACAGGCGGGGAATAACTGGGACGGGATTGCGCTCCGCCTTGTCCTCCGAAATTCCTGCCGCCTGCCTCCGGTTGGAGGGAAGAAGCGGGTGGAGAAAAAGGCCGCCAGCCAGGCCTCGTAGACGGACTTGCAGGAGCTTGCTGCGACGCCGGCGGAACAAACCCACGGGGGCCTTGCATATTACTCTGGGATGGTCTGGCCGATTGCTCAGAAACCGGGCCGCGGTTCATGTTGCCCGAGCCATTCGAACTGAAGGTACGGAAGCCCGGACGCTGCGCGTTCTGTTGCGGCTGGTTTCCTCCAGGGTTGACCATACCCTGCTGGTTTCCAGGATTAACTGGCCGAGCCGCATTCTGCTGCGGCTGGCTAACTGCAGGATTTCCGCCACGGTTGAAGCCACCCTGTACGGATGCGCCTTGAGGTGATCCACCTTGGCGAACGTTGCTGAAGAAGCGCTGATTGGCGCCCGCCCGAGTTGGAATAGACGCCGGGCTCACCTGCCGATCGGATGGACGGAAACTTTCATGCGAAGGGGACACAGGGTGCCCGCCGGTAATCACGGATGCCTGCCGCAATGATCCGGCGTCGAACCTCTCTTGGTGAGTCGGCACACGCTCGCGGCCAAATCGATCAGATCCCATCGAGGTTATCCCGGCCCGCACGTGTGAATCCGTGAATGCCCGGTCGACGTTGGAGAAGCCACGTCGACCCTCTCCGAGTGGCTCGAAGCCACGATCGCGCTCGCGGCCATTATGAATATTGTAAATGTTGACGACGTTTACCTGATTCCAGCCCCGCCCATACCACGGGTAGAAGCGGTCGCCTGGGCCGCACGGCAGCCAACCAACGTTTCCGAAACCACCTCCGAAACCGAACCCTATTCCGCCGCCCCAGCCCCCTCCAAAACCGAAGAACGAGACATACGCCGGCGCCCAAATCGGGCGATATCCCACATAAACGGGTCCTGGCCACCAGCCCCAGCTCCCTCCGTAGACAAACCAACGGCCGTAGTGATACGGCGCCCAGCCCCAGGGCTCATACGAGACCCAAGTCCAGCCATAATAGGGTTCATAAACCCAGCGGCCATCGCGGTAGGGCGCCCAATCAGGCCCTCCGGCAGGAAACCATACGCTACCGTAGTCAGGGACATCGCTCCAATGGCCGTACGAATCAAGGTCCTGGGTCCCCGTGTAGTAATGGTTGGTGTGGCGCCAGCTTTCCGCGCCCTCAATAATGTGATTGCGGTCGCGGTTCCACTTGTCCCAATCGTCCTTACCATCAGCGGCGGAAATATTGTATTGCGCGTTATCCGCGTTGCCTTGAATTGTGATTCGCTGATCCCTGTCAACACGCGTGCTGCCCTGTGGCGTAGAAATCTCGGCCGAGCCTTTGCGGACATCCACGATAGTTTCGCCGTTTGAATTAACGGTGATGCGATAGCTGCCCTCGTTCATTTGCGGACGAATCGCAACATTGGGCGTGTCGATCTCGACGTTCGCTTCGCTACCGTTCAGCACATCGTAGTTCACCAGGCCCTGGCCCACCTGCAGTTGAATTTGCGTACGCGAAAGGTTCACCACATTCGCCGTGGATTCATCGGACATGCGCAGAATGTTGGCGTGATCGAGTTGAATCTCCGCGCGCGAACGCTTTCCCGTTGAGATGTGGTCTCCGTTTACGACCGGGGTGTTCAGCGTCGCTGCAACCCATTCGCTGGAGTTGCTGTGTTGCGTCGAAAGGTCACCATGGATGAAACTGATTCGCGCCGCTGCAGAGTCAGTGGGTGCTTGCGATTGCCCCGGCTGTTGAGGCGGATACTGTGCTGGAATCTCCTCCGGCTGCTGCGACGCACCCTGCGCGCCCACCGCTCCTCCAAATCCAACAAACACCGTTACCGCCAAAAGAACTGCTGCAAGACTGGCAAGATAGCTTTTCATGGCCACTCTCCCACGACACGCCCACTTGAACTCACACTCGTCTTTGATGAGTGCAGGGCCAATGCCAAACTCGCTTGTGCTTTCCACATTCTGATAAGATGTGTGTTTTCATACTTTTGCAAGAGCCTTGCCGTAACTACCTGGCGTCAACCCCCCGGTTCCGGTGGTTCTCACGCAGCAGGTGGTGGATTTCAACCAGTCTGTTACGCAAAGACATCGGTTGAAAACATGGCCGAATATAAGGCGAATATGATCGTGCGCAATGCCCCACCAGCTCCAATTCGATCGAATTGGTAATTGGTCGAAGATCAAACTTGAAAACCTAAAGAAGTAGGCGGACGCCTACTCGAATCGCCGAAGCGTTTCGACAAAGACTCAAGAAGGTTGGCGGGTTTGATCAGGTACCAGATCCAATGCCCATGAAGAACTCCAAGGGGGCGATTGTGTATTATCTGTACTTTGCATCTCAGAATGAGACTGCTGCGAAAATTGCTCGCCAGATCTTTGTCAAATACCGCGAGAAAGGAAGCCAAAAATGTCGGCAGAATCTTCAATTGAATGGACAGATGCGACTTGGAACCCCGTTCGCGGCTGCACCAAAATTAGTGACGGGTGTAAGCACTGCTATGCAGAGACTTTTGCGGAACGGTTTCGCGGGGTGAAGGGTCATCCCTACGAACAGGGATTCGATTTGCGATTGGTTCCGGAAAAGCTTGCCGAGCCTCTGCGGTGGCGGATTCCGAAGATGATTTTTGCGAATTCCATGAGCGACCTGTTTCATGAAAACGTGCCCGAGGACTACGTCGTGGCCGTGGCGAAGGTCATGGTCGCAGCAAATTGGCACACGTACCAAGTTCTCACGAAGCGGTCAGATCGTATGCGAAAGCTTCTCAATACTTCACTTCGTTTTGCTGCGAATCAGGAACACATTTGGTGGGGAGTCAGCGTCGAAAACCGTAAATACGGCCTCCCGCGAATTAAAGATTTGCAAAATGCCAACGCCGCGATGCGTTTTCTTTCCGTTGAGCCCTTATTGGAGGACTTGGGCAAGTTCGATCTCTGTGGAATCAACTGGGCGATCGTAGGTGGCGAGAGCGGCCCTGGTGCAAGACCGATGGAAAAAGAATGGGTAGTCTCGGTTCGGGATCAGTGCAGGCACAAGACTGTGCCCTTCTTCTTCAAGCAATGGGGCGGCGTTCGGAAGTCAGCAACGGGTCGCGTGCTGGACGGAAAAACCTACGACGAGTTTCCTCAACGAGTCCATCATCCTATTTTGGCCCCGCAGGAATGCCTTGCCCTGGCTGCAAAGTTCGAGGCCGTCTTCAAGGGAACTGATCTGCACTCCATATCAATCCTGAGTTCGCCTCCCCTGGAGCTTGCGCCTTTCTAGGGCGGCACAGCCAATAAGGGGGTGACGGATTGGTGGAGCCGAGACATTGGTACGCATTGGTACGCTCGACGCTTGTATCCACTTGATCCTGCGCTTAGAATGAATGATTGATTGAGACCGAGTTGATGGCCACGCCATTTCATATCATTTCGGATTCTGTTCCGATTCCGGCTTCTGGGGTTTCGCTTGATCCGGCAGGACATCCGCGGCCGGAATGGTTACGCGTCAAATTTTTCAATGGACCGAACTATCAGGACTTGAAGCGCATTATGCGCACGCTGGGCCTCAACACCGTGTGTGAGAGCGCGCGATGCCCGAACATGGGCGAATGCTGGGAACATCGCACGGCGACGTTCATGATTCTGGGAAATATCTGCACGCGCGCCTGCGGCTTTTGCGCCGTTCCCTCGGGCAAGCCGGCGGCGCCCCCGGATGAACAGGAGCCGGAGCGCGTCGCTGAAGCGGCGCAACTCATGGGCCTGCGCTATGCGGTCGTCACGTCCGTCAACCGCGACGATCAGCCCGATGGCGGCGCGGCTATTTTTGCGCGCACGATCGCCGAAATTCGCACGCGCGTCCCAGGCTGCAAGGTCGAAGTGCTGATCCCGGATTTTCGTGGAGACTGGCAAGCGCTTGAAACAGTTGTCCGCGCCCGGCCGGACGTCCTCAACCACAACACGGAAACGGTTCCGCGCCTCTATCGCCAGGTGCGCAAGGGCGCGATTTACGAGCGTTCGCTCGAACTCCTCCGCCGCGCGAAATTCCTGGCGCCTGGGATGCCCACGAAAACCGGGCTCATGCTGGGTCTGGGCGAGACACGTGAAGAAGTGCTCGCCGCGATGCAGGATCTCGCCGCGCAAGGCACAGACATCCTCACGCTCGGGCAGTACTTGCAACCGACGCGCGAACACCTGCCCGTCGTGCGGTTCGTCCATCCAGACGAATTTGCCGAGTACAAAGGACTTGGCGAGCAGATGGGTTTCGCACACGTGGAATCCGGCCCGCTCGTGCGTTCCTCGTACCACGCGTTTGAGCAGGAAGCCGCTGCCCACGTTTAGCGGCGATGGATTCGCGCACCGGCTGTTGCCATGGATGCGGTTGGACCCCCAAAGAGCCACATTCCCTAAAGGAAAAAAATACATGAGACTTGCATGGACTTGCGCCAGATTGTTATTCCGCGCGACTGCCTGCGTTCTGTTTCTTTCGGCAATCCCGGCAGCCTCGGCTCAGACCGCCACTCCGATATCCGGCGCGGATGTTTATCAGAAGCGTTGCGCGACGTGCCACGATCAAACCGGGAACCGGGCGCCTTCGCGGGACTCCTTGCAGAAAATACCGGCGACGCGAATCCTCCGGACGCTGGATTTTGGATTGATGATGGGCGTGGCTTACCCAATGAAACGTGAAGAACGCGAGGCTGTGGCCAACTATCTAGGAACCCCGGGTGGAGAGCCCCCGCCATCGGCAAGCAGTTTCTGCTCCGCGGGAATTCATCCCATGGCAGGCTCTGCAAAAGACAGTTGGGCCGGTTGGAGTCCCTCTCCATTCAACACCCGCTACCAGACGGCCGAGCAGAGTGGCCTCACGATGAAGCAGGTCCGGCACCTCAAATTGAAATGGGCGCTTGGCTTTCCGGGCGACGTCACTGCATTCGCGGCGCCGACGGTTTTGAATGGAACGCTCTTCGTGGGCAGCGCCGGCGGCGCGGTACAGGCGGTGGACGCTAACACTGGCTGTCTGCATTGGGTGTTTCAGGCGAACGGACCTGTCCGCGCGGCGATTCTCCCGGTTCGAAATGGTCCTACTTACTCGCTGGTGTTTGGCGACCTGATTGGCTGGGTCTATTCGCTAGACGCAAAAACGGGCAAACAACTTTGGAAACGACGCGTGGAAGACCACGAAGCCACGCGTCTGACTGGCTCACCTGTAGCGCAGAATGGCGTCGTATTCATTCCAGCCGCCTCCTGGGAGGAAACTCGCTCGGTCGATCCTCAATACACGTGCTGCACGTTTCGAGGGAGTGTGACAGCGCTTCGCGTCGCCGACGGTTCCCTGATTTGGAAATCCTACATGGTGGATGCACCCAAGAAAACTGGCGTCAACAGCGCGGGAGCGGAACAGTGGGGACCCTCCGGCGCTCCCATTTGGTCGAGCCCAACGATCGATATAAAACGCGGACTTCTCTATGTAACGACAGGCGACAATTATTCTTCTCCCTCAACTACGACCAGTGACGCTGTGATGGCACTCGAAATCAAAACGGGACGCGTCGCCTGGTCTCAGCAGACAATCTCGAATGATGCGTACACCTCCGCCTGCCGCTCCAAAGGCGTCAATTGTCCTCCGGAAAATGGGCCTGATTACGACTTCGGATCATCAGCGATGTTGGTCCACACGCCAAAGGGCCGCGAAATCCTTGTCGCCGGGCAAAAATCAGGTGTCGTTTACGCTCTTGATCCGGAAGCGAAGGGAAAGATCCTTTGGCAGACTCGCGTCGGGACAGGGGGCCTCAACGGAGGCGTGCAGTGGGGCATGGCAAGCGACGGGCAAAAAGCATACGCCGCTGTCTCTGACGTTTCTGCGGTAATGAATACTGCGGGGCCTGTTGGTGGCGCAACGTTTGATCCCGCGAAGGGCGGCGGCCTGACTGCATTGCATCTTGAAGATGGGGGGAAAGCCTGGTTCGCGCCGAGCCATCCGTGCAACCCGCCGCGCCCTGGTTGCAGCCCAGGCCAATCGGCTGCTCTCACACTGATCCCCGGTGTCGTTTTCTCCGGCTCGCTCGATGGACATATGCGAGCATTCGCGACCGAAGACGGCGAGATTCTCTGGGATTTCGATACTGCGAAGGAATACACCACCGTAAACGGAATCGAGGCCAAGGGTGGTTCACTCGACGGAGCCGGCCCAGTCGTCGTTGGCGGCATGATCTTCGTCAATTCCGGATATCCCCGAAATGGCGGCATGCCTGGCAACGTATTGCTGGCGTTCGCGCCGGAAGATTAATCGGGATTTTCTGTCGGTGCGGCAATGGGCGCGGATCTTCCGCTTCAAATCGTATTAATCCGTATTGACATATCAAATCAAAACAAATATAAGTACACTTTCTGGAGGTGTCGAATGCGCTCGGAGGAACTTCTCAACCCACGCGACGCTGCGCGCGCTCTGGGAATCAGCTATCCCACCATCAAGCAGTGGATCTATAAGAAGAAACTCCGCAGCGTGCAAACGGCCGGAGGACACCATCGCATTCCCGCTTCAGAGATGGAGCGGTTTTTGCCCCGCACGGACGAAAAAGACGCGCTGTCCGGGCGCCGCGGCTTCCGGCGCATCAGCGGGCGAAATCAATTGGTCGGTCGGATTGTCGAAGTCCGTTACAGCGGCTTGCTGGCGCAGGTAAAACTGTCGATTGGGGGGCAACGCATCTCGTCCATCATCACGGCGGACGCGGCGCGCGAAATGCGCCTGGAAAAGGGCCAGACCGCTGCGGCCCTCATCAAGTCCACTGAAGTCATGATCGTGCGCGTTTAAACTTCGGCGGCAGACACGTGAAACGGATTCCCACAACCTTATCGATAACGCTCGCAGCGCTGGCATGGGCCTCGCCTATGGTTGCCACCGGTTCGGCCGATTCTTCCTCCACGCCGCAAGTTGTGCGGAAGCCATGCGGCACCGTCACGGTGGCCGCCGCGGCGGATCTGACCTACGCGATGAATGAAATCGCCGCGAATTTTGAGAAAGCAACCGGTTGCAACGTTCGCGTGAGCACTGGTTCCTCCGGAAATTTTCTTTCGCAGATTGAAAACGGCGCTCCGTTCGACGTGTTTTTTTCGGCGGACATCGAAGTTCCGAGGAAACTTGAAGCTGAAGGGCTGGCCGTGCCGGGAAGCACCTATCTCTACGCGGTTGGAAAAATTATATTGTGGGTGAGAAATGATTCCCGCCTGGACGTTAGCAAGGGACTTGCGATCCTGCGCGATCCATCCATTCGGAAAGTGGCCATCGCCAATCCGCAGCACGCGCCTTACGGGCGCGCGGCAGAAGAGGCATTGCGCAACGCAGGTGTGTACGACGCCATCCAAGATCGCGTCGTTCTTGGCGAAAATATTTCCCAGGCTGCGCAGTTTGTCGAATCTGGAAATGCCGACGCGGGAATTCTTGCGCTTTCTCTCGTCCTTTCACCGGGTTTGAAAGCAAAAGGCCGATTTTGGCGCATTCCGGAGAACTTATACGCACCCATCCAACAGGGCGTCGTGTTGGTGCGCTCGTCGCAGAACATGCAAGGAGCCCAAGCATTCTTAGACTTCGTAAAGACCCCGGCGACGGCCGCGCTCCTTGAGCAATACGGGTTTGTGCTGCCCGTCAAGGTGAAGCCGTGAATTGGCAGGCCATTGCGCTTTCGTTGAAGCTGGCGGTATCTGTCGCAGGCATTTTGCTCGTTGCGGGCCTGCCAATCGCATATTGGGTTACCTTTTCTGGGTG
>Ga0210400_10004914_pt1 | contig 11456 bp, 9 predicted proteins | sample IncBWH26MmetaG_FD_155456 | JGI IMG/M metagenome (GOLD analysis project Ga0210400, IMG submission 155456) | Forest soil microbial communities from Barre Woods Harvard Forest LTER site, Petersham, Massachusetts, United States - Inc-BW-H-26-M | ecosystem: Environmental > Terrestrial > Soil >...
GACCGCCTGCGGGAGAATCGAACGAGGCGATGGCCATGGCGCAGCTCGCGGACGGAATCATTCTGGTGCTGTCGGCAAGACACACGCGACGAATCACCGCGCGCAAGACCAAAGAGATGCTGGAGGCCGCGCAGGTGCGCATCCTCGGAACCGTGCTGAGCGACCGGATATTTCCGATTCCGCACGGGATTTACCGGCGGCTGTAGGAGCAAGCGATACGGCGTTGGATGGGTATATCTGTGGAAAAGCTAGCGATAACGGAGCCGGGACTCAATGAGCGGAGCTATGCGTGGCGAGAACCGGGGGCAGCAATGAGCGGCGCGGCGTTGCTTCAATTGTTGGAGGCGGAGGAAGTCTCATTCGCGCTTTATCCGTTTGCGCAGATGAGTAAACCGGTGAAAATCCGCGGCGGGCGCCTTCACGGAGTGGCGGGACTGCTCACGCAGTGGAACAAGTACAGTTTGGCGATCCCGATCGAATCCATCCAGCGCTCGCTGGCGATCGAGACTCAAGGGTATGAAGCGGGAATGGCCTGAAGTGTCCTCTCCTTTTTTGAATCCAGAGCAAGCGAGACCGCCGGCGCTCGACTGGGCACGGTTGATTCCCGGGGAGATTCCAGCCTTTCGCGGAAACGGGAAAAAGCCGGTTCGGTCGGTGAAGGTATACCCGCCCGAAAAAATGCCGGCGATGACGAACGAGGCGATTGCGAGCGCGCCCGAGAACGGGCTGACGTTGCTCACGCCGGGGCCGATGCGGGGCGGGACGGCGTGGAGGTGGATGGGTTCCACGGCCGCCGACTTCGCTTTGGTGGTGATGAACTGGTTGTTGATTGGTGCGCTGCTGGTTCCGCTGCGAGGTTTGTTTCCGCATGTGCCGCTGTTCGGGTATGCGGCCGGGGCGCCCTTTTTTCTCTTAGGCACGGCTTTTCTGCACGCGGCGCTGATTACGTTGATGGGCTACGCCGAGGGAGTTCATACCCACGGCCATGACCTGTCGGGACAGGCACGCATTCTTGGCAAGGCCGTTCTGTGGGCAACCACGGTGCTGTGTTTTGCCGGTGGTTTGCAGGCAGCTTCGTGGGCCACGAGCGGATTGTTTTTCGGAGCGGGCCTGTTGCATTTCGGCGCGCTGCTGACCTGGCGGTGGCAGAACAGAAGACGGGGTAACCGTCCGCAGTTGGGTGGGGATTTGCGCAATGTGCTGATCGTGGGAGCGGGAGGCGTGGGGCGGCGCATGGCTGCTTACGTGAAAGGGCACCCGGAAGGGGGACGAACCGTGTGCGGCTTTCTGGACAACGAGAGGCCGCTGGGCAACGGAGTGATCGGGCGAGTGAGCGACTTGGCGCGGCTGGCGCGGACGGGATTTGTGGACGAAGTGATTCTTGCGGCGCCGCACGACCGCGGCCTGACCCAGGAGGTGCTGCGCGAGTCGCGGCGGTTGCGGCTGGATTTGGAAATCGTTCCGGAGTTGTTCGGATGCACGCCGACGGGAAGGGAAGTCGAGCGGGTGGGTGACTCGCTGGTGATCTGTGTACACGCGGAGCGATTGCCGGAGGTCGGGCTGGTCTTGAAACGCATGGTGGACGTGATCGGAGCGAGCCTGGCGTTGGTTGTGTTGGCTCCATTGTTGGCGGGGATCGCGGGATTGATCAAGCTGGATTCGCTGGGGAGGGTGCTTTATTGTGCGCAACGGGCAGGGCGAAAAGGGCGACGTTTCCGCTGCTGCAAGTTTCGCACCATGGTCAGCGATGCCGATGCCTTGAAACAAAATCTGCGACGGAACAACCAGAGGGCTGGACCGTTTTTCAAGATCAAGGATGATCCTCGAATCACGCGGCTGGGACGATTTCTGCGCCGCTACAGCCTGGACGAACTGCCGCAGCTCTGGAACGTTTTGAAAGGGGAGATGAGTTTAGTGGGGCCGCGGCCACATCCGCTGGACGATGTTGCGGGCTACGCGATCGAACACCTGGCCCGGCTTGACGTGACTCCGGGAATTACGGGGCTGTGGCAGGTGACGGCACGCCGCGATCCGTCGTTTCAGCGAGGCATGGAACTGGATCGGGAATATATCCGGACGTGGAGCTTGAGGTCGGACATGCGAATTTTGCTCAAGACATTTCTGGCTGTGGCCCAGGGGAGTGGGGATTGATGCAGGCGATTTCTCTGAGAGCGAATCGATCGGAGATCGTGGTCGATTTGTCGGTTTGGGCAAGTCAGGTCGTTCTGCGTCCGTTGCAGGCGTTGATGGCGGCGCCGTCGCTCCTATTTCTGGCGGCGCTGACGGCGATGCTGCTGCGGCATCCGGATGTGGCGTTCTATGAAATCGACCGGGTCGCGTTCGGACTATTGGTAGTGGGAGTGGTGGGACGGGCGTTGGTTCTGCGGCAACGTCTCTTCGTGATGGATCGGGCGAGTTGGCCGATGCTGGGGCTGACCGCCTGGGCGATTGCGAGTGTGTTTGGGCAACCATGCGACCACGAGACCTGGAGTCTGCTCGCTTCGAAACTGATTGTTCCGTTCGCGCTGTTTCATCTGGCGGGGCTGGTGTTCACGGAGGAGCGGCGGTTCCGGCAGTTCGAGATGTTTGCGCTGGTCGTGTTGGCGTATCTGAGTTTTACCTCGATTGCTTTCCTGGTCGGGGCGCGCGCGTTGATCTTTCCCCGATTCATCCTCGATGAAAGTTTGGGGTTTCACGCTGATCGGGCGCGTGGGCCGCTGCTGCAAGCAGTGGCGAATGGCGTGTCCTTGAACGTGCTGGGACTGCTGGCGCTTCATGCCTACCGGCGCGGAAGCGTGCGAAAAGTGAAAGTTGCCGTGCTGCTGGCCTCGGTGCCGATCGCCATTCTGGCCACGATGACGCGGGCGATCTGGCTGGGGTTTGCGGGAACTGTGGCGGTGTTGATTTTTCGTTCGAAGAGCCGGGCCTTGCGGCGCGCCTGTGTGGGATTGGTCTTGATTGCGGGCGTGGGGCTGATGGTGGTTTTGAGTTCGAGTGAATTGGGAAGTGCATTGAGCGATCGTCTGGAAGAACGCGGGCCGCTGGATTATCGCCAGGCGGTTTATGCGGGCGGCTGGGAGATGTTTCTGGAGCGCCCGCTGCTGGGTTGGGGATTTCATCAGATGCCGGCTGAGTTGCCGCGGCACGTCAGCGGATACAAGGAGAAGGTGCTGTATCCGCACAACACCTATCTCGAATTGCTGGTGGAGCACGGCGTACTGGGACTGGCGCTGTATTTGTGGCTGATGTGGGAAATGTGGGGGCTGAGTCGAGGCGCGATTCCGGCGGGGGAGAAAAACGGATTTCTCGATCGGCAGTTTCACCAGATGTGGCCGATCCTGCTGGCGGTGTATTGGCTAAACGCGGCGATGGTGGTGATGAGCTACCAGTTCGTGAACGGCCTGCCGTTCACGATGGCGGGAATGCTGGCAGCGCAACGGCGCCGAGCGGAGTGGTCATGTTGACGGTTGCCTATCTCGCGAATCAGTTTCCGTCCCCGGTCGAGCGGTATGTGATCGAAGAAATTGAAGAACTGCGGAGACGGGGAGTCCGGGTGATTTCGGGGAGTGTGCGCAAGCCGCCAACCGATCAAGTGTCGGCGATCCACTGTGCGCCCGAAATCGTATTGCAGCCACTGACGACGATCGTTCTGTGCCGAGCGATGTGGCTCTGCCTGCGGCGGTGGAGACGGATTGGGCCGCTGCTCGCGCGCGTTCTTTTTCGCGGCAGGGAAGGGCCGTTCAAACGCGTAAAGGCGCTGGCGCACACCTGGCTGGGAGGTTGCTACGCGGTGTTTCTGGAGGGATATGGGGTCGACCACATCCACGTGCATCACGGATATTTTGGGTCGTGGATTGCGATGACGGCGGCCCGGTTGCTGGACGTGGGGTTCAGCGTGACGCTGCACGGGTCCGATCTGCTGCTGCACGGAGCTTATCTCGACCTGAAGCTCGAGACCTGCACGCTCTGCCTGACGGTGTCGGAGTACAACCGGCGTTACATTCTCCACCGCTATCCCACTGTGGCAGAAGGGAAGGTGGTGGTGGCGCGGCTGGGAGTGGATGTCTCGGAATGCGCGACCGAGAGGTCTAAGTCGAAAGCTGATCCTTTGACTCTGCTGGCGGTGGGGCGACTGCATGCGGTGAAGGATCATGCTTTTCTGGTGCGGGCGTGCGCGCAACTTCGCGACCACAATCTGCATTTCGAGTGCTCGATTGCGGGCGAGGGGCCGGAACGAAGCAGGCTGGAATCCCTGATTCGAAAGTGCGATCTGGAAAAGCAAGTGTCCCTGTTGGGCCACGTCGCGCGCGACGATATGAATGCGCTCTACGACCGGGCTGACGTCGTGGTGTTGACCAGCCGCAGCGAGGGGATTCCGCTGGTTTTGATGGAAGGGATGGCACGGGGGAAGATCGTGCTGGCTCCGGCGATCACCGGGATTCCCGAACTGGTGATCGACGACACGACCGGGTTTCTGTACAAACCCGGATCGTTGAGCGAATTTGTGGAGCGGCTGGAATTCATTCGCTCGTTTATGATTCGCCCACGAATGATGATGCGAGCCCAGAGCGATCCGGAACACGCTTCCCCTCTGTTTTCGGCGACCCGGCAACTGGGCTGGGTACGCTATGCGGCCCGGGTGCAGGTTCGCAACAACTTTAACCGCAGTAGAAATCTGGATTCATTCAGCGAAATGTTTCTGCGGCGCATTGCCCCACGGACGGAGAGCATTCCTCATGAGGATTTTGTATTGCAACAAATATAACTATCCATTCAGCGGGACCGAGGTTTACCTGTTCGAACTGATGGAACTGATGCGGGCGGAGGGCCATGAGGTCGCGTTGTTTTCAATGGCCGATCCGCGCGGAGAGCCGACCGAATACGATCGGCACTTTGTGCCGCACATTGATTTCAAAGCCAAGGCCGGATGGATCGAGAAGGCGCGGCGGGCGGGGCATGCGATCTACTCCACAGATGCGCGGCGGCGGATGCGGGCGATGATCGCGGCGTTCCGGCCGGATGTGGCGCATGTGCGAAATATCTATCACCATTTGTCGCCTTCGATCCTGTGGGAACTGAAGGCGCAGAAGGTTCCGGTTCTGTATCACCTGAACGACTTCAAAATCCTGTGTCCGAGCTACAACCTGGTTTCGCATGGGGAAGCGTGCGAGGCCTGCAAGGGCGGCGCGTTTCGGCATGTGGTGACCAAGAAATGCTATCCAGGCTTCGGCGCGCGGATGATGCTGGCGACGGAGGCCTACGTCCACCGCTGGCTGGGGACGTACCGCAAGTGCGTGGACCAGTTCCTGGCGCCCAGCCAATTTGTGCGCGACAAGTTCGTGGAGCACGGATGGGACGGAGATAAGTTCGCCGTGCTGCCACATTTTCAGAAGATTCACCCTCTGCGGAGCTCGATTGGTGACCACGGGCCGCTGCTCTACTTTGGCAGATTGTCGGCGGAGAAGGGCGTCGATGATTTGCTGCGGTCGATGCAGAAAATTCCGCACCTGCGGTTGATTATCGCGGGCGACGGGCCGCAGCGCGGGGAATTGCAGGAGTTGGCGGCTGCGTTGCGATTGTCCAATGTGGAGTTTGTGGGGCATGTGGGACGCGCGGAGCGGGATGCGCTGATCGCGCGGTCGCGGTTCACGGTGCTGCCTTCGCATGCTTACGAGACGCTGGGCAAGACCATCCTGGAATCGTATGCGGAAGGGCGTGCAGTCGTGGCTTCGGATTTGGGATCGAGGCGCGAGTTGATTGACGAAGGTGAGACAGGATTGCTGTATCGTACGGGGGACGTGGATGAACTTGCAGGGACGATCCGTGCCTTAGCGTCGATGCCGGACTTGGCGGAAAAGATGGGGCGCGCCGGATGGGAGATGGTGCGGCGGCGGTACGCACCCGAGGGGCACTATCAGAAATTGCTGAGTTTGTATGAAGGGCTGGTTTCGAGGAAGGCGCGAGTCCCGAGTCCGGCTTCTTCGCCGGGAGTTGATAAGTTTCCAATGCTTGAGAAACGGCGGCTGCGGGTGGCGTTCATCGGTGGGCGGGGAGTGATTTCGAAATACAGCGGGATTGAAACCTATTACGAAGAAGTGGGGAAGCGGCTGGTCGAGATGGGGTATGAAGTCACGGTCTACTGCCGCAACTACTTCACTCCGAGGCTGGCCGAGCATCACGGCATGCGGCTGGTGCGGCTGCCCACGATCCGGTCGAAACATCTGGAGACCGTCATCCACACCATGCTGAGTACCGTCCACGCGCTTACTCAGAACTATGACGTAGTGCATTATCACGCTCTCGGGCCGGCACTGTTTTCGGGGATTCCGCGGCTGCTCGGGAAGAAGACGGCTGTGACTGTGCAGGGGCTCGACTGGCAGCGCAAGAAATGGGGCCGGCTGGCGTCGGCGCTGCTGCGGCTGGGAGAGCGGGCGTCGGTGCGTCTGCCTAACGGGACGATGGTAGTATCGCAGGCTCTGCAGCAGCGTTACCGCGAAATGCACGGGATTGAGGCGTTCTATGTGCCCAACGGCGGCCTGCTGCGGGAACGAAGTGAGCCGCGGAAAATTCTGGAGTGGGGACTGGAACCTGGGAAGTACATTCTCTACCTAGGAAGATTTTCGCCCGAGAAAGGGTGCCATTTGCTGGTCGAGGCGTTTGAGCAGATCGATGCGGATGTTAAATCGGATGTGAAGCTGGTGATGGCTGGGGCGGCGAGTTACTGCGACGAATACTGCCGCGAGTTGAGGATGCATGCGAGCGAAAAGATCCGCACGCTGGACTGGGTTTCAGGCGAGACGCTGGACGAACTGCTGACCAACGCGATGATCTTTGTGTTGCCGTCTGACCTGGAGGGCTTGTCTCTGGCGCTGCTGGACGCCATGGGAGCAGGTTTGTGCGTGCTGACCAGCGATGTTCCGGAAAATCGCGAGGTGGTCGCCGGCGCGGGATTTACTTTTCAGCGAGGCAGTGCGGCGGACCTGGCCGACCGGTTGCAGTTTCTGATTGCGAATCCTGCGGTGCGGGAGAGTGCGGGGCGAACGGCGCGGAAGCGAATCGAAGAGCAGTACCAGTGGCAAGAAGTCGCCGAAGGCATTGAGAAGGCCTACTTCACAATGATGGGATGGGAACTGACAGGGATGCCGGCCAAGAGGCCGAACGTGAGAGCTATGACAGTTGGAGCGAGTGAAGACGCCGAAAGACGGGCGGGTTAGTCACCGCTTCAGAACCTCGCTAGATAGCAGTAAGCATCGACATTGGGGCGGAGGACGGGGCCATCCCCGTCTTTTTTTATTACAATCAAGTGCGTGGTTCGCGACGGGGCGCGGAGCGCGACGACTCTGACGCCGCCACATTCCGCATGCGCAATACCATTCTAGTCACCGGAGGGGCTGGGTTCATCGGCTCCAACTTCGTGCTGCAGCAGATGCAGGCGGGGTCGGCGTCCATTGTGAATCTGGACAAGCTGACATACGCCGGGAACCTGCACAATCTTGAGGTTGTCAAACCCGGCGCTCGGTATGAGTTTGTTCACGGGGATATTGGCGATCGAGCGCTGGTTCAGCGACTGATGGAGAAACATCAGCCCGGCGCAATTGTCCATTTCGCCGCGGAGAGCCACGTGGATCGCTCGATCCGGGGGCCGGAAGATTTTATTCGCACCAACGTGGACGGGACGTTCGCGCTGCTGGAGGAGACTCGGGCGTACTGGAGTGCGCTAGCGGAAAGCGAGCGGAAGAATTTCCGGTTCCTGCACGTCTCCACCGACGAAGTGTACGGCTCGCTCGGGCCGGACGATCCGCCGTTCAGCGAAACCACTCCGTATGCGCCGAACAGTCCGTATGCCGCGTCGAAAGCGGCGTCGGATCACCTGGTGCGCGCTTATCACCACACTTATGGCCTGCCGACGCTGACTACGAATTGTTCGAATAACTATGGGCGATTTCAGTTTCCAGAGAAGCTGATTCCTCTGGTGATCCTCAACGCGCGGGAGGGGAAGGCGCTGCCGGTTTATGGGGACGGCAAGTACGTGCGCGACTGGCTTTATGTAGAAGATCATTGCGAGGCGATCGCCACGGTGCTCAAGGGCGGACGTCCCGGAGAGACCTACAACATCGGGGGATGGAACGAGAAGCCGAACATCGAGATCGTGCACGCGATTTGCGATCTGGTGGATGAGATGGCGCCGCGCGCGGGAGGTTCGCGACGAGAGTTGATCACTTACGTGAAAGATCGACCGGGACACGATCGCCGTTATGCCATGGACGCGCGCAAGATTGAACGCGAGTTGGGATGGAAGCCGAAGGCGACCTTTGAAAACGGTCTGCGCAAAACGGTTCGCTGGTATCTTGAGAACGAAGCGTGGGTGCGGGACGTGACCAGCGGAAGTTACCGGCAGTGGGTGGCCATGCATTATTCCGGGTAGCAAGACGGATCTAGATCATGAAAGAGAGTACGCGCTACAAAGGCATCATTCTGGCGGGAGGGTCGGGCACGCGCCTGTATCCCGTGACCCAGGTCATGGGGAAAAGTCTGCTCCCCGTGTACAACAAGCCCATGATTTATTACCCGCTGTGCACGCTGATGCTGGCGGGCATCCGCGACATTCTGGTGATTTCTACTCCCGAGGACGCGCCCAGATTTCAGGCGCTGCTGCGGGATGGAAGCCAGTACGGAATTCGCCTGCAATATCTGGCGCAGCAAAAGCCGGAGGGAATAGCGCAAGCATTCCTGCTGGGGGAGAAGTTCTTAGAGGGCAAGCCTTGCGCGCTGGTGCTGGGGGATAATATTTTTTACGGGCACGATCTGGCGAAAGATCTGCGCGAGGCGGCGGGAAAAGTTCATGGGGCGCGAGTGTTTGCATATCCCGTGCACGATCCGGAGCGCTACGGCGTGGTGGAGTTTGATGCCGACGGACGCGCGCTGAGCATTGAGGAGAAACCGAAGCAGCCGAAATCGCGATACGCGGTGACGGGACTTTATTTTTACGATGACCAGGTGGTGAAGATTGCGAAGTCGCTGAAACCGAGCGCGCGCGGCGAACTCGAGATCACCGACGTTAACCGGGCGTACCTGAAGGATGGACAACTCGAAGTCGTCGTGATGGGACGCGGCATGGCCTGGCTGGATACGGGCACGCATGAATCGTTGATGGATGCGGCGAATTACATTCAGGCGATCGAAAAGCGGCAGGGGCTGATGGTGGCGTGCCCGGAGGAAATTGCGTATCGCTCCGGCTACATCAGTGCAGCTCAGGTGGAGAAAATTGGGAGCGGCATGAAGAATAGCAGCTATGGCGCTTACCTGCTGCAGCTATTGCGGGAAAGGGTATTCTGAGGCGACCGCAGTTCCTGTGGTGCAACGAGCGATGGATGCGATCAAGAAAATTTCGACTTCGTTGCCCGGTGTCGTGATTCTGGAGCCGCGCGTGTTTGGCGACGAGCGAGGATTTTTCCTGGAGAGTTACAACGAAAAAGTGTTCGCCGAGTTGGGGATCGGAGAGCGGTTCGTTCAGGATAATCATTCCAGCTCGCAGCGGAACGTGTTGCGCGGCCTGCATTATCAGATCAAACAGACGCAGGGAAAACTGGTGCGCGCGGTGGAAGGGGAGATTCTCGACGTTGCTGTCGACGTGCGCCGGAGTTCTCCTACGTTTGGCGGATGGGAGGCGGTACGCCTGTCGGGCGAGAACAAACGCATGCTCTGGATCCCGGCGGGCTTTGCGCACGGCTTCTGCGTGATTTCAGAAAAGGTGCAGGTGCTCTACAAGGCGACCGACTACTATGCTCCGGAATACGAACGCACGCTGGCATGGAATGATCCGGACTTGAAGATTGAATGGGAACTGGCAGGCGCGCCGATCGTTTCGGCAAAAGACCAGCGCGGCCTCGCTCTGCGCGATGCCGAAACTTTCGCGTAACCTCAGGAAAAATCAACCGACATGAAAGCCATGATTATTGGCGCCACGGGCCTTCTGGGCAAGGCGCTCACGCACGAGTGGAGCAGTGACGAGGTTGTCGGCCTCGGCTCGCGCGATGTAGACATCCGCGATGCGGATAGAGTGCGCGAGGTGGTCGAGAGTTATCGGCCAGATTGGATCGTGCTGACGGCGGCGTATACCAACGTTGACGAGTGCGAGACTCATCCGGAGTTGGCGTTGGCGGTGAATCGCGATGGCGCGGTGAATGTTGCCCAAGCTGCGAAACAGACCGGCGCGCAGCTTTTGTTTCTCAGTTCCGACTACGTGTTTGATGGGAAGAAGACATCGCCGTATGAGGCTGAGGATACGCGGAATCCGCAGAGCGTTTATGGACGATCGAAAGCGGAGGCGGAGGTTCGGTTGCTCGAAGTGCTGCCCGAGTGTTGCATCGCGCGGACTTCCTGGCTGTTTGGGACAGGGGGGAAGTGCTTTCCGGATACGATTCTGAAACTGGCAGCGAGCCGGTCGGCTTTGGATGTGGTGAATGACCAGCGTGGGTGCCCGACATATTCGGTGGATTTGTCGCGAGCGATCATCCAGCTATGCCGCAACCATGTCAGCGGAATTGTGCATGTCACGAATGCCGGCGAGTGTTCGTGGTTTGACTTCGCGCTCGAGATCGTAAAGGGCGGCGGACTTGCGACCGAGATACGTCCGGTCAGCAGCCAGCAAATGGCGCGTCCAGCGCCGCGTCCGGCGTATTCTGTTCTCTCGCCGAAGAGCCTGCAGCGCTATGGTGTCACCGTGCCCACATGGCAGGATGCGCTGCCGCGATATTTGCGGGAGCGAGGCCACTGACGTTCATTTCGATGTTCTGTCTGGACGTTGCTTCGCCTTACTCGAGGCTGTTACGATGCGGCGGGGTTCTCGCCAATTGAAGTCCATCCTGAATTACATCGACGGAAAGTTCGTGCGCGGGCCGCGGGAGTTCGCCGATGTGAACCCGGCGGATGGAAGCGTGATCGCGCAGGTCTCGGAAGCGGACGAAGGATTAGTCGACGACGCGGTAAGCGCAGCTCGCAAGGCCTTGCGGGGAGAGTGGGGACGGCTGGGAATTCGCGAGCGCGCGGTCCGATTGCAGAAAGTGGCCGAGGCGATCGAGTCACGGTTCGACTCTTTCGTCGCCGCCGAAGTTGCGGATACGGGCAAGCCGGTGGCGCTGGCTTCCCGCTTGGATGTTCCGCGTGCAGCTGCGAATTTTCGCGTGTTTGCGGACGTGATCAAGACTGCAGGACTGGAATCGTTTCAGACGGAAACTCCTGACGGCAAAAGCGCGCTTAATTATGCCGTGCGCAAACCGCTGGGAGTCGTGGGAATCATTACTCCGTGGAATCTCCCTCTGTTATTGCTTACGTGGAAAGTCGCGCCAGCATTGGCCTGCGGCAATGCTGTGGTTGTGAAACCGTCCGAAGAAACTCCGGCGACCGCGACCCTGCTCGCCGAGGTGATGAACGAAGCGGGAATTCCTGACGGAGTC
>Ga0210400_10004915_pt1 | contig 11455 bp, 10 predicted proteins | sample IncBWH26MmetaG_FD_155456 | JGI IMG/M metagenome (GOLD analysis project Ga0210400, IMG submission 155456) | Forest soil microbial communities from Barre Woods Harvard Forest LTER site, Petersham, Massachusetts, United States - Inc-BW-H-26-M | ecosystem: Environmental > Terrestrial > Soil >...
CGCTGCTCGCCAACCACTTCATCGCCATAGTTTGCCGGCAGGAGAGTATTGCCCAGCGCCGTCTGGCCCCGGCGACGCTGGCCAAGCTGCGCGCGTTTCCCTGGCCCGGAAACGTCCGCCAACTGGAGAACGCCGTGGAGATGGCCATCGCCTTCAGCGGGGATCGTGAGCTATTGACTCCATCCGATTTCACCCTCGCCGGCGGCCCTTTACTCAGTAACACGCTGCAGTCTATCGCGGTTTCCGACGCCGGCCTGAATTTCGAGCAGACCGTTGGCCGGATCGAGCGGCAGATTATTGAGGAAGCTCTAAGGAAATCCCACGGTAATAAGACCGTCGCCGCCGGGATGCTGGGTTTGAAAAGAACCACGCTCTCGGCCAAGCTCCGCAGCCTGGCCGCGTCCGCCAGCTAGCGCTATCCGCGATCTTTAACTACGGTCCAGCAGGTGCCCCAGCTTCTCGCGCTTAGTACGAAGATAGTCCGCGGTGGACGCCACCGGATCCACGATCGACGGAACACGCTCCGACACGCGCACGCCGGCCTTCTCCAGCGCCTGGACCTTTTCCGGATTGTTGGACATCAGCCGCACCGCCCACAGCCCGAAGTGCCGCACCACGGCCGCGGGCGCTTCGTAGCCCCGCAAATCCGCCTTGAAACCGAGCTGTTCGTTCGCTTCCACCGTGTCCGCGCCCTGATCCTGCAGCTCATAGGCGCGCAGCTTGTTCAGCAGCCCGATGCCGCGGCCTTCCTGGTTTTCGTAGACCAGCAGCCCGCGTCCTTCGCGCGCGATAGTTTCGAGCGCCAGCTCCAGTTGCGCGCGGCAGTCGCATCGCAGGCTGTGGAATACGTCCCCCGTCAGGCATTGCGAATGAATCCGGACCAGGGGCGGCCCGCCGTGTTCCAGATCGCCCATTTTGAGCGCCACCACTTCCTCCAGTTCGGCTCCCATCGTATAGGCGAACCCGAAGATTCGGAACTGCCCGAAGCGGCTGGGGAAATCCGCCTCGGCCACCTTTCGGAGCTGGGATGTAGGGGGCATTTTAATCGCTGAAGAAATACGGGTGAGGTAACTCCATTATAATGTCCGCAGGGTAGCTCCCGCGCGTCGGCGCTGCCTGGGCCCTACATGCCTGCACAGCATTTGCTGATTTTGCTGGTGAAGCTCGCCGTGGCGGCTTCCCTGGCCAGCATCCTCACCCGCTCCGCCGGTTTCCAGCGAATGCTTATGCGCGAGGAGCGCACGCTCACCCAGCGCGTCAAAATGGCCCTGGTCTGCGCCGTAATCTATGGCGCCGGGGTCGCCGTGCGCGTGGGCGCCCCTCCTGGCGCATATCAGGCCGTCGATCTGGGGATGGAAGGAAGCTTGGTGATGGGCATGCTCGGGGGCTACGTCACCGGCATGCTGGCCGGCATCTTCATCGCGATCCCCTCGCTGTTCGAGAGTAAGCCCCTAACCATACTGCTGTTCGCCGCAGCCGGCGTGATGGGCGGCGTGCTCCGCGATCTCGCTCCGGATAAAGAGTTTATCTGGAAGTTCACGCCCTTCCCCGACCTGGCGATCGTCCGCCTGCTGCGCCGCGGCGACCTGCGCCTGGCCGGTTTCAGCATCGCCTGCGTCGGCGTCATCGTGCTGGCCGAAGTGCTCCGGTCCACCCTGGCGTCCAGCTTTCCCAACCATGGGGTGTTCGCGCTGCAACAAACCTGGACGGACGCCGGGCCCTGGCTGCTGGTGGCAGTTTACGCCACTACCCTGTTCTCCGTGGCGCTGCCCATCAAGATCTGGAACAGCAACCGCAACGAGAAGAAACTGGAGCAGCAGCAGCTTCGCCTCAACGAAGCCCGTCTGGCTGCGCTCAGCAGCCAGATCAATCCTCATTTCCTGTTCAATACTTTGAACTCGGTAGCTTCGCTGATCCGCCTGAATCCGGACCAGGCCCGCCAGGTGGTCTACAAGCTCTCGAAGATCCTCCGCCGCCTGCTGCGCCAGCAGGACAACCTGACCACGCTCGGCGAAGAACTGGGCTTCATCGAAGACTATCTATCCATCGAAATGGTCCGGTTCGGCGACAAGCTGCGCTTCGTGAAAGACGTGGAGCCCGATACCCTGGATCTGCTGGTCCCCAGCATGCTGCTGCAGCCGCTGGTGGAGAACAGCATTCGTCACGGCCTCGCGAGCAAAGTGGATGGCGGGACCATCCGGGTTCGCAGCCGCCGCCTCGGGAACCAGCTCCAGATCGTGGTGGAAGACGACGGTGTGGGCATTCCCGAAGCCCGGCTCGCGCGGATGTTCGAGCAGGGCGGGATCGGGGTCAACAACGTCAACGAGCGCCTGAAGGTGCTGTACGGCGACAGCTATCGCATGTGGATCGACAGCCGCCCCGGCGAGGGCACCAGCACGGGGATTGAAATTCCGGAGCAAGTCAGTGGTACCGTAGTGGGAGTTGAATCCTTAGTGGGGAGCGGGTAGCCCACGTAGCGGGAGCCATATCTGAGCAACCTTAACTATTCCCTACTTCTTCCCCGCGAAGACCGGATGCCGCGCACCATCGCCGGCCGAACGCGCCGCGTTTACGACCTGGTCGCCTCCGTTTATCCGGTTAGCACCTTCTTTTTTCATTCGAAGGCACATGACTGCGCGCTGCGGCATTCCGGGATTCGCAACGGAATGCGAGTTCTGGAGGTAGCCACCGGCAGCGGAGAAATGTTCCGCCGCCTGGTGAAGGCCAATCCCGACGGACGAACTTTCGGTCTGGATCTATCCCCCAATATGGCCGCCCACACGCTGCGCGTGGCCCGCAAGGCTTGTCCCCAAGCCGAAGCTCATTGCGGCGCGGTGGACGTCCGCAGTCTGCCCTTCCGCTCCGCCAGCTTCGACGCCGTGATGTGCTGCTACCTGCTGGAGTTGTTATCGCAGGAGGATATCCAGCTCACGCTCCGCGAAATCCGCCGGGTGCTGCGCCCCGGCGCGCCGTTTTCGCTGGTGGTGATCGGGGAGAATGTGAAAATGTTCAACCGGCTGTATACGCTGGTCGGCGATCTGGTGCCGGCCTTCTGGGGCCGCCAGGTGGAAAGCAGCGTACCCGAGCTGATTCGCGAAGCCGGGATGCGGGTGGTCACCGACCGCTTCGTCCGCCAGGGATTCTACCCCTCGCGGGTGCTGGTGGCGGAAAACGCGGCTGTACATCGCCGGACGGCGCGCAACGGGCGCTAGGTCACTTGCCGCGGTAGTGGCTCACATCATGGTTGTTCTCGTTGCAGATGAACTCCATGATCTCTTCCTCGGGCGGCGCAAGCGTCGCCGTGAAGGTCCGCTTCCACGGGCCGGCGAAGGCTTCGGAATCCTCCATGGTGATTTCGACCTCGATATGCCCGTAATCGGGGCGTCGGATGCGTTCCACCGTGTGCAGCTTTTCCGTATGGGGAATACCGGTAAGCGAGAGCCAAGCTTTGTCGTTATAGCCAGTGGTGTCGACCACCAGCGTGTCTCCCTCCCAGCGGCCGATCGAGTGCCCCTGCCAGGTAGGATTCCAATCCTTGGGATGGGGGCGGCCGTCCAGGAAAATCTGCCGCAGACCGGGCGTATCCGACTCGTGGATCACCACGATCAGTGAAGGAGTTTGGACGAACTTGTACGGGAACGCCCGCGTGATCGAAGCGGCGTTGGCCGGCTGGCAGTAGCCCCCCGGATAATCTTTGGACTCGTTCTCCATACGCTGCCGCAGCAGTTCCGCCGCCCAGGGCTGCAACTGAGGCGCGGGCGTGTCCGGGTTGTATACGTTGATCCAAATGCCGGAGAGATCGGGCTTGCCCTCCCGGGTGCGCGGCGTGGGACCCGTGGGAACCGCGGCGCGCTCCCGGAACTCATTGAGCAAGAGTATTGGGTCATCCGCAAGCGTACCCAGGTTTGAGCCCCACGGCAGACGGACGTCCAGGCGGCGCGACTCGCCTGTGCGTACAACGACGTTCGTTTGGGTGAATGTCCCGTACTGGCAGCACGGCATCAGGACCGAGAGATCGTAAGGTCCCGCCGGCAACGCGAGTGTGTATTCGCCTTTGGGCGAACCCGTCACGCGTACCACTGCCCCGGTAACCGAGTTTTTGGCCTGAATCAAGGTATCTTTTACCACGCCCCCATCGGGATCGGCGATGACGCCCGCGATGGTCGCGGACTGCGCGAGCACAATCGCGGGCGTCGCTAAGAGACACGCCGCGGCGCACGCAAGGACTTTCCAGGTCTTCATCGGAACGTTAATAGAACAGGTACTTGCGCCACTGATCGTCGCTCTTGCCGAGCAGGCGCATCAGGTGGCGGCTGGTATGCAGGCTGAACGGCCGCGGGGCCCGCACCAGGCGCATCCCGGCTTCCTCCGGCGTGCGGCTGCCCTTGCGATTGTTGCAGGGATGGCAGCAGGCCACCAGATTCTCCCAGGTGGTTTCGCCCTTGCGCGAACGCGGCATCACGTGATCCAGCGTCAAATCCCCCGAACTCATGGTCTTCATGCAGTACTGGCAGGTATAACGGTCGCGCATCAGGATGTTTTTCCGCGACAAAGCGCGGGTCTGGTGCGGAATGCGGCGGTATTCCAGAAGCCGAATCACGCTAGGCACCTTGATCGCCGCGCGGGCGGAGTGAACATGGCCGCTGGAGTGTTCCTCGGCCGCGGCGACGCCCTTGAGCACCAGCACCACCGCGCGCCGCGCCGCGCACACGTTGATCGGCTCGAAGCTTGAGTTCAGCACCAGCACGGGCCGATGGAGGCGCTCCTGCTGGGTATGGGTGTAAATCTGTGCGGCGCTCATGCGCGTCCTCCTGCTGCGGTGCTCACGGCGATGAAATCGAGTTCGACGGCCGCGCGGCGGTCCGTGCGCGCCAGCGCCAGTAAGGCGACATGCGCGGCTCCCGCGCGCTTCAGGACCCGCGCGCATGCGCTGGCCGTGGCGCCGGTGGTGACCACGTCGTCCACCAGCAGCACTCGCATTCCGTCCAGCGGCCGGCCGCGCTTTGCGGTGAAAGCTCCGCGCACATTCGCCCGCCGTTTCGCGTTGGTCAGCCCGGCTTGTGGAACGGTCGCCCGCCGCCTGCGAATCACGTTCCGGACCGGAACGTTCCACTTTTTGCCGATCTCCCGGGCGAGAACATCCGCCTGATTGAATCCACGCTGCCACTGTTTGAACCAATGCAGAGGCATAGGAACGATGACATCGAAGCTGGCGTCCCGCGGCAGGGTATCCGCCAAAAACCTTCCAAAGGGCCGGGTCAGGGGCCGCACGCCGCCGTACTTGAACAAATGGACCAGTTGCCGCAGCGTGCCTTCATACGATCCGTAAGAATACACGGCGTCGAAACCTCGCAGGCCCAGGCGGCACAGCGTGCAGCGCCCGGATTCATCCAGCGGGAAGCGGTTGACGAACGGCATCCGGCAGGCAACGCAGAAGTATTCCGCGATCAGCGGCGACGGTTCCGCCAGGCATCGAGGGCAAACCGGGATTCTCGAAAACTCTTGAAGGGATTCGCCGCAGACGCGGCAATCATCAGGAAAGACTAGGCGGGAAACGGTGTTGAGCAGGCCGCAGGATACCCTTTTCGCGACGCGACCGACGCTGTCTGCCGAAATAAGGTGGCTCCAACTAGGGAGCAGGCTACTCGAGAAAACTCACCTCCGAGCCCTAACCCAAATTCCAGTGTACACCAGGGGGTCCTGAACCGCTCGATGACTCTCGCGGCTCGGAATCGGCCTTCAGAGCCGCGACAGTAATGGAGCGGTCCACCCGCTATATCGCCATGTAGAACAGGCTCAGCCGCGGCAAACCGGCCGCTTCCAGCACCTTCCGATCCAGAAACTGGCGCTCCAGCGTAGCGAGCTGTCCGGCATTCATCTTGCCGCGATACGGCTTCAGCTCCTGATCGAGCGCGCGGCGAGCCTCGAATAGAGCCTCTTCGCTGGCCACAGACCGGGCGCGAGCGATCATCTTCTCTTCGATCGCCGTGAGCCGCTGCTCCAGTTGCTCCAGATCGCGGTACAACTCTTCGAGATTCAAGCGTTCGAGCGATTCCGCCAGGTCGCCATGCCCGGCGGTGCGGAGCGCTTCTGCATTGCGCTGCACGTGTGTGCGCACGTCCTCTATCGAAAAAGGAGGCGGGGCCTCGCGCCGGGCGGGTGCGCCCGCGGCCATGGACTGGGCTTCCTCCGCTACCGCCTGGGCGCAGTACGCGACAGAATTGACTTTCTGAAAGCGCGCTCGTGCGGGTCGAGCCCGCCATTTCTCAAACGCCGCGTCGATGCCGCGCAGCACGGCTTCGAGCGGCACGCCAGAATTCTTCCAGACTTCGATCAGCGCCCAATCGAGCGGCGACAGCAGAAACAGCCCGGTGCCGCGCGCGCGCTGGAAGTGTTCCTCGATTTCGGTGAAGTAGTTGAAGTAATTGTCGGGCACTAATGCTTATTGCGCTGCCAGATCAAGCGGAGGCCGTGGAGCGTCAGGTCTTCATCGTAGATCTTGACGAAGCGCGAGGCCTTCACAATCAGTTGGCCTTGCCCCCCGGTAGCGACGGCTTTGGTCTGGGGGCCCAGCTCGGTCGTGATGCGCTCCACAATGCCGTCGATCATGCCTATAAAACCGTAGAACAGTCCCGACGTAATCGAGCCCACCGTGTTCGACCCGATCAGTTTTTCGGGCTCGCGGAAATCTACCATGGGCAAGCGAGCCGTCTTGGCGAACAAGCCAGAAATCGACATCCCGATGCCGGGACAAATCACGCCGCCCAGGAATTCTTTCTCTTTCGAGACGATGTCGAAGTTGATGGTGGTGCCCAGATCGACTACGACGCACGGGCCTCCGTACTTCGCAAGACCCGCGACGGCGTTCACCAGGCGGTCCGCGCCCACCTCCCGCGGGTTGTCGTAGCGCACGGTGATTCCCAGGTCGGTCGACTGATTGACGAAAAGCGGCTTGCGGTGGAAGTAACGCTCGGTCATCGCCTCCAGCGGCTGATCGACGGCCGGAACGACACTTGAAATGATCACGTCCTTCACGGCGTCCAGATCCAGCTTCGAAAGCGCAAACAGGTTCCGGATCAGGATGCCCCACTCATCGGCGGTCTGTTCCTGGATGGTGCGCAGGCGCCAGCGTCCGGCGATATCTTCGCCGTGAAAGGCGCCGATGGTTACGTTCGAATTGCCGACGTCGAGCGCGAGAAGCATGGTTAAAGTGGCCTGACCCCTCCGGCCAAGATGGTGGTCTCCGTCCCATTATCTTCGCGCACCCGAAGGAAGCCCGCCGGATCAAGCCCGCAGGTAACACCTTCCAGGCCTGCTTCTACACGCACGCGCTTGCCGAAAACATAGGTGGAAGCGTTTGTGAACTCCCGCAAAATCTCGCCGGAGCCAAGCCGTGTATAACGATCGACGAATTCAACTAGCGCCACCAGCAAGTCTTCGCGCGAGACCGTCACGCCTTCGAGCAGCAACGAAGTGGCTGGCGTTTCCAGGTCGTCGGGAAACTCGGTCTGGCTGACGTTGATCCCGATGCCGGCGATGATCATATCGCCCTCAAGCTGCGCTAGTACGCCCGCGCACTTCTTACCGTTGAGGAGCACGTCGTTCGGCCAGCGAATATCGCCGCAACCGATCGCCTTGCGTGTCGCAAGTCCCAGGGACAGCATGATCACCGGTACGGGCTTAGCAGCAAGAACCATCGAGACGTACAGGCCCGCGCCCGCTTCGGAGATCCATTTGCGTCCATGGCGGCCCATCCCCGCCGTCTGCTCTTCCGCTCCTACGATTCGTCCGGGCGTCAGATCCCGGCGCGCCTCGATCATGGTGGAATCGAGGCTCTCAAACCAGTTAATCCGCCTGCCCGGCAGCCGAGCCCGTACAGACGTCGTATTAAAGTGCCGCGCGGAGTTTGGCAACCTGCGCCTCGTATTCAGCTTGCTTCGCGAGCATACCCGAAATGACCTTCTCCGGCGCTTTTGCCCGGAAGGCTTCATTCGAAAGTTGCCGCTGCGAATTGGCGATTACCTTCTCTAATTCGGCGATTTCCTTGGCAATCTTTTCGCGATCTACCTTGAGAGCAAGCTTCAACACGAAGTCCGCTTCCACACCCGGAGGCGCTTCGTTGCGCAAATCGAGTTTCACTTTTGCCAGCCGCGAGATAGCGTTTTCGTTCGCTTGTGCCACGTGAAACGCCCGATTCTGCGCATACAGAATCCCGTCCACCATCTGCTTCGGATCCACGCCGTTGTCCGCGCGCGTCACGCGCGCCGAAGTCACGATTTCCTTGAGAGTTGCTATCTCGGACTCGGCTTCCGGGTTGGGTTCGTTTTGTAAATAGCGAGGATACTCCGCCAGCGCGATCGACTTCCCCGGCATCTCCAGCCGGTCCCACAGTTCCTCAGTGAGGAACGGCATCAGCGGATGCAGCAACCGCAGCGCCTTCTCATACACCGTATACGCGAAACTCCAGTCGTCGTCGAGCTTCTTCAGCTCTAGATACCAGTCGCAGAAATCGTCCCACCAGAAGTGGTACAGCTCGTCGGCGGTTTGATCATAGCGATGCTGCTCGAAGTTGCGATTGGCCGCCTCCGCGCAGGCATTCAGGCGGCTCGCGATCCACCGGTCGGCCAGCGACACCGGCTTGCCGGAACCCTCGCGAGACTTGCTGAACAGCAATCGCGACGCATTCCAGATCTTGTTGGCGAAGGCTTTCAAGGCGTCGATGCGGTCTTCGCTCAGCGCGATGTCGCCGCCCGGCGCGGCACTCACCAGCAGCGCAAAACGGACGGCGTCTGTCCCGTATTTGTCGTTGATCACCAAGGGATCAATCGTATTGCCCTTGGTCTTCGACATCTTCTGGCGCTCGGCATCGCGCACCAGCCCGTGAATGTGGACCTGTCTAAACGGCACGTCGCCCACGAATTCCAGGCCGAACATGATCATGCGCGCGGCCCAGAAGAAGATGATGTCGAAGCCCGTCACGAGTAATGACGTGGGATAGAACGTCCGCAGGTCGGGAGTGTCATCCGGCCAGCCGAGCGTCGAGAACGGCCAGAGCCCGCTCGAAAACCAGGTATCGAGCACGTCCGGATCCTGCTCGATGTTCTTGGACCCGCACTTGGCACACTGCGTGGGATCCTCACGTGAAACGGTTACTTCGCCGCACGCTCCACAGTGCCACACCGGAATACGGTGCCCCCACCAGAGTTGTCGCGAAATGCACCAGTCGCGGATGTTGTACATCCATTCGAAATAGGTCTTGGCCCAGTTGGCGGGCACGAAGGTGATGCGCCCGTCTTTGACGGCCTTGATGGCAGGCTCGGCCAGCGGCTTCATCTTCATCCACCACTGCTTGGAAACCAGCGGCTCGACGACCGTCTTGCAGCGGTGACATTTGCCGACGCTCAGCTTGTACGGCTCGATCTTCTCCATCAACCCGAGCGTTTCGAGATCGGCAACGATCTGCTTGCGCGCGTCATACCGATCCAAGCCGGCATATTTCCCTGCGGCGGCGGTCATCTTCGCGTTCCCGTCGATCACCTGGATGCTGGGCAGATTGTGGCGCTTACCGGCCTCGAAGTCATTGGGATCGTGCGCCGGCGTGATCTTCACCGCACCCGACCCGAATCCGAGCTCGGCCATCTCGTCGAGAATAATCGGAATATCGCGATCCATCAAGGGCAGCTGGACGTTCTTGCCTGCCAGTTCCGCGGCACGCGGGTCGAGCGGATTGATAGCGACGGCCGTATCGCCCAGCATGGTCTCCGGACGCGTGGTTGCCACTACGAGCTTGAGCGAACTGTCATTAATGGGATAGGCAATGTGCCACAGATGACCCTGGGTGTCTTCATGCTCGACTTCGAGATCCGACAGCACCGTCTGGCAGCGCGGGCACCAGTTGACGATGTAATTGGCGCGATAGATCAGCCCCTTTTCGTACAGGCGCACAAACGCTTCGCGCACTGCGCGCGACAAACCGGCGTCCATGGTGAACCGCTCGCGCGACCAGTCGCAGCTATCACCGGCGCGCTTCATCTGCTCAACGATGCGGCCGCCGTACTGAGCTTTCCATTCCCAGACCTTCTTAAGGAACTCCTCGCGGCCCAAGTCGCGTTTCTGGATGCCTTGCTGTGCCAGCTGCCGGTCGACCATCAGTTCGGTGGCGATTCCGGCATGATCGGTACCGGGCAGCCATAGCGTGCGCTCTCCACACATGCGATGCCAGCGGATAAGGGCATCAATGATGGAATGCTCGAACATGTGTCCCATGTGGAGCGAGCCGGTGACGTTGGGCGGCGGGATTACCAGCGAAAAGTATGGATCTCCCGTCTTTTCTTGAGAAAGATCTGGCTCGACGCGAAAGAGCTGTTCGTCCACCCACCACTTGGCCCAGTGCGGCTCGAACCGCTGGGGCTCATAAACCTTCTCGATTTCCTTCTGTATTTCCATGGGAAAGATCTCAATTTTAGCAGCCGCAGCCCGCGAGGTTTTAAAGCTCGGGCAAAGTTAAGACGATCAACAGGTTATCTATGTGGGCCCGCCGCCTCGCCTTCGTGCTTTGCCTGGCCGCGATGGCGCTCTGGGCCGCCGCGCTTCCCTGGCAGCGCGTCTGGGCCGGCCACAACGACTTCATGCAGCTCTACGCCGGCGGACGGCTGGCCGGAACATCCGACCTGTACTCGTCTGACGCGAACCGCGCCCTCGGCGAGCAGCTCGGCTATTGGATGCCGGCGGTCCAGTTCGTGCGCCTGCCGTATTACGCCGCAGTGCTCAAACCACTGGCGAGTTTGCCGTATCACGTTGCCTATCTTGTTTTCCAGGGTGTCTGCCTGGCGGCAGCCTTGGCTTTTGCGCTGGTGAGCTGGAAGCGGTCCCGCGCCGTCTCCTGGCTCGTGCTGATCTCGATTCCAGTTTTGACGAGCTTCGCCAACGGCCAGGACGTGATGATCGTACTGGCGCTCAGCGCCGCCGCCGTTTATCTCGACCGAGCCGAGCGGCCCTGGCTGGCTGGATTGTGCCTGGCGCTCTGCACCATCAAGTTTCACCTGTTCGTGTTCACGCCGGTCGCCTTGCTGATGCACCGCAAGTGGCGCTTGGCCGCATCCGCCGCCTTGGGCGTGGCGCTCGAACTCGCCGCGAGTTTCGCCGTCGCGGGTTGGCGCTGGCCTCTGCGCTATGCGGAATTTCTGCGCAATCCGGTGCTGCATCCGACTCCGTACGTTCCCCCGAACATCTCGGGCATCACGGGCAACCTGGTTTCTCTTGAAATCGCGCTGACGCTGGCGGCCGGAGCACTCACCGTGTACCTGTGCCGCCGCGTGAGAAGCTTTCCGGCGGCGTTTACGCTCTGCATCTTCGCCGGCCTTCTCGTCGCGCGGCACTCCTATATTCAGGATTGCGCGCTGTTGCTGCTGGTGCCGCTGTTTGTGGAGCCTGAATCGAATTTGGTGCGCCAGCT
>Ga0210400_10004916_pt1 | contig 11453 bp, 4 predicted proteins | sample IncBWH26MmetaG_FD_155456 | JGI IMG/M metagenome (GOLD analysis project Ga0210400, IMG submission 155456) | Forest soil microbial communities from Barre Woods Harvard Forest LTER site, Petersham, Massachusetts, United States - Inc-BW-H-26-M | ecosystem: Environmental > Terrestrial > Soil >...
AACTTGTCCGGCACCACTGGCATGGTCGGCACGCTCGCCCTGAGCGGTAGCGGCGACAGCCTCGCCATCGCGAACAATAGCATCATGGATGCATTCGGCAACATCACCAACAACGGATCGCTCAACCTTAATTCCACGGGGAATTTCACCGAGTTGGTGCTCGAAGGCAACGTAGTCCTCAGCGGCACCGGCACGTTAACGCTCTCCAACAACGTCAACAATTTCATCTTTGGGGCTGTAGCGACCGACCAACTGACCAACCAGCAGACGATCCAAGGCGCTGGGCAGATTGGCGACGGGAAGATGGCGCTGGTGAATTCGGGAACGATCAACGCCAATCAATCGGCTGGCATGACCATTGATGCCAATGACGGCTTCACTAACACGGGCACCACGGAAGCCACCGCGGGGTCGAAGCTGACCCTGCAGAGCACAGGCGTCAACAATGTCGGCGGGACGATCTCCGCCAACGCCGGCACACTGAATGTGAGCAGTTCGGTCATCAGTGGAGGCACTGTAACGCTCACGGGCGCGTCGACGCTGCAGTTGAACACCGGCGCGATCGGCGGAGGAACGATTACCAACAGTGCGACCGGCACGATCGAAGTGATGTCGGGCACGAATGCGATGGGCGGGACCATCAACAACTCGGCGGGCGGGACATTCAAGATCGACAACAATGCGGTTCTGGACCTGCAGGGTGGGACGTATTCGCAGTTGGGGGCGGTGCAACTGAACTCGTCGGGCAACTTCACCGAACTGGTGCTGGCCGGCAATGTCACGTTGAGCGGCGGCTCCGTGACGCTATCGAACAACGCGAACAATTTCATCTTCGGTACGATCACAGCCAACACACTGAACAATAAGGAAACGATATCCGGTGCGGGAAACATCGGCAACGGAAAGATGACGCTGGTGAACTCGGGTACGATCAACTCCAATCAGTCGGCTGGGATGACGATTGCCGCCAACGGCGGCGTAACCAATACCGGCACACTGGAAGCCACGGCGGGCGCCACGTTGGCGTTGTCGAGCACCGGTACCATCAACAACACTGGTGGAACGATCTTGGCCAATACTGGCACCTTGCAGCTGACCAACTCCACGATAAACGGCGGTGCGGTAACGCTGACAGGTGCATCGTCGATGGTGTTGAGCAATGGGACGATTCACGGCGGGAGCACACTGACCAATAGCGCGACGGGCACGATCGAAGTTGCCTCAGGTACGAACACGCTCGGTGGAACCATTAACAACTCGACCGGCGGGACGTTCAAGATCGATAACAATGCAGTTCTCAACCTGGATGGTGGGACCTACTCGCAGTTGGGGACGGTGCAGTTGAATTCCGCGGGGAACTTCACCGAGCTGGTGTTGCAAGACAACGTCACGCTCAGCGGAGGCGCGGTGACCATGTCGAACAACGTCAACAATTTCATCTTCGGGCAGATCTCAACCGATACGTTGACAAATAAAGAAACGATTTCCGGGGCAGGGCAGATCGGCGACGCGAGGATGACGCTGATCAACTCTGGAACGGGCGTCATCAATGCCAACCAATCGGCGGGGATCACGATCGACGCCAACGGCGGAGTGACCAACACGGGAACGCTGGAAGCGACCTCGGGCGCGACGCTGGCGCTAGCGAGCACGACCGTCGCCAACACGGGAGGAACGATCTCGGCCAACACGGGCACGTTGCAGGTAACCAATTCGACGGTGAACGGCGGAACCGTCACACTGACCGGAGCTTCGGCGTTGCAATTGAACAACGGGACGGTCCATGGCGGAAGCACACTGACCAACAGCGCTACGGGAACGATTGAGATCGTGGCGGGTACGAACACGCTGGGCGGGACGATCAACAACTCGACCGGAGGAACATTCAAGATCGACAACAATGCGATTCTGCAGTTGGAAGGCGGAACCTACTCGCAGATGGGCACGCTGCAGCTGAATTCGTCGGGGAACTTCACCGAGTTGGTCCTGGAAGGGAATGTCACGCTGAGCGGCGGCGCGTTGACGATGTCGAACAACGTCAACAATTTCATCTTCGGGCAAGTCGGGGGTAACACGCTGACGAATCAGGAAACCATTTCCGGGGCGGGGCAGATTGGCAATGGAAAGATGACGCTGGTCAATTCGGGAACAATCAACTCGAACCAGTCTTCAGGAATCACGATCAACGCCAACGGCGGAGTGACCAACACGGGCACACTGGAAGCGACCTCAGGCGCGACGCTGGCGCTGGCGAGCACGACCGTCGCCAACACGGGAGGAACGATCTCGGCCAACACCGGCACAGTGCAGGTGACCAGTTCGACCGTGAACGGAGGAACCATCACGCTGACCGGAGCTTCGGCGTTGCAGTTGAGCAACGGCACGGTTCACGGCGGCAGCACGATCACCAACAGTTCCACCGGCACGATCGAAGTAACGGCAGGCACGAGCACGCTGGGAGGGACGATCAATAACTCCGCAGGCGGCGTCCTGAAGGTCGACAATAATACGATTCTCCAACTGGAGGGTGGCACTTACGCGCAGTTGGGGGCGGTGCAACTGAATTCGTCAGGGAACTTCACCGAGTTGGTGTTAGGGGGCAACGTAACCCTCAGCGGCGGCACGGTGACGCTATCGAACAACGTCAACAATTTCATCTTTGGCGCGGCCTCCACCGACACGCTCACCAATCAAGAAACGATTTCCGGCGGGGGGCAGATCGGGAATGGAAAGCTGACGCTGGTGAACTCGGGAACGATCAACTCGAACCAGTCGTCGGGAATGACGATCAATGCCAACGGCGGCGTGACGAACACGGGAACGCTCGAAGCGACCTCGGGTGCAGTTCTGGCGCTGGCCAACTCAACCGTGAACAACGCTGGAGGAACCATCGCGGCCAACACGGGCACGATACAGGTCACCAGTTCGACGGTCAATGGCGGCGCGATCACGCTCACCGGAGCCTCGGCACTGCAACTGAGCAATGGCACGGTGCACGGCAGCAGCACGATTACCAACAGTTCGTCCGGGACGATCGAAGTCACCGCTGGCACCAGCGTACTGGGCGGCACGATCAACAACTCGGCGGGCGGCATCATAAAGGTCGATAACAACACGATTCTGCAATTGGAGGGTGGAACGTATTCTCAGATCGGGGCGATGCAAATCAACTCTTCGGGAAACTTCACCGAATTAGTCATCGAGGGGAATACGACGCTGGGCGGCGGCACAGTGACCATGTCGGGCAACGCCAACAACTTCATCCTGGGAGCGGCGTCCTTCGACATTCTCACCAATCAGGCGACGATTCAGGGTGCCGGGAACATCGGCAATGGCACTATGGGCCTGGTGAATACGGGCACCATCCTTGCGAATGCGAGCGGGAACCTGATCATCAACGTCAGCAACCAGAATTTCAACAATACCGGCGGCACTGTCGAAGCGTCCGGGGCCACGCTGACCATCCAGGGGTCAGGTGTCACCTTCCTTACCAACGATAACCAGAGCACTAACACGCTCACCGGCGGCACCTACATTGCGAACGGAAGCAACATCCAATGGTCTGCCGGGTTGGGCGGCATCACCACGCTAGCCGCGAACGTAACCGAGGAAGGCGGCGGCGAGCTGTTCAACACCTGCAGCGGCTGCACCACCAATATGCTGGCCGGCTTGACCAGCATTACGTCCGCCGGCGCTCTGACCATCGGAGGCTTAGCCTTCACCGACGCGGGCGCTTTCAGCAATGCGGGCTCGCTCACGCTTCTTCCCGGGGAGAGCTTCACAGTTGGTTCGCTGAGTCAGATCAGCGGCGGTTCGCTGACCGCGGGAACCTATGTGCTGGACGCGAATCTAAACCTTTCCGGCACGGCGCAGACCATCACTACGAACGCGGCCACTCTCACCCTGGCAGGCGGAACGATTGAAAATACTTCGAACAGCACCAACGCGTTAGCCGGGCTGGCAACCAACAGCGGTAAGCTAACCATCGGCGGCGCCGGCAATAATGTCTCGACCACCGCGGCAAGTTTCAGCAACACCGGCACCCTGAGCATCAACGGCAACGACAGTTTCACCGCCGCCAAGCTGACTCAGATCAGCGGTACCACCCTGTCGGGGGGGACGTTCGTGCTGGGCGGCAATCTCGATCTGACGACCGCCGGCATCAGCGTCACCACGAATTCGTCCACCTTGACGTTGCAAGGCGGCACCATCAATTCCAATGGCGTCAACGCGCTCGCCGCGTTGGCCAAGAACACCAAGAGCCTCACCATCGCCGGCTCCGGCAACAACGTTTCGACCACAGCGGCAAGCTTCAGCAACTCGAGCACAGTAAACGTTCAGACGGGTGCCTCATTTACGCTGACTGGTACCGGCCACAATTACACCCAGACGGCGGGCACAACCACTGTGGATGGTACTCTGACGGCCACCGGCATCACAGCCACGGGCGGATCGATCTTCGGAGCGGGTGCGCTAAACGGTAACACCTCAGTCGGCAATGCGACCGGCACGGCCGTCACCATCAACGTGGGCGACAACGGCAAGACTGGCCTGCTCGCCATCACCGGAACTTACACGCAGCTGGCCACCGGGACGATGACCGGCTTGATCAATGGAACGACTGCGGGGACGGGATTCAGTCAACTTAACGTTACTGGAACGGCCGCTCTGGCCGGGACCATCAACTTTACGGTGTCTTCTGGCTTCCAGAGTAGCCTGACATTGGGAGAGACGTTTACCGTTCTGAACGCCGCCAGCATTACGGGAACATTCTCCAACAGCACTATCGCCATCAACTCAAGCTTCCATTTCACCGTAACCTATACCTCCACTGGCGTTGTGCTCACGGTCGCTTCCGGTCCGGTGTCGGGTCCAAGGTCAAGCCCGGCGCGGCCCGTAGCGCAGGCGGCAATGGTGACGACGACGGCGGCTCCCAACCATAGCAAATCGCCCATCGCCACCGGTGGCCTGAGCCAACGTACCAGCGTGATTGGAACCCGTAAGATCGCGAAGCCAATTTTCACCTCGGGATTGGGACGGCTTGGCTCACGTTCCAATGCCATCCTTGCACGAGGTACAGAGTTGAGTGGCCGACGCAGCTGGGAGCATTTGCCAGTGACTCCGATGATGGTGAAGCCCGTGGCGGCATCGAGAGTTGTCAATGCGGTGAACTCGCCCACGTCGCACAACAATGTAGCTCTTTCGAATGGCTGGGTGGGACAGAACCGTATCGTCTCGCCATCAAAGGTTGGCTGGATCGGAAATTCCAGCAATTCCCGGGTGCCGGTCAAAATAATGTCCCCAGCCCTTCATCGGATGACACGATGAAATTTTCCAGGGAAGCACGCCTTTCTTAGGAAGCTAACCGGACGCAGCACAAAAGTAACCTACCCAAGGAACTCACTTCGGGAGATGATGAGTCTGCCTTCGGCTCTCCCGGTTTGGTCCGAAGTTGCGTCCGGAAGTAACCATCATGCCGCAGAAAATCATGGATGTTCTTATGCTTGGGCGCTGTTCTCACGAGTTTTCCTGGCCCCGGCGTGGCGCTGACGGGGACTATTACCAGGTTTGCCTGCTGTGTGCGGCCGAATATAAGTATGACTGGACGACCATGCGCCGTACCGAGCGCGTGGAGCACGCCAAGCCTGAGACCGGGATCCGGCGCAGCCACAGCCGCGAGAAGCGGCCTTCGTGGACGCCGCGCGCTCGCCGCCTGAAGCTTGACCTGGAGCTTCGCTACCGCGTAAATAGCACCAGCACGTGGTATGAAGGCACCATCGAAAACCTGAGCCAGACCGGAATCCTGTTTGACGGGCCACAGCAGTTGCCGGTGAACGCATTGATCGAGATGGTCTTCGAGATGCCGGAAGAAATCTCCGGCCAGAAGAACCGCAACGTGGTCTGCCAGGGCCGGGTGATCCGCTCCAGGGATCGTCAAGGTAAGGATCGTCAAGGTAAGGACCGCGAGGGTAAGGAAAAACAAAAAGACTCAGAGGCCAATAGCGGCCTTCTGGCTGCTTCGATCGTCGATTACAAATTCATCCACTAAGATCGACCAGGACTGTCCCCAGGAATCCTCCGGCGACCTTCCTCCGGCGATCGCTCCCCCGGAATTGCTTCGGCCGCCCAGACAGATTCTTGCGCCGAATTTGCTAGCACCAGCTACACTGTAGGCGGGTTGTAGACTCCCCTCCCCAAGGTAATTTTGAGGATTCCGCTCATGCGCAGACTCTCGTCGGTCGTCCTGTTTCCCCTGGCACTGATTCTGGTGTCGAGCATTGGTTGCGCCAGGAAGCCGGATGACGCAAAAATCTCCAGTCAAATTCAACTGAAGTACAGCCAGGATTCTGGACTGTCGTCCAGACAACTTACTGTGCAGGCCAGCAACGGCATAGTAACGCTAACGGGCTTTGTGGAGAATGACGCGCAGCGCGTGGCGGCCGCTCGGCAGGCTGCGTCGGTGGAGGGCGTTAGGGAAGTCGTTAACAATTTGCAGGTGGGGAATACCATGAGCGCCACTCCGCCAGCCGCGGAACCTAAGGTCGCGGGAACGAAGCTCGCGGGATCAGTACCATCGAACGCTTCTCCGAGAGTTCGGAAGGCAAATCGTTCGGGTCCCGTGAAAGGTGCTGGCGAGCAGGGCGACCCCAGTGGTAGTAGTGAGAATGCGGTGGCCGAGAATTCTGCGCCCTCCGCGCCCGCTGCGCCAGATAAACCTTCCGTTGACGCGCATCAGCCTGATCCTGCTCCCGCCGCTCCGCCGCAACCGTTAAGAATTACGATAGAGCAGGGCACGCCGGTGACAGTCCGCCTCATCGATAGTATCGACAGCGAAAAGAACCAAGTGGGGGATACCTTTCACGCCACCCTGAGTGCTCACCTTTCAGCGGAGGGGTTCGAAGCCATTCCCGCCGGCACAGATATCACCGGGCACATTGTCGATCTGAAGAGCGCAAGCAAATTCGCGGGAAAGTCGCTGGTAGTATTGCAGCTCGATAGCATCTCATCGAACGGCCAGACCTATAATCTGGAGACTGATCAGTACAGAAAAGAGGGCAGCTCGCGCGGCAAGAGCACCGCTGAGAAAGTGGGGGGCGGCGCGATTGTGGGCGGCATAATCGGCGCCATCGCCGGTGGCGGCAAAGGCGCTGCGATCGGAAGCGCAGCGGGCGCCGGGGTTGGTGGTGGCGTGCAAGCGGCGAGCAAGAGTCAGCAGATTAAGCTGCCGTCGGAGACCGTACTGAACTTCACCCTGCAGGCTCCGGTAACGGTGATCAAGCTGCAGGATGCAAATACCAGTCGCCAGAAGCTCGGCGATTCACAGTAAACTCAATCCAACTTGCAGTTGGATTCCGGGCGACGTCCCTCGCTAACGCACAAACTAATTTCGTTTATCCGAACAGCGACAGGCATTTTCCAGCCTCCTGAGGATTGTAAAGCGGAGTCTGCAGAGTCAATTCCTATCTGGTAGAAAAAAATGAAGATCCCAGTCGCGGCCAATTTAGTCCTGTTCTGACTCCGTAACATCCAGCATTTTCTTGTACTGACCGAACAATTTTGAGATACAAACCGCAGCACTGATTTCGGACAACCCCTGCACCTTCACTGCCCGGATTCATGTGTGCACTCCCGAACGATTCCTTGTTGTTGGGCCTCGCTGCCCGGACCGAAAGGAGGAGCGATTCTCCAGTCGAGTAATTCTGCCACTTTGCCTCGGGAGGGCAACATCCCTGTTCCCTTATGCCCCGGGATATTGGTCCCCGGACGTTCCAACCAATAAGTCCTGCCCTGTGTGGATTCCAGGCTAGCCAAGAGAACACCAGAATAAGGAGGCACTCGTGATCAAGCCAGCTAGACTCGCGTCCAGTTTTATTTTTGCGGCTATGCTCCTCGGCGGAACCGCACTCGCTCAGACCGACCCAGGAGTACAAAGTGGAAACCGCGGCACCGGCGCTGCACTCTCTTCGGTATTGTCGAACAGCCCCTCCGGCATTCTGTCCTTTTTCACCAACGGCCAGAGTCGCTTTCAGGATGTAGAATCCGTTTCCAACAGTCCTACGGGCAACAATGGCCTGGGACCAAGATTCAACTCAACCAGCTGCAGTTCGTGCCATGCACAACCTGCTGTTGGAGGAACCGGCGCGGCCATGAATCCCCAGTTCAGTTTCACCAGTAATGGCACCGCCCCCAGAGACACCACCCCATCCTTTATCACAGCAACGGGCCCAACGCTGGAGGCCCGATTCCCGTTCTTCTTCAATAGCAACGGCACAGTCAACTACAACGCTCCCAATGGTGGGGTAGAGACGCTGTTCACGGTGTCAGGCCGTTCCGATGCCGGCACCTGTAGCCTGCCGCAGCCCAGCTTCGCGACCGCTCAGTCCGAGGGTGACATCATCTTCCGCATCCCCACGCCCACTTTTGGCGCAGGCTTGATCGAAAACCTGGACGACTCAACCCTGTTGAGCAACACGTTGACCAACAACAACAACTATTTTGGTATCTCCGGCACCCTCAATCACAATGGCAACGACGGCACCGTCACGCGCTTCGGATGGAAGGCACAGAACAAGTCGCTGCACATCTTTGCGGGTGAGGCTTACAACGTCGAGATGGGCATCAGCAACCTGCTCTTCACCCAGGATCGACCGCTGCCTGGAGAAGACGGGGGCGGTGGTACCGGCCTCACAGGGCTGCCATCAAACTGCCTGAACCTCAGCGGAACGGGCTATCCAGAAGATACGTCCAACCCGGCCGCGACGCCGAATTCAGCGGTTTTGGATGACGTCTCTGCCTTTGCCAACTTCATGCGGGCCCTGGCTCCGCCGCCAACGGGCGGGGTTGTACTCAACGGACAGCAGGTTTCCTCCAGCACGATCTCCGCAGGCGCTTCCCTGTTCAGTTCGATCGGCTGCGCGACTTGCCACAATCCAACCGTTGGAACCACTCAGGTGTCCAACTTCACCTCATCGCTCAGCAGGGCGCCGGTCAACGCCTACTCTGACATAGAAATCCATCACATGGGTTCTGGCCTTGCGGATAATGTCTCTCAAGGCGGCGCAGGCGGCGATCAGTTCCGCACAGCTCCCTTGTGGGGCCTGGGCCAGAGGATATTCCTGTTGCACGATGGCCGCACCACGAACCTGCTCACGGCGATCGAGAATCACGACGGTAACGGCAGCGAAGCCTCTGGCGTCGAATACAACTTCGATAACCTAACCACCACGCAGCAGCAGCAGATTCTGGACTTCCTGCGCTCGCTGTAATCACTCTACCGAACATTCTGGCGAGGCACCGCGAGTGCCTCGCCAGGTTTCATTTGATTCGAGGATAAATATGTGCTCCGGATTCTTCCGTTTATTGATCGTTCTCGTCCTGTCCGAATCTTTATCTTTGCTGGCGCTGGGACAGAGCGGCAAACCACAAAACGTCCCCAAGAACGGCGGTGACTTTTCCAGCAACCCACAACCGGGCGCGAAGGTGCCCGCCGGAGTCATTCTGGTAAAGGGCGCATGGTCCAGCGCGAGCGATTCCGTAACGCCCGTGCCGGAGGGCGGAGACGTGGCCAACCACGTCTTCAACGACCCCTATTTTGGAATGACGTATCCTCTGCCGCCGGACTGGGCCGAGAAATACAAAGGCCCGCCTCCATCGGACAGCGGCCGCTATGTGCTGGCGCAGATCAGGCCTGCGGAGACATTCAAAGGACCAGCCAAAGGATCAATCTTGATTACTGCCCAGGACATGTTCTTCAACCCGCTGCCTGGGGCAAACGCGCTGGACCTTGTCAACTACTCCAAGGACCATCTGCAGGCCGACTACAAAGTCGAAATGCCGCCCACACCAACCAAGATCGCCGACCATCCTTTCACCTTTTTCGCGTACTGGTCTCCGGTAGCGGAGTTGCACTGGTACGTTGTGGCCACCGAAATTCGCTGTCACGCAGTGGAGATCGTGCTAACCAGCCGCGACACCAAATTGCTGGAAAGCCTGTTGCTTGATCTGAACAAGATGACATTGCCCGCGGAAGCTAGTCCCACAGGTGGGACGGGCGGAGGGGCCATGCCTGTGTGTATCAAGGATTACGCAAGCGATGCAAACGTGATCACGCGGGTCAATCCCGTGTTTACCGAGCACAGGTTCAACCCGGTTCCGGTCCGCATCATCATCGACAGGGAAGGCAAAGTGAAACACATCCATTTTCTGAGCGCGTTTCCCGATCAGGCGAAAGCCATTAGCGATGCCCTGAAGCAGTGGAGGTTCAAGCGGTATATGCACGGAGGGCAGCCCGCGGAGGTGGAAACTGGAATTATGTTTGGACGGGCATCCTATCCTGCGGCGGGTGCGGCAGCCAACACCGCGACCGAATGAGCTAACGAACCGTTATATGAGACTAGTTCGGAACCGCGTTGGGCTTGCTTTCCGGCGGCACCGCCTTGGGCTCTTTGCGCTTCTCATCGGAGTCCACCGCGAACAGCATGTAGTGATCGAAACTGTGCCGGCGGTAGTAGCGGTGGCGGCGGAAATCAAAGTAGATCTCGGCGGTTTTCGGCAGCCACAGTTCGATGTTCTTCTTTTGAAAAGGAACGGGACCGTACTCCACGATCTGGTGCTCACTGAGAAGTTGAATGGGCTTCATCGGATTGACCAGTTCCGATTCGATACGCACGATCTGAAACTTGTCTGTAGTGATCCACGCTCGTCCTTTTAGCTTCACCGCGTAGGTCATCGCGCCCACTTTGTAGTCGTGAATCCGAGCCGGACGATCATCGCGCTGCCGGAAGTGAACAATCCAAGCAGATTGCCCTTTCCAGTCTCCCAGACCCTCGCAGGTCGTCGTGAAGTTGTCCCGCATATCCGGGTGAAAAACCAGCGCCAATGCCGCAAAACCACTGCTGGAGATCTGATCGGGAAAATCAGAAAGGCCCAGATGCGCGTCGCGATATTCATCGACCGCAAGAAAACCGGGCTGGTCCTCAGAGACGGAAGCAACATAGTTAAAGTCGCGCGTTTCTTTTGTGATTGGATTACCAATCTCGTCAACTTGCTGGTGCAAGAGATGTTCGATAGCAGCAATGCGCGAGACGTCGTTCACCAGGTCTTTCACCCGATTGCCCGACATTTCAATCACGTTGTCGTAAGGACAGGTCACGCCCGCGGCCACCGACAGCTTGGTCTCGTCGATTCCGGGGGGTTGCCACGGTTTCATCGTAAAAGAGAGGTCAGGAGATGCGAGCAAGGGGTCGATTCCGGCCAGAGGGTGGAGCGCCGCCATCTCCACCGGGGCGGCGGCCGAGTTAGAGTCGCGCGCCTCCAGTTCCGCGATCAACGACCGCACCTGAGGGGCCGTCGGGTTCTTCGGCGAGCCTTCCAGAAATGCCTTGAGCGTCTGGATGCCGTCTTCGCGGTTTCCCAGATTCACCTGCGCTTGTCCCAAAATCAGGCGCGCTGCA
>Ga0210400_10004917_pt1 | contig 11450 bp, 8 predicted proteins | sample IncBWH26MmetaG_FD_155456 | JGI IMG/M metagenome (GOLD analysis project Ga0210400, IMG submission 155456) | Forest soil microbial communities from Barre Woods Harvard Forest LTER site, Petersham, Massachusetts, United States - Inc-BW-H-26-M | ecosystem: Environmental > Terrestrial > Soil >...
GGGAGGACAAGATTGACGGGCTTCTCGAAGTGCTGCGTCCCTACGGCGTGCTGGAGATGGTGCGGACCGGCATCGTCGCCATGCGTCGGGGCAAGGGTTCGGCTCCAGTCACGGCCAACAATTCGGATCACGATGCCGCCGAAGAAGACGTGTCGCACTCGGTCTAGCGGTGCACGGCGCGCTCTTTGCGTTTTGTTCTTCTGGTTGACCTCTGTGTTCCCCTGTGTCCTCCGTGGTTAGGATCAAAAGCTTTAACCACAGAGGACACAGGGGAACACAGAGGACAGCATCATGCCTTTACAACGCGTGGAACTGCGGCGCTTCAGCGCCCGTTCGCCCGCGCCACCTCCCGAATCTGATTCAAATACTCCACGTAAACCGGAATCGGGATATCCGGCGAATCACCGTCATTCAGAAAATGTGACAGCCGGATCTCCATCGGGATCGAACGGATCACCTCACCGAACCGCGGCAGCTGCAGAAATTTCGCCTTCCAGATTTCTAACATCAGCGAACGGAATTCTTCGCTGATGAATCCCATCTTTCGCGTACCCAGATAGATGCCATCAAAGTGCTGCGATTCCAGCGTCTTTCGAATGGGATCGTCGGGTGGGGAGAGAATGTAGACCAGATGAAACACATCCGCCAGGTCGCCCCACAATACTTTCTCCTCATTAGCGCTGAAGCGGAATGGTTTTTCCCCGCGCTGCTGGATCATGCGCGCGCGATCGTTCGCCCGCACTCCCTGGCGCTCGAGTTCTTCGCCAAACCAGCGCAGCCGCTCCGGTGCCAGATTGTGCCGTAGGAACTCCACCGCATACGCATTCGGCAGATAAATCTTCGGATCGTCGTCGAGCCGCTTGATCCACTCCGCCCAATCCTTCTTCTGCATGACGTTCAACAACGCGTGGAGATCGTCCACCGTAACATCCGGGTGATACTTCACGCTCTGCCAGAAATGTTCCGTCGAATCGTAAGTCGCGCCGTAGAGATTGACGCCCTCTTCGATCGGATACCAGTTCGACAGCACGCGTGCCGCAATCGACGGGGCCGCGCTCCAACAATTCAAAGAGTGCTTCCACTTCTCCTGCACCGCGAGAAACTCGTCGGCATAGCCCGGCGGCATTGGTTCCTTCACTCGCGACAAAGCCTGCTGAAGTTCTTCGCGAGTGTGCGTGATCAGGGTCTCCAGCGGGCGTTCGTCGGCCATCGAGATCACGCGACTCTCAATGCCACGACGTAGCAGATCGCGTCCCAGGCTCTGGCGGGCGGCATCGCTAAAGTCGGCGCCGCTTTTCCAACGCCGGGTCTGCGAATCAATGTAAGGGAACAGCTGCGCCAGCGACTCGAACTCGATGAAGCCGTGCACCGCGAAGGTCTCGGTATGGCCGTCCTTCTGGATGACCGTTGAAGGCGTCACAAGTGCTTGAAGAGAAATGGGTTCTGCGTGCAAGGGCAGCCGCAGGAAAAGCCCCCGCAAAGCCCAGCGCAACCCAGCGCCACGAGAAACGATTCCTGCTCAGATATTTGCCCATTCGATTCCCCTCCGCCGCCCCCATGATCCCACGTTTGTCAACCTCCGGTAGTTTTGAAAAACGGTTACTGAAGTTTCGCAGAAATCTCCCAAATCGTTGTTTCTAAACGCGTTAGATGGTATTCATGAGGTGGCTGGGTTTCCGCCCGGCCGGAGTGTGTTCACCCCTATGACTGGTGCCATCGGCATCGCCCGAGGTCTGCCTTCTCACTCGCATTCGTGGAGAGGCATGTCTCTGTCCGCCAAGTTGTTCATCACGCTCATCGTGATCGCGGGAATGGCCACGCTGATCTACGGCGGAATCCACCAGAGCAGCAAGAATATTGCCGAGTTCATCTGTTACCTGGGCATCGCCATTCTGGCGTCCAGGCTCAAGGTTAGTCTGCCGGGAATTACGGGAACGCTGTCGGTGAACTTCCTGTTCATCCTGATTGGAGTGCTGGAACTCAGCTTCGCCGAAACCCTGATTCTGGGCGCGGTCTCGATGCTGGCGCAGTGTCTCTATCCGGAGCGACCTAAAGCGATTCAGGTTACGTTCAACGTATGCGCAGGTTCGCTCTCGACGGCGCTGGCCTACGCGGTGTATCACCTGCCGCTGGCCAACATGATCGTGCCCAGCCGGCCGGTCTTGCTGGGTCTGGCGGCGACGCTCTACTTCGTTGCCAATGCAGGCTCGATCGCGACCGTGATTTCGTTGACCGAGCGGCGGCCGCTGGTCCGGATACTGGTCGACTGTTATTTCTGGTCGTTCCCTTATTACCTGGTAGGGGCCGGAATTGCCGGCGCAGTGGCCTGGCTCAACGATACTTTCAACTGGGAAACCTCGTTGCTTCTGGTGCCGGCGGTTTACGTTATCTACCGCTCGTATCGTCTGTACCTGGGCAAACTGGAGGACGAGAAACGCCACGTCGAGGAAATGGCGAATCTGCATCTCCGGACCATTGAGGCGCTGGCTCTGGCCATCGAAGCCAAGGACCATACCACCCACGAGCACTTGCAGCGGGTGCGCGTCTACGCCATCGAAGTGGCGAAAGAACTGGGAGTCAAGGGGCCGGAACTGGAGGCTCTGCACGCCGCCGCGCTCCTGCACGACATTGGCAAACTCGCCGTACCCGAACACATCATCTCAAAGCCGGGGCGGCTTACCCCGGAAGAGTTCGAGAAGATGAAGATTCATACCCTGGTCGGCGCGGAGATTCTGGAGCGGGTTCGCTTCCCCTACCCGGTCGTGCCCATTGTGCGAGCCCATCACGAAAAGTGGGACGGCTCGGGCTACCCGATGGGATTGAAGGGGGCGGAAATTCCGATCGGAGCGCGTATTCTTTCGGCGGTCGACTACCTGGACGCCCTGGCGTCGGATCGCCAATACCGGCGGGCCTTGCCGCTGCGCGACGTGATGCAGAAACTGGCGGCGGAATCGGGCAAGTCGTTCGACCCGAAAGTGGTGGACGTTCTGCAGAAGCGCTATCAGCATCTGGAACGGCTTGCGGTCGCCAAGTCGGCGCAGGATCCGAACGGTCCACTCTCCACCTCCATCAAAATCGAGCGTGGCCTGGAGCCGGCGGCCGGCTTCGAGAACGCCACGGTGCAGGATTACGCGGGCCGCGAGACCACCTTCTTGTCCTCCATTGCGGCGGCCCGGCAGGAAGCGCAATCGTTGTTCGAACTGAGCCAGGATTTGGGTGCTTCGCTCAGTTTGACCGAGACCCTCTCAGTGTTCTCGGTGAAGCTCAAGCCGATGGTGCCTTACGACGCCATCGCCATCTACATCAGGCGTGAAGACGAACTGGTCGCCGAATATGTGAACGGAGACAACTACCGGCTATTTTCGTCGTTGCGTATCCCCGTTGGGCAGGGACTCTCCGGCTGGGTGGCGCACAACCGGAAGCCGATCATCAATGGCAACCCGTCGGTCGAACCGGGATACCTGAACGATCCTTCGAAGTTCAGCACCTTGCGTTCGGCCTTGGCCGTGCCGCTGGAAGGCGTGTCCGGCGTGATCGGCGTGCTGGCGCTCTATCGCAGTGAGCGCGACGCCTTCGCCACCGATCACCTGCGCATCCTGCTGGCGGTCAGCGGCAAGATGGCGCTGTCGATCGAGAACGCGCTCAAGTACCAGCAGGCGGAAAATTCCGCCACCACCGACTACCTTACAGGGCTGCCCAACGCGCGTTCTCTGTTCCTGCAGCTTGATCGCGAACTGGCGCGCTGCAAGCGTGACAACTCGTCGCTGACCGTGATGGTCTCCGACATGGACGGCTTCAAGCAGATCAACGACCGCTTTGGCCATATCGAAGGCAATCGTGTATTGCGGCTGTTCGCCCAGGCGCTCAAAGACAGCTGCCGCGAATATGATTACGTCGCCCGCATGGGCGGAGACGAATTTGTGGTCATCGCTGGCGGGCTCTCGCCGGATGCTGCCGGAAAGAAAGCCGAGCAGATGCGCGCCCTCGCCCGGCAGGCTGGAAACGAAGTCTGCGGTGAAGATATTCTCTCACTCAGTGTGGGACGTGCGCTGTATCCGGAAGACGGAAACGATGCCGAACAGCTGCTGGCGGAAGCCGACCGCCGCATGTACCTGGAAAAACAGAAAGAACTCTCCTACAAGGACCGGCGCTCCCATCCCCGCATAAAGTGCCGGGTTACGATCGAACTGCAAACCGGGGAGGGAGGCACTCCCTTGTTCGCCAACGTGACCGACGTCAGTCTGGGCGGCTGCTTTGTCGAAACCAGCACCATCCTTGCGCCGGGGAGCAAGATCAAGCTGGGATTCTCCATGGACGACGCCAGCCTGTCGGCGGAGGGCGTCGTGGCCAGACTCGATCCTGGCACCGGTGTGGCCGTGCAGTTCAAAGAAGTGAACCGCGAAGGCCGCGAGCGGATGTTCAAGATTCTCGAGTTCGTGCAGAAGACGACCACCTTCTACAACAACCGCTACCTCGACAGCCTGACCAAGAGCTGATAAGTCGCCATCTCGGCGCCGATTCGTTCGAGCGGCAATATTTTATCTGTCAGCCCGCCCGGCTCAGCCGTCCACCCGCACCACTCTTTGGATCCGCTTGAAGCTCGCCGTCTGCGCCCTTACACTGGAAGCATGCACGTGCACGCTCATGGCGTGGGCGGTCCCACCCGGGTTCTGAAAATCTCGCTCGCGGTGACCTTGCTCTATATCGTGCTGCTGGTTGTGGCTGGGCTGCGCGCCCATTCGCTGGCCCTGCTCTCCGAAGCTGGACACAATCTCTCCGACTTTCTGGCTCTGCTGCTGTCGCTGGTTGCAGTCTATTTCCAGTCGCGTCCGCCCAGTTCTACCAAGACCTACGGCTACCATCGCGCCGGAGTGCTGGCCGCGCTGGTCAATGCCACCTCGCTGGTCGCGGTTTCGTTCTTCATCTTCTACGAGGCCTTCCGCCGCTTGCAGCATCCCGAGCACGTGCAGGCCAGCGTGATGATGTGGGTCGCCGCCGCCGGCGTGGTGATGAACGGAATGATTGCGCTGCTGCTCTACCGTTCCAGCCGAGGCTCGGGAGGCGACGTCAACATCCGCAGCGCCCTGCTGCACGAAGTCGGCGATACGCTTTCGACGGCGGCTGTGATTGCCGGAGGCTGGGCCATCCTGGTCACGGGAAATTACTGGATCGATTCCGCGCTCTCGTTCGGCATCGGCGCGCTGATCCTGTGGTCCGGCTTCGGCATCGTGCGCGAGACCCTCAACATCCTGCTGGAAGGCACCCCGCGCGGCATGCAACTGGACAAAATCACAAGCGCCATTTGTTCGGTCGAGGGCGTCAACGACGTGCACGACCTCCACGTCTGGAGCATTGGATCAGAAACCCACGCTCTCTCCTGCCACATCTCGATCGCCGACATTCCCCCGTCGGTCAGCGAACGCATCCTGCGCGACGTGAAGGACCGCCTGCTCCACGACTTCCGCATCGTCCACACCACCATCCAGTTCGAGAACGTGGTCTGCGAAGTGGCGCACGGCTGCGTGATTCCGGTGAGTGAGAGCGAAGAGCACCATCACCACAGTCACTAATACCAAAAAGCTATCTCTCTGATTGCTTTGGGAAGGGCATTGCAGCAGTCCTACAAACGACTTCCTCGGTTTTCCTAGACAGTTTCTATCCGCCAAATTTCGGCTGTGAGAAAAATGGACTTTTTCAACGGCCACGCCTGATAGTTAGCTGAGGACTCTCTTGCGAGCAATCTCTACCATTCGACGTTCTGACTCAGTCATCTGGTCTGGGTATTTCAGCGTCGCGGCAAGGGCGACAACTTGACCATAGTTGCCCTCGCGGAATCGCTCGTGCAATTGTTGACGCTGACGCACCTCGCCGACATGGCCAGCCGTCGCCCGCTTGTTTTGCTCAGCAGTGTCAGAAGCCTCCCTTGCCGCCGCTTTGCGCAAAACCGCTGCTGAACCAGACAGGAAGTCCTCAGCCAAACCAAGGTCATGAGCAAAGTCGTGAAAGGTGGCAGCAGGGTCTTCGGAAAATCCGGGATAGCGGCGCTGGTCCGACACTCCAAGTTCTTGCATATACGATTCGTGAGAGGCACTCTGCTTGCCAACGTGGTAACGCACCAGTCCGAGGGTTCGCCGAAAATGCAGTTCAATCCGTCGGTCTTCACGGACGAATTCACCCCACGCGAAGTTTCCGCCCGACCCCTTGGCTTCTTCCCTAAATTGAAACTGGAAACCCTTAGGCCGAACTATCGGATCGAGAATTTTGATGCCGTCGAGTAACACATCCTTCGGCCGGAACACTGGAATCACCACCTTGGATTATTTCTAGCGCATATCATCGTCGAGGGGCAGAGACTGGTCAGAATACATGCGCCTGGTCAGTGTTGCAAAATCGCGATTTCACTCATTAACTGCTCTTGTGGTTGTAGCACCCTGAGAGAGCAGCCCCGCTCCTCAACGCCCAGCTTGCTTCTCATAAATCTCCCGCGCCCGCTCAATCGTATCCGCCTCGTCCGCCGACTTGTCCGGGCGCAGCCGCACAATCCTCGGAAAGCGCAGCGCGTATCCGCTCTCGTGCCGCTCCGACTGCATCATGTTGTTGAACGCCACTTCCAGCACAATTTTCGGCTCAACCACACGCAGGAACCCTCGATCTTCCACCGTGTGCTCCAGAAACCATTTCGTCATCTCCGCAATCTCGGCGTCGGTCAATCCGGAATACGCCTTGCCGATATTCGCCAGCTTGTCACCATTCCACACCGCAAAGGTGTAATCACTGAGCACACCCACGCGCTTGCCGTGTCCGTATTCGACCGCGGTCACGACCACGTCGAGCGTGGCCAGCTCGCGCTTCATCTTCAGCCACGACTTCCCGCGCTTGCCCGGCGTGTAGGGCGAGTCGAGATCCTTGATCATCAACCCTTCATTGCCCCGCTCCTGCGCCGCCGCAAATAGTTCCTCCAATTCCTCAGAAGTGGAGGCCTGAAACACCGGCGCACGAATCAGTTGAGCCGTTACAGTTTCATCCACCTCCCCGAACGCCAGCTTTGCCTGCCCAGTTTTCCTCTGTGAACCCCCGTGTCCCCTGTGGTTAAGATTTTTCACCGCCATTAGTTCATCAAGAATCCGCCCCCGCTGCCGCAGCGGACGATCCATCACCAACTCCCCGCCCGCATACAACACGTCGAACACCAGAAACGCGACCGGAATCTCCCGCAACATTTTGTCGCTGACTCTCTTCCGCCCCAGCCGTTGCTGCAACACGCTGAAGGGCCGCGCCCTCCCGGCCGAATATTCCCACGCCACAATCTCGCCATCCAGAATGGCATCCTGCCCGAGCCGGGCCAGCGCATCCGGCAATTCCGGAAACGACGCCGTGATTTCATCGCGCGTGCGCGAAAAAACCCTTACTTCTCCGCCCGCCACATGGGCTTGCGCCCGGATGCCGTCATACTTGTCTTCAACCGCCGCATCCGCGAAGTAACTCAGCCCCTCCTCCGCCGACTCAATCGGACTGGCCAGCATGAATCCCAGCGGATGAAACATCCGCATCTGCGCCTCAGGCACCAGCCCCGCCGAGGCCAACCGTACGGTCTCGCCCAGATCGCCCACCAGCATGTTGGCCCGTTGTACTTCAGCAAGAGTTCCGCCGTAGGCTCGGGCAATCGCGTCCTCGACCAGGCTCTCTTTCAATCCAATCCGCAAATCGCCGGTCATGATCTTGACGATGTACTTGGCCTCGAGCGGAGTCGCCCGAGAGAGAAGATCACGCACCATAACCGATTTCGCCGCCGGCCCTCGCGCTGCTGCGATCTTCCGAAACTCCGCCTCCACTTCGAGCACACTCAAACCTTGGCCTACCCGCGCAGGCAGCACCTCGCCCGCGACCGCGCCCAGGTCGCCATGCCGCCGGTAAGCCGCCGTGATTTCGTCCCGAAGTTTTCCCGACAACTCCGCCACAATCTGCCACAGCGATCGTCCGCCGACCTGCAGCGTAGTCTCTTCCCACGCCGGAAACGCCCGCCCCGAAAGGAATATCGCGGATACGCCTGCTTCATCGGCCGTGCGCGACTTCAAATACTCCGCAACGATTCCCGTCTTCAGCAGTTTCTTCGTCGTCCCGGCAATCGCCTCGCAAGCTTCCGCCAACCGCTGCATGCAATCCCCGATCTCGTAGCGCCGGCGTCCCGCCGGCTGTCGCGGGGGCGACTCGCCCGCGCCCCGTGCGTGTCTAACTCTCGTCCCTACTTCCACTTACCCTGCCCACAACCCAATCCTAAACGACTCCTCGCCTGTGTTACCCTAGAGCCTGCGTCGTGTCTGGCTGAGGAGCATCCAATAGTCGTGCGTACTCTACGAAATTATCTTCGATTCCTGGTCGCCGTGCAGCTTCTGCCCGCGCTCGAAAGCGGCGAGGAAACTCTGGTCGGCGGCCAAGCCGTGCTTGAGGGCGTGATGATGCGCTCTCCGCACGCCTGGGCGATCGCCTGCCGCAAGCCCTCCGGCGAAGTCGTCACCATGAGTGAACCGCTGGAGCGCCCCTCGGAGAAACATAAGTGGATGGCTTGGCCCATCGTCCGCGGCGTGATGACGCTAGGCTACGCCATGAATCTCGGCTACCGCGCCCTGCGCTTCAGCGCCAACGTAGCCATCGAAGACATGATGCAGGAGGAAGGCACCGGAACAACTGATGTGGCGACGGCCGCCTCGGCCGTCCCGCCAGCGCAGAGCGCGGCGGAACCTTCCAAACTGCTCACACCTAAATCCGCCTCCCGCGAAAAAGCTGCCACCGTCAGCAACTGGCTGGCCGCTGGAAATCTCATCCTCTCCCTCGCCTTCTTCATCGTGATGTACAAATGGCTGCCGCTGGTGGCGGCGACCGAACTCAAGAAGATCGATCCCGCCCTGGGTGGCCGGATCATTTTCAATCTGATCGACGGCGGCATCCGCCTCGCATTGTTCCTGCTCTTCATCTGGGGCGTATCGCTCTGGAAAGATATTCGCCGGGTCTACGAGTATCACGGCGCCGAGCACAAAACGGTTTTCGCTTTCGAAAATGGCGACCCGCTGAACACGGCAGAGGTCCAGAAATATTCCACCTATCATCCCCGCTGCGGCACCAGCTTTCTGATGACGGTGATGCTGATCTCAATCGTCTTTTACATGCTGATCCCGTACACCACGTTCTGGGCGCGCTTCGCCTCGCGCATCGCGCTACTGCCTGTGATCGCCGGAGTCAGTTACGAAATTATCCGCTTCGCCGCCAAACATCGCGGATCGCTCTTCGCCCTGATGACCGCGCCCGGCCTGTGGCTGCAGCGCATCACCACACAGCCGCCGTCCGACGAAATGGCGCAATGCGCCATCACCGCCCTCGATCAAGCCATGTCTCTCGAGAAAGAACGCGGCGGCGAGCTGGTGATTGCCTAGCGGTCCCGCCGCGAACACTTTCTCTCTCGCATCTTCCACAACTAGAATCGTAGGGACGTAACTCGTTACGTCTCTGCCGCCCGTGTGACGAGTGCCGCGGCGCAAACCGAGACGTAGCAAGCTACGTCTCTACGAAAGATTCCCATGTTTGAACGTCTCGACCAAATCGAAACCCGCTACGACGAACTCAATAAGGCGCTTGCATCGCCGGAGATCGCGAGCGACTCGGCGAAATACCAGAAGACTGCCAAGGCCCATGCCGAAATCGCGCCCATTGTCGAAAAATACCGAGAATACAAAGATCTGACTCGGGGCATCGCCGAGAGCAAAGCCATGCTCGTCGACGAAAAAGATGCCGAGATGCGCGCCTACGCCCAGGACGAACTCAATCAACTGGAAGCCCGCGTCAAGACAGTAGAAGAAGACCTGAAAGTTCTTCTGCTGCCCAAGGATCCGAACGACGAGAAGAACATCATCCTCGAAATCCGCGCCGGCACCGGCGGAGACGAAGCCACACTCTTCGTCGCCGAAATCTTCCGCATGTATACCCGCTACGCGGAAACGCAGGGCTGGAAGGTGGAAGTACTTTCGTCTTCGGAATCCTCTGCCGGCGGCCTGAAGGAAGTCATCGCCATTATCGAAGGCAAGCGGGTCTTCTCGCAGTTGAAGTATGAAAGCGGCGTACACCGGGTGCAGCGCGTGCCGGCTACGGAGCAGCAGGGGCGCGTCCACACCTCAGCCGTTACGGTCGCCGTGCTGCCCGAAGCCGAAGACGTCGACATCAAGATCGAAGCCAAAGACCTGCGCATCGACACCTTCTGCTCGTCCGGCCCCGGCGGGCAATCCGTCAACACAACGTATTCCGCCGTGCGTATCACGCATCTGCCCACCAATACGGTCGTGAGTTGCCAGGACGAAAAGTCGCAGATCAAGAATCGAGAAAAAGGTATGCGCGTGCTGCGCTCCCGTCTCTACGAAATCGAAATGGAAAAGCAGCAATCGGCCCTCGCCAAAGAGCGCAAAGCCATGGTCGGCTCCGGCGACCGCAGCGAGAAAATCCGCACCTACAATTTTCCGCAGAACCGCCTCACCGACCACCGCATCGGCTTCACCATCCATCAACTCGAAACCGTGATGGACGGAAAACTGCAGCCGCTGATCGAAGCCCTGACGACGTACTACCAGGCTGAAAAGATGAAACAGGAAGCCGCCAGCGTCGTGTGAAACCAGCAGTTGGCTGTGTGACAGTAGTTCATGTGGATGTTGGTTTATGTGGGGACAGCCGCCCTCGGCTAGCTTGCCCTGAGCGGAGCCGAAGGGCTGGGCGCAGCCCGACAGTTTCCACCACAACCGATGCAATTGGAAACGAGACTATGCCAGACCTGCACTCAACTCTCTCCAGCGTTCTCACCGACCGCTACGCCGCGAATGCCGCCCGCGTCCATGAACTGGCTGCGCCCTTCACCGATAAACAGTTCTGGCAAAAACCATTCCCCTACGGCAACAGCTTCGGCCATCTCGTCCTGCATCTGACCGGTAACTTGAACTATTACATCGGCACACAGATCGCGAAGACAGGCTACGTGCGCGACCGCCCGCGTGAATTCAACGACCCAAACCCTCCGTCGAAAGAGGAAGCACTGAAACGCTTCGACGACGCAGTCGCCATGGTGCAGCGAACCATCCGCGCGCAATCGCAGGAAGATTGGACGGCGGAATACTCCGGCGCCGGAACGAACGCCAAAGTTCGCCTCGACATGATCATGCAATGCGCCGCGCACATCCAGCACCACATCGGACAAATGATTTATCTGGGATATGAATTTCGACGGCAGGAAGGTGTGACTACATAAACTCGCGGCATCGCCGCTTCCTCTGTGCTCCCCAGTGTCCTCTGTGTTTAAATTTCCTGGTGCAACTAAGAGAATCCCTGGCGGCGGCGATCGTGCGCCTCGCATCAGCCCACGTCCCATCCCCGCGCCTGAACGCCGAGTTGCTCCTGATGTTCACCCTTAGCTGCGA
>Ga0210400_10004918_pt1 | contig 11448 bp, 9 predicted proteins | sample IncBWH26MmetaG_FD_155456 | JGI IMG/M metagenome (GOLD analysis project Ga0210400, IMG submission 155456) | Forest soil microbial communities from Barre Woods Harvard Forest LTER site, Petersham, Massachusetts, United States - Inc-BW-H-26-M | ecosystem: Environmental > Terrestrial > Soil >...
TGTCAATCCTCGACCTCGCAGAAAGCGTGTGTTTCCTCGAAGGCGTTTCGGAGTCGGAGCTGCAGTGGTGCTACACCCAGTGTGAAGCAATTGTGTCCCCATCAATTACCGAAGGGTTCGGGTTACCGGTTGCCGAGGCACTCCTGGCCGGCTGCCGAATTGTTTGCTCGGATATCCCTGCTTTTCGCGAGGTGGGAGATGAACAATGCCGATTCGTGGCTCTGAAGAAAAACCCCGAGGAGACGCTCGCGGCGGCGATTGTCGCCGCCCTGAATGAGCCCAAAAGGGCCCGGAAGTCTCTTCGGCAGTTTTCCGCTTCGGTTCTTGCGAAGCAATACTTGGGCCTTTATCGCAGGCTGATAACCTCGCGCAAAACCATTGAGAATGCCAGAATCTCTGCGTCAATTCGCGTAGCGGCTTCGGAACGGCAGCCTCTATGAGGGAGAGGAATAAATTGGCGTCGTTGCTGAGAAGAGGAGACGAAAATGAGCGCATCTGAGTCGGCCACACCGCGCCTATATGCTAAAGCTCTTTCAGCTTCACGCAAGGAAGCAGTCGCGCCTTCAACACGGTTGTTCCGGAGCGTGTTGGCGTGTGTCGAAGTGACAGCAGACTTTCTTACCTGTGCTTTGGGCATGTTCGCAGCCCATTTCTTTGACCATTTCCTACATACAGGAAATCATGTTTACTATCCTGCCCGCCAAGTAGCTGCCGCGTCCATTGCAGTCGGTTTGCTTTCAGTGCTATTCCTGCAAAGAAGCGGAGCCTATCGCGGAGGTGGCAGCCTGCTCCAGATTAGGGAGACTGAACGGGCCCTTCGAGTGCCATTTCAGTCTGTACTCGTACTTCTCCCGATCAGCCTTCTCCTGGGTATGACCTATTCGTACGTCACCGTCATTTTTGCGCTCATCCTCATTCCAGTACTGTTCATAATTCAGAAATTGCTATTTTTCTCGATCATCCAGTCACTACATGTTATGGGGTTTGGCGCAGATCGAGCGGTCATTTATGGCACAGGAGACGCCGGAAAACGCATCATTTCCGCCCTCTTCCACTCGGTGAGGCTCGGGATCCTCCCCGTTGCGGTGATCGACGATAATTCCGCCCTTGATAGAAGGTGCATCCTCGAAATGGGATATCGGCGGCGCCGTTCGGTTCCGGTCCGAATGGGACCGGTCACGCCCGAGTTGCTGAAGTCTTTTCAGTGCAGCATGCTCATCCTGGCGCTTCCAAATCTCTCGCCGGAACGACAGACCGCGGCCATACATGCTGCAAAGCAGGCCGGACTGAGAGTTGCTTTCCTATCCGGGATGGAGTTTCAAGAGCGACAGTCGACACAGACAATTGACGTCGACGGTCTGTCGCTTACCCCGGAGGCTGAGCCGCAGCCGTCCTGGCATTACACATTCGCAAAGAGGACGATCGACCTGATCTTATCCTCTCTGCTACTCGTGTTGCTGGGTCCTTTGTTTCTTTTGATTGCATTCCTCATTAAGGTTGACTCTCATGGACCAGCCCTTTTCATTCAGAAAAGGGTAGGGCGCAACGGAGAACTGTTCAATATCTTCAAATTTCGCTCGATGTATATAAACGCGCCGAAATATGACTTTTCTCCAACCACGTCTGTCGATCCTCGAATTACAAGAATCGGAAGGTTCATCAGGCAAACAAGTCTGGATGAATTCCCCCAATTGATAAACGTCCTTCTGGGACATATGTCGTTGGTGGGGCCGAGGCCGGAGATGCCCTTCATTGTGCAGAACTATACGCCAGCCCAGCGGCAGAGACTGCAGATGACCCCTGGAATTACCGGCCTATGGCAACTGAGTGCTGATAGAGCGCACCAGATACACGAAAACATCCAATACGACTTCTACTACATTCGCAATCGCGGCTTCTTTTTGGATATTGCCATTCTGATACATACGTTGTTCTTTGCAATTCGGCATGACGGCTGATCGCACCGAACTTCATCGTCTCTCCAGGGCAACGAGCTTTTGCTTTCATAATTGTTTTTGCAACGGATGTGTCCACATGCATGATTTAGATTTATCGCAGCCCCGCGCGAACGTTCTCGGCGTTAATGTATCCGCGATCAACCTTGATTTGGGAGTCAACCTTGCGGACGAATGGATCAGGGCTGCAAGAGGCCACGGATACATTTGTGCCGCAGGCGTGCACGGAGTGATGGAAGCTAACGCAGATCCCGAGCTTCGACAGGTAATGAACCGTGCATGTATCAGTATTCCCGACGGAATGCCGATGGTTTGGGTTGGCCGTCTGCAAGGTTTCCGGGACATGGATCGGGTATTTGGCCCGGACTTTATGCTGGCTCTCTGTCGACTGTCCGTCGAGCGAGGGTATCGGAGCTTTCTCTACGGTGGCAAGCCAGGTGTGGCTGAACAACTGCGCACGAATCTCCAAGAACAGTTTCCAGGACTGCAGGTGGTCGGTACATATACACCTCCCTTCCGAAGCCTAACCGCAAAGGAGAAAGAGGATCTCCTCAGTCGAGTCCTTGAAGCGAAGCCGCACATCATGTGGGTAGGACTGAGTACGCCAAAACAAGAGAGGTTCATGGCGGAGTACGTGAAATACCTTCAAGTGCCACTTATGGTCGGCGTTGGAGCAGCATTCGATTATCACACAGGAAGCATTCACGACTGCTCTCCGTGGGTCAAGCGTGCAGGCCTGCAGTGGCTTCATCGCCTGCGTCAGGAACCCGGACGTCTATGGCGCCGATACCTTTACAGCAACCCGGCCTTCCTCTGGCACATTGCACTGCAATTCCTGCGGTTGCGGGAGTACCCTTCAGCGCTCGAGGATCCTCTCGACGGAAAACATCGGGAGAACTCCGATTGGTGAATGCCTTTTCACTCCTAAGGCAAACCATCTGACTACGCGCACATCTTGAGCCCGGTAGTTGAGAACAGTCTGTATCCAACGCTCAACCAAACGATCCCCGCACAGAGTGCGCCAGGGCCATATGCAGGTCGTTCATCGTCACCGCCGGGTACTCGAAACACGTAAGTTATTGATAGTGAGAATCGACAGAATCGCTCAAATCTCCAAAACCGACATCTGCAGGCACAATTCAGGCACAATGGCCGGTGCGAATGGCGGCCCAAGTCGGGAGGGAGACAGCGGTCGCGGGAGACTTCGAACGGGATACGTTCGACTCCTTAGGAGGCAAATGCCGCCAACTTGTGTGCTGAACCAAGTGGGCCCGAATACCGTGCCGTTGATCCACCATGACCCGCGTCCTCAAGTCGACTTGACATACGAGGACTGGATGCTGACGGTCGTCGATCCGAATGCGCCGTTGCTGGCGATGACCGGGCCGGGACTAACAGGCCGGGATAACCGGTAAAGCCAGAACGTGTTCCAGGCGTACTGCACCCACCAGAATGCGCAGCGTATCCACCCGAGCTTCGAGTAGTTGCGGTAAATGTACCACGCATTCAACGCGCTGACGAACTTGTTCGAGGAGCGGCTCTTAGGCGAGAGCCGATATTGGCCGAGATCGACAGCAAGCCGATGACCGACGTGGCCCTCGCGGATGAGCTGCGACCAGAGGCAGAAATCTTCTGCATGGTGCGGCTCGACGGGTGGGAAGTGCGGGTCCGGAATGTATTGCCGGTCGACCACTATACTCATGCATCCGCCGTACCCGCGATGCGTGTGCAGGGTCTCGACGGTCAGCGCGTCCGGCCCGTGCACCAGCCGGCCCGTGCGCGTCCCGTCGTGCGACATGTGGCGGTAGTCGTGATAGACGAACTCGTAGCGGTTGGCGAGCATCCAGGGGATCGTGCAGGCGAGCTTCTCCCGGCACCACAGATCGTCCGCGTCGAGGAACGCGATGAACCTTCCCTGGGCGGCATCGATGCCGACGTTGCGTGCAACCGCGGGACCGCTGTTTTTGGGCGTGTGAAGCAGCTTGATCCGCCGATCCTTGCGGCTGGCCACCTTGATGAGCGCGATGGAGCTGTCCTTGGAGCCATCATCGACCAGGATGTGCTCCCAGTCGGTGAAGATCTGGGCCTGCACGGAGGCCAGAGTCTCCGGCAGCCAGCGTTCGGCGTTGTAAACGGGGGTAATGATCGAAACCAAAGGCATGGTGGTTTCCTTTCCTGCGAATGTGAAGGCGCACTCCGGCTCATACCTGCGAGAGTCAGGCCGGGCTGAAGTGCGAAGTTGAAGGCTGTGCGCTGTGCGCCAAAAAAGAAGGCGGAACTGAATCTGCCTCTTCTGGAATGGCTACGTCGGTTATCGGACCTACATCAATAAGGCCGCGTCGCTGGGAAGAGGAGAGCGGGTCTGGCAGCAGCAATCCCTTGCTGGCACGTGGGAGCCTGGATGGAGGCTGCCCAGCGCTTCCCAATCCTGATGAGGGGATCCTCGATGAGGTGAAAGCACCCGACCGAAACGAGGGTTATGAGCGATAGGGAGACCGCAACAGTTGCGGCCATGCTCATCCGAGGAAGGTGAAACATGACGAAGATCAGTACGGGCACATGAAGAAGGTATATCCCATACGAATACTTCGCGATCTGTTGGGCAGGCCATGCCAGCCAACGCAATCGCATCTGATCAAAGGCGGGAATGCTGAGCGCCAAAAGCAGGCACACGCTGGAGTTGATGACAGCGCCGGCGGGTCTTTCGAAGCTCCTCCCGCGCATCAGCCAAGCCTGCAAGGCAAACAATCCGCATACGAACGGGGGCCAGGCCCAGAAAGGTAGCGAGAAACGCCTCTTCCCCGCGGTTCGTGCCAGCAGCCTGTAAGCCACCATTCCGCCGATGAACATTGGCGGAAAGACCACAGCGTGGAGTGCACGAGGAGCGCCGGTCTGCGTAGCGAGAACTGCCACAAGCACCGCTCCGGCCCAGAGCGCAAAGACAACGAACAGTCGGTCGAATTTGCGGAGCACAACGAAGAACAGCGGCAGAACGAGATACATCTGCACTTCCCAAGGGAGGCTCCAAAGCGGCCCGACGACGCTCGGAAAGCTTCGCGTCATGTTTTGCACCAGCAGGAAGTTGGATGCGACGCCGCGCCATCCGAGAATATGCCAGCTAGCCTCTGGGTGATCGGTAAGCCCCGTCATCAGCGCGAGCAAAATGGTCGCCCAAGCCAAGGGGTAGATGCGGAAGGCGCGGCGGACGAGAAACGCCCCGGCAATGTGCGTGTCAGGCGAGCGTCCCATAGAGAGCATGAGGACTAGGCAGGTGTGCACAAAGAAAAACATGACCCCGGTAAAGCTGAGATTCGAGAGCATGTCGTTCAGAGTGGAGCTATACGCGCACAAGTGGACGTTTACGCATTGATGCCAGAGATGCTGCGCCACCACGCACAGCACCGCGAGTGATCGCAGGATATCGAGATTGAGGTAGTTGGAGTTGTTCAAGGTCCTCCTTGTAGAAAGCGAAGCCGTCAAAGGCCCTCAAAGCTGCACCGGCCACATCGAGATTGGCCAGACTCACAAACCCGAGCGCAGTGGCGGCCCCTGCGAGCAACTGCCTTTGTAGAGGGTTACTTCGGTAGCCCCCCTGAGATTCAGTCCAACCGGGAAGCCGCCTTTGGGAAGTACCGCTTCCGGAGGGTCTAGTTCAGCGCAAATCACAATCCCCTGGTGACCAGAAAACTGTTCGTAGTGAACGAGGCTGTCGGGGTTGGAAAATGCCCAAGGCCTACCTGGTCTAGGAGGATTTCGATACGCCCAGTACTCGCCCGGACCGGCAGCCTCACGCACGACGGCAAGCGCCTGGTCCAGCTTTCGTGATTTGATAAATGACACCCCAGCGCCGGCGCCAGCCGCGAGTATGCCGTCCAAAACGAGAAAACCGCAAAGTGCGCGCGCAATGATCGTCGAGACTCTTTGCCGATCACGAAGGACTGCTACCAGCAAGAACACTGGGACGAGCGCAAACTGCGGCACGTAGCGCGCCCACCACGAGACCGGGTTCATTGCCGTAGTGACCACAATCAAAGCCAGTGCAAAGACGAGCGGGGCATTGGACTTCCAGTGCCTTCCAAACACGAACAGCGCCAGCGCGCATAAGGTCACCCCGCTGAAGAACAGTCCCCAGCCTGCAATGTGCAGTTCCGGAACTCCTTGGCTGATGAACTCTTGTTTCGTCGCAGTAAATGGAATCTTCATCGGTTCATGGCAGCCTGGGATAGCAGCGTTCTCGCCGTCTGCGGATGCCTTGCAGGGTGAGAAGGCCAACGATCTCGCGAAAAATGAGATCGTGAACTTCTCGGCTGCGTTGTACCTGGAACCTAGGAAGGAAGGAGGAGCTGTCACCGCGATGATGTCGATCTTGTTAGGCCCGAGTACCGGATACATCGGGTGTTGCCCTTGCAGAATGTTTGTGACATAGGGGTTAAAGCCGATGACCAACACGCCGAGAAGGCAAGCAATCCCTGCATTCCCAATCGTTCCCTTCAGCGCCTGTCTGCACCCCAGGGAGCATCGGAGGTCTCGGGGCAACGCTTGCAACAGGAGCGACATGCACACGATGGCGGCAACATACGGTACAGCCGTGAACTTGATCGCCATTGCCAGAGACGATGCGGCAACAAAGACTAATCGGTCCAGGCGCGATTGCCGGAAGAGAAGATTGACAGTCGCCATCACGGCCAGTGTCAGCAGAGAGGCCAGCGCACCATCAACGTAATAGGTCAATAACTGTGCTGCTGTAACCGGTGTCAAAGCGGCCGCGACTGCAAACAGAGCAGAGGAATGCCTTGTCAGGCCTGACTTCCTGAAGAAGTCCGCCGCATACAAACCCGACGACAGCACCAGCAGAAAGTTGTAAACCTTGCCGAGTTGGTAGCTATGGAAGCTGTGAATGATCAGGGCGGAGAAATACCACGCACCCTTGGGGTAGTGATTAGCCCAGACCGGCTGGGTTGCGGGAATCACACCGTAAATAGGGTTGGCCCCGTGCAGAAGTCCCAAGATCGCATCCGCGTGGTACCAGCGCCCGTCTGCGCTCCCGTCGTAAAAATACATCGAGAGCGCCCCACAGACTCCAATTGCGCCAAGAACAACGGCAATCAGGAGAAGCGTTTCTTGACGTGATAGTCGACCGAAAAGGTTTCGCCACAACAACGCGAGTAGCGTCATCGATCCGATCCCGGCAGCCGCCCAATGGCAGGGGATGCAGGTCAGCAGTGAGACCGCGATCAAAGTTGCCGGTATCCAGACCATCCCGAGAAAGAACAATGCTAGTCCTGAGAGCATTGCTTCTCTGCCAAGTAGGCGTTGACATGCTGACCGACTATGGTCGGTTGGCGCCGTGATATTCATGAACAAGTTCTCCTTATTTGCACGTCTGTGCCCTGGTCAGCGGCCAATCTGATCTAGGCGGCTACTCTGAGAGGACGCTACCCCATTGGAAGACACTCTGGGTCGAGGCTTGAACTGCAGTCCTATCGACCAAGAGGTGCGCTCGCCTGAGTGCTGACATGATTTCCGGTGCGGAACTCATGCGCAGGGTCTTCAGACAGCCAAACAGCCAATCACCACAAGGAAAAACCCGAGCGCCAGACTCACCCTGTCGCGGAGCGCGAACACGACTGGATCTTGGTCGAGTTCACCGCGCGACGCTAGGAGCCAGATACGGAACAGCCAATAGATCAGTAGAGGTACGATCAGCCACAAACGCATCGGATGTCGATACAACATGGTCACGTCCGGCCGCCCGATATACAGCATGAAAACGACGACCGCGGCAGTCGCACTCGATGTTCCGAAGCTGCGAATCTGCTCCATATCCGAGGCTGAATATCCCCGCCCGTGGCTGATGCTTGCGCCACGGTTGCGCAGGTTTTCAAGTTCGCTGAATCGCTTGATCATTGCGAGCGACACAAAGAGGAGCGTGGAAAAGCCCGCAAGCCATTGTGAGATGGGAGTGCCTGTGGCGCCGCCGCCCGCAAGAAGACGTATCGTGTAAAGGCCCGAGAGCGTCAGCACATCCAGCACCGGAACGCGTTTCAGGAGGAAGGAGTATGACAGACTGCCGGCCACGTACGCGGCTAGCCAGAAAGTGAATGCGTTAGGGAGTAGATGCAGCACTGTCAAGGCGCCAGCTAAGAGCCCTATCGCGATCCAGATCGCAACAGGTACGGACAGGTCGCCGGACGCGATCGGCCGGAACCTTTTAGTAATGTGCTGCCGGTCGCTCTCCACGTCCAGGATGTCGTTCAGCAGGTAGTTCGCAGAGGCTATGAAGCTGAAACAAAGGAATGCCAGGATAGCCGCTGAAGAGGATTCACGTGTGATGGTGTGTGACATCAGAAGTGGAGCAAAGATGAGAACGTTCTTGGCCCACTGGTGGACACGGATCGCCTTCGACACGGTATAAAACCATGACTTCGCAGGCGCAAGAGACATCGTGGGGTGAACTTCGCCTCGAACAATACTCGAAGCCTGTGACATGGGAGTTCCTTTCACTGGAAGACATGCACTCCGCCGCTGCTCGCGGATAGCGAGCAGACTAGCGAAGCTGCAAAAGTCAAGCGATAAGCAAGGAGACCGCGAAACATGTATGGCTGGAATTGGAAATTGTACCGGCCAGGAAGCGTTAGGCGCCGCATTAGGATTCGACGCCAGCCTTTGTTGAGGTATGCCGCTTTTGAAAGGTCGCAAACGCTGCAAATGCTGCAACAGCCGGGATAAAGTCAGGCGCGGTCATCATCAGAAGAACCAGGCTCGATATGATCGCAAGCGGCTTCGCCTGAAGGGTTCTCAACCTGAAATAGCGCAGCAATATGTAGCCTATCCAGATCAGCCCAAACACGCTGCCGTAACCCAATACCAAGGGGACTAATCCCATTGGCTCCATGACGATGGACCCGAAGAGTATTGGAGGTTTATACACAAGCGGAAATTGCTGAAGAGGAAAGAATATCTGTCCAAATCGAGCAAGTTCGTGATTTGATTCCCGACTCATCCCATCGACGAGAAGGTTGGACTGCAGTTCCGCAATCCGGCTGGAGTGCAAGATCATAAAGATCACTCCAGCGCAGGCCGGCAACCCCGCAAGCCAAGCATACCTCTTATGCTTGAGCGTAGAGAGGCACCCAATCGTCAACATAAGCAGCAAGACGAGCGAGTACACCGATTTGTTCAATAAGGCTAGCGACCCGTAAAGTCCGAGGATGCGCCACCGAAGCTCTGGCTTCTCATCGATCGCAAGAAGAGCTAACGCGATGCACATCACTGCCGCGCCCGAAGGCTCGGATGCCCATCCCTGTACTCCCCGGATTCCACTGTCGTCGTAAGCTTCTCCTGAATACCTGGGAAGCACAAAGATCAATGCCTGTGTCACTGGAGTGGGAATGATATGAAGGTAGTTCATGTCAATCGACTGCAGGAGGCTGAATAGAACAAACACTTTCAATAATCGGTAAGCAAGCCTCCCAGGTATCAGCGTCTGTCCACGTTCCCGCAAATGGCGAGTGAGATTCAAGATGAAGATCAACGGCAAAATTCCGATCGCCAATCTGAGTGGAGCGGTAGGCGCAGCCCAAATTATCGCTATACCGAAGCTTGGAAGCGCAAGCAGAAGGGCCATGGGTGACTGGAGAGTAACTTCCGGCACTATCAAAGCTGCCAGAAAAACAGGTAGAAAGTTTATCTCCATGGTGCTGTCTGCAAACATCTGCGTGTAGTTGAAATACGGCCAAACAAAGCAAAAGAGTACTAAGGCCCGAGCCATATTCAGCCGCACATTCGGAAGAGTCAGATACGACAACCCGAGCGCCGGGGCTTCCTGGCCTAAAACTGCGGGGCGTATCAGTGCAGTGCTCATACAGAAACCTCAGTAAGAAAAGGATCTCCTTCACTTGAAGGCCGGCCTATGGCGAGGTAAGCTGATGCGATTGCCCTTGGCGCGAATCCAGAAACGGAAACAAATGCATCCGTAATATTGATCGCCTTTCGAAGCGCGCTGGAAACGTCGCGACGATCAAGTGATGGCGAGAACAACTGGATCTGGTGACCGACGCATTCCGGCGCTATCTCGAGACCTCCTCCAGTCGCAGGCATCGCTACTGCGCAGCCTTGGCTGAGAGCCTCGATGTACGCAATCCCCAGTCCTTCCGTAACACACCCCGACACGAAGACACGGGTCCGCCGGAGCCTGTCGCGCACCTCGACAGCCGATAGAGCGCCAAAGAACTGGAATCGCTCATCCCCAGCTGTCGCTCGCTCTAGTTCGGAGCGCATTGGGCCATCCCCGATAATCCATGCGCACATTCCCGGATTCTCGTCCAACACATCGCGCATCGCCGGAATGAGCCGGTCAATGCTTTTCGAATAGTGCAGGCGCCCCACGTAAGTGATAGCTTCGCGCGGGGGCTGCTGGTCAGCAGGGCAGGGCTCAAGAAATAACGGTTGAACCGGATTACGGACAACCGCATCCACGCGCAGACCGAAGATCGATTCGAGATGCGCAGCGCCGTAAGCGGAAACGACTACCAATTTCGATCCTCTGCTCATCGTTGCCAGGCGATAGCTTCCCAGAATGGCAAGGGTCTTCATCCATCCCTGATGCTTCGCACACGGAAAACCGTGTGCGATACAAAGCGCCCGTCGGGCAAGCGGCGCCGCAAAAACTGCAGAAGTGCTGAGAATCTTCAGGACCCGGGGATCGCGCAGTTCACGATAACGCATAATCGCCTGGGATGGCGAAACGATCTCAACTGGGATGCCAAGCTCGGTGAAACCAATGCGCAACGCGTCCGCAAAGCTGCCAACGCCTCCGACTTCATGTCCCCCGCTGATCAGCACCTTTGAAGGGTATTCATATGTCATATACATGTCTCCTGAAGTGAGTGGGGTTCAGACCGGGCCCCGAGGTAGTTCCTACGCGCGCGACCGAATACAAGGAGCGCGATCGGCAGGGCAAACACGGCCGTTGCCGCGCCATAGCTGGCCGCAACGCCGGCATTACCCCAGGTTCTTGCTGTTAGCGCAACCATCGTCAGCGTAATGGCTGATGCAGCCAGCGATTGGCCCAGGAATGGCTCGCGCTTGAAAGAACGCAACAGCGTAGCCAGGCTCTGAATGACGCAGTTTGCACCGGACGCTACGACCAGCATTGCGAATAGATGCATCGGAACCATGCGGACCGCGAACCGCGGGAACATTACACTCAAAAGGCCGACCCCGCCGCAAGCGGCACAGACAGCCAGAGTGAACACCCCCATGGCTTGCGCGAGTGTACGCAAAAACAACGTGTCCAGTTCGAGGAACTGCTTCCGGGCTATCATCCGTCCGAACAGTGGCGCTTTGGTTGTCATCCAGGGCAGTACGAGGTTGGCCATATAGCCGGTGATGCTGAGCGACATACCCATCTGGCCTGCCTCACCTGGTCCCCGACAGGCAAAAAGAATCGGAATGAACAATTGGGAAGTGAAGGAAGTGCAGGTCCAGCTGA
>Ga0210400_10004919_pt1 | contig 11441 bp, 10 predicted proteins | sample IncBWH26MmetaG_FD_155456 | JGI IMG/M metagenome (GOLD analysis project Ga0210400, IMG submission 155456) | Forest soil microbial communities from Barre Woods Harvard Forest LTER site, Petersham, Massachusetts, United States - Inc-BW-H-26-M | ecosystem: Environmental > Terrestrial > Soil >...
ACGCTCGCACCATGCAGCTTGTGATGAAATTTAACTTCTAAACCACTATTTCCTTACCTCCGGGGGAGCCGAGCCATCGGCTCCCCTTTTTTTCTCTCATCCAACTATGGCAGCTCTCGCCGCCTTCCGAAAAATCTCACATCTCACGTTTTCATCGCTCTGCGGCACGTCTTTACGAAATTGATGATTAAATAGTCGGGAATGTCTGAAGCGCGAAGCGGCTCTGCTCTGAACCAGGAGCCTGCGGTCCTGGAAACCGACGTTCCTCTCTCCCAGTCACTGATCTGGCGGCTGCAACGCGACTTTTACGCTCAGCGCGGCCTCAAAGCCTGGACTGAAGACCTGGTCCCCAGCTACATCACCAATAATCCCTTCATCGCGGTGATTTATGCCCAGATCGTCGCCGGCTTTGTTTCCGACTGCATGCAGCAAGCGCACCGCGTCCCGCTCTCCCCGGAAGCTCCACTGCGTATCCTGGAACTCGGCGCCGGCACGGGAAAGTTTTCTTATCTCTTCTTGCGAAAGCTGACCGCGCTTCTGCGAGCCAGGAACATTCAGCCGCAGATTGCGCGCTATTGCATGGCAGATTGCTCTGAAAGCCTGCTGGCCGAATGGCGCGCCAACCGTTATCTGGCAGAATTTGTCGAGAGCGGAATTCTGGAGTTCCAACTCCACCGCGCCGAAGACGATCTCTCGACGTCGGGGAGCGGCAACGCTGCTGGCTTGGCCAAGCCAGCCAAAGGCCCTCTTGTCGTAATCGCCAATTATGTCTTCGATAGCCTTCCTCAGGACGCTTTCATTGTCGCCAACGGACAACTTTCTGAAGCACTGCTTACCACTACCCGTGCAAACCAAGCGACGAGTTCCAGCGAAGTTAGCGCCGTGCCGCAGCTCAGCAGTCTGCAACTCTCTTTTAGAAACGTCCCCGTACGGCCGGACCGCTACGCCGATAAGTCATGGAACGCCACGCTCGAGCATTACCGCACGCGCCTGCCCGCCGCCACCGTGCTCTTTCCCTCAGCCGCTCTGGATACGTTGCAGCAACTCAGCGCGTCCACTGACGGCCGCATGCTGGTGCTGGCTGCCGACAAAGGCTTCCTGCACGAAGACGACCTCGCGCTTCTCCAGGGGCCGCCGCAGATTGAGTTTCATGCCTCCAGCCATTGTTTTTCCCAGCCGGTGAACTTTGACGCCATCGCCAGACATTTTTTCGCGATCGAAGGAGCGGCACTGCTGCCGCAAAAGCATTTTTCCAGCCTGAGTATCTGCGCGTTTCTAGCGCACGGTCCTGGCGATAAGTTTCCCGCAACCAGGGCTGCCTACCAGGAAACGCAGAGCGCCTTCGGTCCGGACGATCTCTTCGCCCTGATGAGCTGGCTCAACGCGCACATGGAAGAGGTCTCGATAGTCCAGTCGCTGGCGCTTCTGCGGCTGACCCGCTGGGACACGACCGCTCTGCTGCGGCTCTTTCCCGTGATCTCCCGTCAGCTCCGGACGGTCGCGGCTGAGCGCGATGACCTTCGCCGGGCTGTGCTGAACACCTGGGCCAATCGCTATCCCACAAGCGCCGCGGAAAATGTGCTTGCATTCCATTGCGGCGTCATCCTGCTGGAACTCCGGTTCTTCGGCGAAGCGGAGCCACTCTTCAAAGAGTCTGAGCTTCTGATTGGGCGCTCCGCCGCCACCAGTTACAATCTGGGACTGTGCGCTCTGGGGCTCGGCCGCTCCACGGACGCGCTGGCGTATATGGTCGATGCGTGCAACCTGGATCCCACCTTCGAGCCGGCCAGGAACTCACGTGTCCGTCTGGAAAAAGAGAAAATCCAGAGCTGATGGTCGCCAGTCAGTAAATTCCAGAGCTTCTGGTCTGCTGCAGCTTGCATCGATGCAAAGTAATTCTGCTCTGCATTTCCTGCAACATTCTTCCCACCGCCACACATCTTATCTGTCACTTGAGATGTTCTATCGGGGGGAACAAATTATGCGCCATCGCACCGTCACTCTGTTTCTACTGTTCAGCTTCTTGCTCGCCACCGCTGCGTGGGGCAGGGAAGACCGGCTTACCAATACCGGAATTGCTCCCGCCGCTGAGGGCAAAATCATTACCGACAAGGATCGCAACGGCAACACCGGGGTTGAAATCCATGTTAAGCACATGGCAACTCCTCAGTCGCTCACGCCGGCCAGGCAGACATACCTGGTCTGGGTGCAGCCGCGCGGCAAAGACCCGGAGTTGCTGGGAGCGTTGCGCGTGAATGATGACCTGGAGGGTAGTCTGAAAACAGCCACCGCGTACAAGGATTTTGACGTCCTCATCACGGCGGAAGACAACATGAAGCCGGACACGCCGTCGAGCACCGTGATATTGAAGGGGACAGTCGAGAGGAAGTAGCTGGCCAGAGCCAAAATCCATCGGTGCCTGTTGGCGAAGCCTGCTCTTTTATGACTGGTTTCATATGGCTGGCGATGTATGACTCGGCCACGTATGACCGCTTCGCGACAATCTGTTACCATTGCCGCCCATGATCGCCAAAGAGCAGGCAGAGATTTCTTCCGGACAGGCAGTTGCGTCAAAGAGATCGACCACCTGGTGGCCGCTGGCAGTGCTGGTGGCCATCAACGTCCTCAATTTTTATGATCGCCAGGTTGCCGGCGCCGTTGTAGAGCCTGTCCGCAAAGAGTTTCACCTCACCGACACCGAAATCGGCGGGCTTAATTTTGCCTTTACCATGCTCTACGGCCTGGTAGGACTGCCGCTGGGGCTCCTGGCTGACAGAGTCAGCCGCAAAAAACTTCTTGCTGTCGGCATTGCGATCTGGGCGCTGCTGACGGCCAGCGCTCGCTGGATCAACAGTTATTCTTTTCTGGTAATTTCACGGCTGGGCGTCGGAGTGGGCGAAGCCACCGCCGCTCCCACGGCCACCAGTTGGATCGGCGATCTCTTTCCCGCCGAAGGCCGCTCCAAGCCGTTGGCTCTTTTTATGCTGGGCGTTCCCGTTGGCGGAGCGTTGAGCTTTTTTCTTAGCGGCCCCATCGCGCAAAAACTGGGATGGCGCGCCGCCATGCTGGTGGCTGCTGCCCCGGCGCTAGTATTAATTCCCCTGCTGCTCATGCTGCACGAGCCCGTGCGTGGCGCGTCTGAAAAACACGCGCCCCCGGTTGATGCCGGTTCCATCTGGGCGGTGCTGCGCGTTCCCACCTTCTGGTGGATCGCCATTTCCGGCGCGCTGGTGAACTTCAACCTCTATTCCGTCGGCACATTTTTCCCGGCGTTCTTTAGCCGGATACACCACATGAGCGTTGCGCGCGCGGGAGTTACCACAGGAATCGTTTATGCGGTTGGCGGCATTCTAGGCGGGTCTTGCGCCGGGATCTGGGGCGATCGCATCGTAAAGCGCAATCGCAGCGGACGCATGAAGATCGCGGCCATCGCCGCATTTCTGGCAGTTCCGCTCTCCTATTTCGGAATTCACCAGGGGATCGGATCGATTGCTCTGGCTCTTCCTCTTCTCACGATTGCCTACGGCCTGCTGAACATGTACTACGGACTGGTGTATGCCTCGATTCAGGACATTGTCGCGCCCGCGCTGCGCGGCACCAGCATGGCGATCTATTTTCTGGTGATGTATGTGATCGGCGCATCGTGGGGGACATTGATCATCGGCAAGATGAGTGACATCTTCGCCCTGCATGCAGCCCATCTTGCCGGCCTGGATAAGATCACCGAACAGTTCAAAGCCATCGGACTGCAACAGGCCCTGCTGTTAATCCCGGTGTTGTCTCTTCTGTTGGCCGGTGTGTTGTGGGCAGGATCAAGGACAATTGGAAGGGATTTAGAGAAGCAACAAAGAGCAGCCTGAACCCAAAAACAAAACCACAGAAGGAGAGGAGCACAGAGAGAGGTGAACTCCTTCTCTTTTTCTGTGTTCCTCTGTGCCCTCTGTGCTAATTGCTTTTATCTGAGCTTGATTCCCAGATCCCTCAACTGTGTTTCGTTCACCGGAGTAGGTGCGTCTACCATCATGTCAATCGCCTTCGCGGTTTTGGGGAAGGGAATCACTTCACGCAAGCTGTCTTCGCCGGCCAGGATCATGACGATGCGATCGAGCCCCAGCGCAATCCCGCCATGCGGAGGCGTGCCGTACTCCAGCGCGTCCAGGAAGAAGCCAAAGCGCGAGCGGGCTTCGTCGTCCGTCATGCCGAGCGCAGTAAAGATCTGCTTTTGAATATCCTGGCGATGGATACGGATTGAGCCGGAGCCGAGCTCCGTCCCGTTCAGCACCACGTCGTAGGCGAGAGCGCGCACCGAGCCGGGATCGGATTGCAGCTTGTCCATGTCCTGCTCGTGTGGCGACGTAAAAGGATGGTGCGCCGCATTCCATCGGTTCTCCTTGTCGTCATACTCGAACATGGGGAAATCGGTGACCCAAAGCAATTTGAAATCGCGTGCCACGTCGCCCGTGCGCTCAAAGAGTTTGTGTTTGTCCGCGTACTTGCGCGCCAGTTCCAGCCGGGCTTCGCCGCCAGAAGTGTATTGCGCTTTCTGGTTGGCAGCCGTGCGCGTCTTGTCTTCGGCGGCAATGCCTACCACCGGAACGACCAGATCGTCCGCGCCGGCACTGGAGAGTTCACGTATCCTGGCTGCGACTTGAGGCCGTTTCTTTTCCATCTGGGCAAAGTCGTACAGCACGCCGGCAAAGTCCTTGTTCCGTTTGGCCAGCTCTTCAGAAAGAGCGCGCAGCTCTTTCTTCTCACGATCAGAAATCTTGCCCACGTTTGGAATCCTGATTCCGACCATGTTCAAGCCGCCGTCGATGCGCAGATCCGCCAGGTCTTCGTCGGTAAACGCTGAGCGGATGTCAGTCATCGCAGGCAGGCGCATGTCTGGCTTGTCTATACCGTATTGCCGGATGGCCTGGTCATAACTCATGCGCGTGAACGGCGTCGGCAGAGCAAGCCCTGCGGCTTTAAATGCGGCTTTCAGGAAGCTTTCCACTACTTCAAACACGCGGTCGGGCTGGGGAAAACTCATCTCCAGATCAATCTGCGTAAATTCCGGCTGACGGTCGGCGCGCAGGTCTTCATCGCGAAAGCAGCGTACGATCTGAAAATATTTGTCGAACCCCGAGATCATCAATATCTGCTTGAACAGCTGCGGCGACTGCGGCAGCGCGTAAAACTCTCCCGGATGCACGCGGCTGGGTACGAGGTAATCTCGCGCGCCCTCCGGCGTACTGCGCGTCATAAACGGCGTTTCAATTTCCAGGAATCCGCGGCCGGCCAGGTCCTGGCGGATGGCCAGCGCGACGTTGTGGCGCAGCTGGATATTGGCCTGCATGTTCTCGCGCCGCAGGTCAATGTAACGATACTTGAGCCGCACTTCTTCATTGATCGGGCCGGCTTCGCCGGGCAAAAATGGAGGTAGCTTGGATTCATTGAGCAGCTTGAGTTCGTCCACTTCGACTTCAATTTCGCCGGTGGCAATATTCTTGTTGATGGTGTCAGCGTCGCGACGGCGGACCTTGCCAATGGCCGCGATCACATATTCAGAGCGCAATGCGCTGGCCTTCTCATGCCCCGCCGGATTCACGCCTTTATCGAAGACGAGCTGGGTCATTCCGCTGCGGTCGCGGACATCAATAAAAATCACATTGCCCAGATCGCGCCGGCGGTTCACCCAGCCCAGCAACACCACCTGCGCTCCTGTGTGCTCATTGCGCAGTTCTCCGCACATATGAGTGCGACGAAGATCACCTAAAAAATCGAGCGCCAAAGATGTACCTTTCTATCCAGAGAAATAATTGATAGTGGCTAAGACTCTGATTATAAAGGGTGAGCGCGTTCTCTGGCGGAAGTCAGAAAAAAAGGCTTGACCATGGAATATATTCCACAGTTGAGAATGCCCATGTTGAAGAAAGAGTTGACGAAAACCTTCGCAGGCAGCGCGCTGCGATCCGGAGAGCTGGCGCAACTGGCCGGCGTTAGCCGGGACACGCTGCGCCACTATGAGCGCAAAGGGCTCCTTCCGGTGGCGCAGCGTTCGCAGAACGGTTACAGGCATTATCCGCCGCCGGCGCTTGACCGTGTCCGGTTGATACGTGCGGCATTGAGCATTGGATTTACGGTGGAAGAGTTGCGCGACATTTTTCAATCGCGCGATCGCGGCGTTGCGCCGTGCCATCAAGTGCATGCCCTGGCGATGGAGAAAGCGCGGGAGCTGCATGCACGTATCCGCGAAATGGAAGCGTTGCATTCGGCATTGAAGAAAGCGATCCGCGGCTGGACGAGGCGGCTTAGGTCCACTGCGCCGGGCAAGCGTGCCGGACTGTTGGAAATGTTTATCGCCAATCATCCTGAGAGCGTGAGGGATATTTCTCCCATGACGTCTCCCGGGCTGCGACGAAGATTACAAAGAGATGAGGGCAAGAAACGATGAAACGGATTCTTCTGGCACTGACAGGAATTTTGGCTATGGCGCCGGGCAACTCGGCACAGCAAGTGGCGGACAAGTCGGACAAACAGGACAGCATGAAGGACTGTCCGATGCATGAGAAGCATCAGGCGGCTTCTGCCGCGCAGGACCACGCGAAGCACGAACTCGAAAAGCGCGGCGATCAGGGCATGGGATTCGCTCAGGGCAAGACGACGCACCATTTTCTGTTACGCAAAGATGGCGGGGCCATCCAGGTGATGGCTAACTCAGCCGGCGACCAGGCGAGCAAAGAGGAAATCCAGATGCACCTGCGCCACATTGCCCAGGCATTCAAGTCTGGTGAATTCAATATTCCAATGTTCGTCCATGACCAAACTCCGCCCGGCGTGGCGACGATGACGAGGCTAAAAAACGAGATCCACTACAAATATGAGGCAGCGGAGAATGGCGGTCGCGTGGTGATTTCTTCAAGCAATGCCGAGGCGGTGAAAGCGGTCCAAGAGTTTTTGAAGTTTCAGATCACCGAGCATAAAACTGGTGATGCGCTGGAAGTGAAGTAGCACTTTTTCTGAAATCTCGAGCAAAGCGAGAGACCCACACCATTGCGAATTTACGTCACGCGGGATTCAGCTACGTCGTACTCATAGGGGCCTCTCGCTACGCTCGAGGTTTCAACACGATCCCTGCAATCTCTGCCTTGCTCACGCCAGCCTGTTCGCCGGTACTTAGGTTTTTGAGGGCATATTGCCCGGAATTGACCTCGTTTTCACCCAGGATCAGCGCGAACCGGGCACCCATCTTGCTGGCGGTTTCGAGCGACTTCTTGAGCTTAAAGCTGTCATCGCCAGCTGTGACGATAACGCCCTGGCGACGCAACTCACGTGCCAGTTTGGCGGCGTGCAGGTTCATGCCTGCGCCCAATGGCGCGATATAAACATCGGCTGGCCGTGCCGCCACTCCGGCCGATTCCTGCAAGGTCATCACCAGCCGGTCTTCCCCGATGGCAAATCCGATACCGGGCGCCGGCGGCCCGCCGAGCGATTCGGAAAGTCCGTCATAACGTCCGCCGCCAAGAATGGCGTTCTGCGCACCGAGAGCGCCGTGCGTGAACTCAAACGCCGTGCGCGTGTAATAGTCCAGTCCGCGCACCAGTCGGTGGTCGATGGTGAAGGGAACTTCCATCGCCGTCAGAAGTTTCTGTACTTCGGCAAAGTGCGCGCGGCAACTTTCATCCAGATAGTCGCTCATCCTGGGCAGCTTTTCGATAATCGGCTGGTCTGCCGGCACTTTGCAGTCCAGCACGCGCAGAGGATTGGTCTCCGCGCGGCGCTGGCAGTCAACGCACATGGTGTGCACCACGTCCTTCAGCGCATCGCGCAGCGCCTGGAGATAAATCCGCCGGTCATTGGCGCAACCAACGGAGTTCAGCTTGAGACTCCAGCCCTGAATGCCCAGGCGGTCGAGCAGGGTGGCGAGCATCTCTAGCAGTTCGGCATCGACTGCCGGCGATTCGCTGCCTGCAGCGCTCGGCCCAATCACTTCCGCGCCGATCTGATAGAACTGGCGGTAGCGCCCTTTCTGGGGACGCTCACGTCGAAACTGCGGACCAATATAATAAAACCGTTGCAGTCCCGGACGTTCCCACAGCTTGTGTTCAATGTAAGCGCGAACAACGCCGGCGGTGTTCTCCGGCCGAAGCGCCAGCCACTGGCCTTTTTCGCTCTGGGCGCGCGCTCGATCTTCCCAGGCAAACATTTCTTTGGAAACGATGTCAGTCTCTTCGCCTACGGAGCGCTGAAAGAGCTGCAGATCTTCAAGAATGGGCGTACGGATTTCCTGAAAGTTGTACACGCGGAAGACGTCGCGCACTGCTGATTCGACGAAATTCCATGTCTCGGTCTCTGGAGGCAGAAGGTCGCGGGTGCCGCGTACGGCTTTGATGGAAGGAGGCATTAGCAATTAGCCATCAGCAATTAGCCAGAACTGTTTGTGACGGGCTTCGGGGCACTCCGCCACGGCTCAACTTTGCTTAGGACCAAATTCCTTTCGGTAGATCTGCGTGTAATCGAAGTAATTCCTGCCATACATCATGATCGACTTCTGGGTCTCTTCGTCGTCGATCTTCTTCTTGAATTTTCCGGGAACGCCCATCCACAGCGAATACGGCTCAATCACCGTACCTTCCGGGATGACGGTGCCGGCGGCGATGATGCAACCTTCGCCGATTTTGGCATTGTTCAGGATGACGCAGCCCATGCCGATGAGGCAGCGGTCGGCAATGGTGCAGCCGTGGAGCGTGACCGAGTGCCCGACGGTGACCCAGTCACCCATGGTGACGCCGTATTTGTGGCGCATGCCGTGGAGCACGCTGCAGTCCTGAACGTTGGAGTTCTTGCCAATGCGGATGGCGAATACGTCGCCGCGGATCACGGCATTCATCCAGACGCTGGAGTTTTCGCCGATCTCCACGTCACCGATGATCTGGGCGGATTCGTCGATATAACACGAATCGTGGATGCGCGGCGCGATTCCCTGATAAGAACGAAGCATAAGGTTGAATCTTTAAAGCTAACACGTGTGGCAGATCAGCGGCAATGTCACGATTCATGGTATCCAAAAGGGCTTCTGAAGGACTGAGTTTTGGTAGAGTGCAATCAAGCAAAAACGCAAGGTCCCTCAGGGCTACTCGCCCGCTGATGAGAACGCGGGGCTCGCCCACGCCCTTCGGGATGACGAACTTTAGTATCGCAAAGCCGAGCTGCATGCTACAGGATTTGAAGAATATATCGAAAAGGAGTGCGCTTGATCGGTTTGTGGCGTAGCACAGAGGGACTTGGGAATATTTGCCGCTGACCTATAGATGTTTGAGGGTCATAGGGATCTCTCGCTTCGCTCGAGAAAAATCTAATGCAACTCTACGCCCATCAATTCCGTCACCATCGTCCATTGTTCCCAGGCATAGCGCCAGATAGAGACGGAGTGCAAATGCTCAAAGGAGTGAAAGTCGCGCTCATTCATCGCCTGTTGTTCTTCCAGATAGACCTGGCTAACGAAATCACAATCATTGCAACGGACTATATAAGGATAGTTTTCGGCCATTGTCACACTCTGGGGATAGCCCATTGTCGAGCTTTTCTGAATGGTGTGCACTAGGGTGGTTTACTTAGCCGTATGGGATATTTAGCCTATCGCGGAAAAACATTGCACAATGGCGAGTCGACGCGGCGGTAAATGAATCGAAGAGGTACTAATCAAAGCGGAGTGATAAATCAAAAAAGAAAATGCAAGGTCGAACGGACTAAGACCGCATGATGCGTGCTTTGATTTCCGGTTCCCAGATAACGTTGGCAGGCTCCAGGCTCTCAACGCCGACTTGGCCTTCCAGGGAAGTGCCGGTCTGGCCGATCCACGAAACTTTATAGCGGGCGCGGCGGTTCTGGCGCTGTACCCAGATGGTTTGTCCAACGGTCGTGATTCCTGGTGGCGTTACCAGACGCGCCCCGGTTGCCGAAATTTCATAAGTACAGCAATTTTGCGATTCGATGCTGGCAATGTCAGGAAATACCTTCACCGGCACGGCAATGTGCAGCCGCTTCTCACGGCGCTTATCGGGAGCGGTTGCAACGGAGGCTGCGCCTGACGGCGCCATTGGGGTGAGTTGCTTTGGTTCCATGACCTTTCGAGTATCGCGGCTGGCCTCTCTTTGGTCAATATTACTTTCGTTTGTTTAGTTTGAAACGGATTCCAATCCGGCCGCGGGCCCTGCGAGATGCGACAAAACCAGTTACAATAGTTTCTTAGTCCCTCCTAAAAGAGACAAAAACATGATTCATTTTCCGGTGCCTGAGGCCCTGACCTTCGACGACGTATTACTGTTGCCAGCGCATTCTGACGTGGTTCCCGCCGAAGTGAACACGCAGACGCAGCTTTCGCGAAACATTCGTCTTAACATACCCATCATCAGCGCCGCCATGGATACGGTGACAGAATCTCGCCTGGCCATTGCCATTGCGCAGGCGGGCGGACTGGGCGTTGTCCATCGCAATCTGTCGATTGAAGAACAGGCCGACGAGGTGGACAAGGTAAAGCGCTCGGAGAGCGGCATGATCATGGACCCGATTACGCTCTCGCCTGACCACAAAATTGCCGACGCGCTGGAGTTGATGCGCCGTTACAAGATTTCAGGAGTGCCGGTAACCAAGAACAAGAAGCTGGTCGGCATTCTTACCAATCGCGATCTCCGCTTTGAAACCCGCACGGACATCCTGATCAGCAAAATCATGACCAAGGACAATCTGATCACGGTCCCCGTGGGCACCACGCTGGAAGACGCGGAGAAGATACTGCATGAGCATCGCGTGGAAAAGCTGCTGGTGGTGGACGATAAATACAATCTCAAAGGTCTGATTACGGTTAAGGACATTCAGAAAAAATTGAAGTATCCCGGCGCCGCCAAAGACCAGCATGGGCGACTTCGCGTGGGCGCGGCCATTGGCGCCACGGGCGATTATCTGGAACGCGCGCAAGAAATGGTCAAGGCCAAAGTGGACGTGCTGGCGATCGATAGCGCACACGGCCATTCCAGCCGCGTGATTGAGGCGATTAAGACGATTAAGTCCAAACTTCCTGAAGTCGATCTGCTGGCCGGGAATGTAGGCACGCATGAGGGCGCCTGCGCGCTGGCGAAGGCCGGAGCTGACGCCATCAAGGTCGGTATTGGACCGGGATCAATCTGCACCACGCGCATCGTCACCGGCGCCGGAGTGCCGCAGATTACTGCGATTGCCGAAGCAGCGCGCGCCTGCCGTGACGCGGGAATTCCTGTGATTGCCGACGGCGGGATTAAGTTCTCCGGCGACATCACCAAGGCCATTGCCGCAGGCGCCAGCGTGGTGATGATCGGCTCACTGTTTGCCGGGACGGAAGAGAGCCCCGGAGAAACAATTCTCTATCAGGGACGTTCATTCAAGTCTTATCGAGGTATGGGATCTCTTACCGCCATGGCTGC
>Ga0210400_10004922_pt1 | contig 11439 bp, 12 predicted proteins | sample IncBWH26MmetaG_FD_155456 | JGI IMG/M metagenome (GOLD analysis project Ga0210400, IMG submission 155456) | Forest soil microbial communities from Barre Woods Harvard Forest LTER site, Petersham, Massachusetts, United States - Inc-BW-H-26-M | ecosystem: Environmental > Terrestrial > Soil >...
TGGCGACCGCCTTCGGGGGTGAACTCCGCGGCCAGCACGTCCTCGCCGCTCTCCAGCCAGGGGACGTACTCCGGGTGCTCGGCGATCACCGCCGCCACCTGACGCTCCAGCGGTTCCAGGGGCTCCTGCGCGCGAAACTTGCGCCACGAGGCCAGGTACATCTGGCGCAGCTTCTCGCGGCTCTGATTGGCGAAAATTGGCATGAGGCGGTTTACCGCGCGGGCGTCTTGTGCGCATAGTTGCACAGGTCGCGGATCAGGCAACCCGGGCATTTGGGGGTGCGGGCGAGACACACATAGCGGCCGTGCAGCAGCAGCCAGTGATGGGCCTCGCGCGCAAATTCCGGCGGCGTGGTCCGGACCAGCTCCCGTTCCACGGCCAATGGCGTCGGCCCCGGGGCGAGTCCGGTGCGGTTGGCGACGCGGAAGAAGGCGATGTTCAGGGCCACGTTGGCGGTGTTGCGGCCCACGCCGGGCAGCGCCTCGAGGGCCTCGCGGTCCGCCGGCACCTGCCCGGCATGCCGATCCAGCAGCTGCTGACACAGTCGCATGAGATTGGCGGTCTTGGCGTTGTACAGACCGATCGTCTTCAGATACGGCTTCACACCGTCTGCGCCCAGGGCGAGCAGTGCCTGCGGCGTGTTGGCCACCGGGAACAGCTTCGCCGTCGCGGCATTGACGCTGCGATCAGTGGCTTGTGCGGAAAGCATCACGGCCACCAGCAGTTCGAAGGGCGTGGCGTACTTAAGTTCGGAAACCGGTTCGGGATTGGCCGCCCGCAGCCGTTCAAACAGGGCCTTGCGGCGCGTGGCCTTGAACCTCATGGCGGGTCAAGGTTCGGCGTCTGCGCGAGCTTCTTGCGCGCTGCCAGCAAGGCGGCGCGCTCGGTGGTGCGGCGCTGCGCGCGCGCTTCATGGGCCTGATAGCGCTGGCGGTTCGCGGCCGCCGATGGCGCGCCTTGCGGAGCAGCCTCGCTCGTCAGGTCCACCATGCTGATGCAATCCACCGGACAGGGCGCGATGCACAGCTCGCAACCGTTGCACAGCTCGGCGGCCACGGTGTGCAGGAATCGCGGCGCGCCGATGATGGCGTCCACGGGACAGGGCGGCAGACACTTCGCGCAGCCGATGCAGCGGGTCTCATCGATGACGGCGATGCGGGGCGGTCTCTCCAGGCCATGGACCGGATTCAGCGGCAGCACCTCGCGCCCCAGCAGCTGGGCAAGGGCCTGGATGGTGGCGGCGCCGCCCGGCGGGCATTGGTTGATGGGCGCACCCTGGGCGATGGCGGTGGCATACGGCAGGCATCCCTGGTAGCCGCAACGCGTGCACTGCGTCTGCGGCAGCAGGGCATCGATGGCCTTGACGTCCACTGTGCCGGCCTTCAGGTGATGCGCATGCCGGGCGTGGCGCCGGAATCCGGCGACAGCAGGAACAATCCGGCGCCCTCGCCGCTGGCACACAGCACCATGCCTTCGGACACCCCAAAGCGCATCTTGCGCGGCGCGAGGTTGGCGACGATGACCGTCAGGCGCCCGACCAGGGTGGCCGGGTCGTATGCGGAGCGGATGCCGGAAAACACCGTGCGGGCGGCGGCCTCGCCCAGGTCCAGGGACAGTTTCAGGAGCTTCTCCGAGCCCTCGACCGCCTCGGCGGCGAGGATACGCGCTACCCGCAGTTCCACTTTCGAGAAATCATCGATGCCGATCGTGGCGGGTTTGGCGGGATCAGTCACGGTGGGTGACTCCTTGACGGTGTCGAACAGTTGCACGAGCGTTTTCGGGTCCACGCGCGTGAGCAGATGTGCGTAGGGGTTGATCCGGTGCCCGTCCGGCAGCAACCCGGCACCGTCCGACCATTGCAGGGGCGTAATACCCAAGAAGCGCTCGGCCCGCGCGGCCAGTTGCGGCACCACCGGCTTCAGCAGCAGGGTCAGCAGCCGGAAGAGATTGATGGCGGCGCTGCACACGGCCTGCAGTTCGGCGCGCCGCGCGGCATCCCGGGCGATTTCCCAGGGCGCGCAATCGGCCACATAGCGATTGGCAAGATCCGCCAGGCGCATCGTCAGGCGCAGGGCCTGGCCGAAATCGCGCTGCTCGTAGGCGTCGCGAATGGCATCGGCATCGCGGCGGAATTCGTCCAGGACCGCGGCGGCGTTGGCATCGACTACGGCACACAGCTGTCCCTCGAAGCGCTGCGTGAGGAAATTGGCGCAGCGGCTGGCGATGTTCACGTACTTGCCGACCAGATCGCTGTTCACCCGCGCGAGGAAATCCTCCGGATTGAAATCCACGTCCTCGACGTGGGCATTGAGCTTGGCGCCGAGGTAGTAGCGCAGCCAGTCCGGATCCATGCCCAGAGTTAAATACCGCAGCGGATCGATGCCGGTGCCGCGCGACTTGGACATCTTCGCGCCGAGCACCGTCAGGAAGCCATGCACGTGGATGTTGTCGGGGACCTTGTAGGGAGCGCCCGCAAATTTCAGCATCGCCGGCCAGAACAGGGTATGGAAGTAAATGATGTCCTTGCCGATGAAGTGGATCTGCTCGGTGAGCGGATCGGCCAGGAACTGCGCGAAGCTCGCCGGTTCGCCGTTGCGGGCCGCGGCGCCCGTGGAAAAGTAATTCTCCAGCGACGCGAGGTAACCCAGCGGCGCATCCAGCCACACATAGAAGAACTTGCCGGGGTGATCGGGAATCGGAATGCCGAAGTAGGGGGCATCCCGGGAGATGTCCCAATCGCCCAGCGCGTTCTCGCCCTCACCGTCGAGCCATTCGCGGGCCTTGTTGGCGACCTGGGGCTGCAGGTGACCTGCGGCGCTGATCCAGCGCTCCAGGAACGCATGGCAACGCGGGTCCGAAAGTCTGAAAAAGAGGTGATCCGAGGTGCGCAGCTCCGGCACCGAACCGGACAGGGTCGAATACGGATTGATCAGGTCGGTCGGCGTATTGACCGTGCTGCAGACTTCGCAGGCATCGGCGTACTGCTCCTTGGCATGACAGTGCGGGCATTCGCCCTTGATATAGCGGTCCGCCAGGAACATGCCCTTGACCGGATCGTAGAACTGCTCGACCGGCCTGATATCGATCAGTCCGGCAGTCTTCAGCCGCTGATAGACATCCTGGGCCAGCGCCGTGTTTTCCGGCGAGTCGGTGGTGTACCAGTGATCGAAGCTCAAGGAGAAGCCATCCAGGTATGGGCGGCGGCCGGCGAGGACAGCCCGCACCAGCTCCTGCGGCGTCACCCCGTCGGCCTGGGCCTTGAGCATGATGGGCGCGCCATGGGCATCATCCGCGCCGATGAAATGCACTCGGGAGCCCACCATGCGCTGGAAGCGCACCCAGATGTCAACCTGGATGTACTCCATGATGTGGCCGATGTGCAAAGGACCATTGGCGTAGGGCAGGGCGCTGGTGATGAAGAGTTTGCGGGACATCCGGTGAGTTTACCGTACCTGCGCCGCTTCCCGGTTGCCCGCGCGCCAACGGCGATGCCAAGATGCCCTGATGGCCCGCAATGTTGAAATCAAGGCGCGAATTGCCGGTGTCGCGGCGCTGGCGCCCCTCGCGGCATGCCTGGCCGACAGCGGGCCGACCTTCCTTGATCAGGACGATACGTTCTTCGGCTGTCCCAACGGCCGTTTGAAGCTGCGGGACCAGTCCGGCGCCGGGGCGGAGCTGATTTTCTATCAGCGCGCGAACCGAAGCGGACCGAAGGAGTCGTTTTACCTGCGGCTGCCCGTTCCCGATCCGAAGGCGATGCGCGAGCTGCTGCAGCAGGCCCATGGACAGACCGGCCGGGTCCGCAAACGCCGCATGCTGTTCCTGGTCGGTCGCACCCGCATTCATCTGGACGCCGTCGAGGGACTGGGCGAGTTTCTGGAACTTGAGGTGGTGCTGCGGGACGGCGAGTCGGCCGAGGCGGGAATCCTCGAAGCCGAACGCATCATGGCAAAGCTTGGCGTGTTACCGCAGCAGTTGGTTCAGGGGGCGTATGTGGACCTCCAGCCGGATCGATAATCCGCACCGGCTTGGTGCGCTGCGCCGATGCTCCGGCGTGCGCTCAGGGTCACTGCGGCACGCCCAGCTGCCATTGATCCCAGTGATCCACGATGTCCTTGACCAGCGGCATGCCCGCATGGACCAGGTTGGCGGTGGAGGTGTGAACGGCGCCGGCCACGGACTGCTGCGCAACCAGGGAGTCGAACGTGCTCTGACCGGGATAGGGGCGATCGAAATCCGAGCCGGTCCGCAGCACCGCGATCCGGTGGATATCGGTAAGCCCTGACTTTGCCCCGCGGGTGAGAGCGACCAGGGTCGCGTTGTCCTCCTGCTGCGAGGTGCAGTAGACCCCGTGGCCGTCCGTGAGCAATCGGGTCCAGCGCGTGGCGCGCTCGCCCAGCCGGCGCCCGCCCCACCAGGTGTCACCCGAGGCCGTGTCGCACTGGGTCACGGCCGGCGGCCTGTTGGCCGGCGCGTGCGGATAGGATTTGCGGTAGTTCACCACATCCGGGCTGTCCTCCAGCACGGCGTGCCGTGACAGCCGCAGTGCCTTCTGCAGCAGCGCCTCGTCAACCTGGAACAGCTCCGTGCGGTAATCGAACCGCGGCTTCTCGCCCGGGCCCTTGGTGAGAACACCGAAAAAGCCGTCCGACCACCCCGGTGGCATCTCCCGGGCATCGATCTCATGGGCGATGTCCACGTCCACGAGGTAGCGCGCCCAGGTGGCGCTGCCGATCGTTCCATAGTCCGGATTGATGCCGGCAATGCCGGCGATCAGGAAGTACGTACGGCGCAGGTCGAACTTGCCGCTGTAGATCAGCGCGGTCAGGGAGGCGGCCGCGTTGGCATGGCCCATGTCAGTGGTCATCTGGCAGATGCCCGACACGGTACAGCGCACCAATGGAAAGTCGCTCGACAACCCCGGGACGCGCACTTCGCGCGTGGGCTTCAGCGCTGCCAGCCACGGTTCGCCCTCGAGGCCGAACATACTGACTATCATGACTTTCACCGGCACGGGTTCATCGGCGAACCCGGGGGATGCCGCACTGCAGCCCAGCACCAGCAGCAGGGCCCTTCCAATGAGTCTCGCCAGGCAGTCCTTGGTCATGATCGATCCGCTGTGGGTAAGTGTCAGCCCTGATCGTACACAGCCAGTGCACGATCTGTCGCGCGCACGCTGGTTGCGTTCGCGGTGCAATCGGCGCCGCCTGCGCGCAAAAGTGGTGCGCACCACTGTGCCGGCACCCAGCGCATCGGCGGTGTACTAAACTGAAGAAGGGCACCGGAATCTGAACCAAACCTGAATGGAACACCCATGAGTCATTGGCCAAGGACCGCATTCGTCGTCGGCATGCTTGCGTTGCTGACCCTCACGGCGCAGGCAGCGGCGCCGAAACTTCCCGTGCGGGTGGTCATCGTCACGACCTTCGAGCTGGGTAAGGATACCGGTGACACGCCCGGGGAATTCCAGGCCTGGGTGGAGCGCCTGCCGCTGCCGCAGACCCTGCCGTTCCCCCTGGGCAATCATCTGCTGCGCTATAACGCCGAAAAGCAGGTCCTGGGAATCGTCACCGGCGAAGGCTCGCTGCGCGGCGCCGCTTCCATCATGGCCCTGGGTCTGGATGAGCGCTTCGATCTGTCGAAGGCGTACTGGATCGTACCGGCGATCGCCGGCATCGATCCGAACTACGCTTCGGTCGGCTCGGCCGCCTGGGCCGAGTGGGTCATCGACCGGGATCTGAACTTCGAGATCGATGCGCGAGAGATCCCGCCGGACTGGTCCACCGGTCACGTGCCCTTGGGACGCAGCACGCCCTTTCAGCAGCCGCGGCCCGACCTCGATCGGCCCAATGGCGTCAACGGTTATCACCTCAACCCCGGACTGGTCGAGTGGGCCTATCAGCTCACGCGCAATGTGTCGCTCGATGACACCCCCGCCCTGAAGAGCATCCGCGCGGGCTATGCGCGCTATCCCAACGCCCTGAAACCCCCTTTCGTACTGAAAGGCGACGAAGTCTCCGCCTCCGATTGGTGGCTGGGCGAACGCATGAACACCCTGGCCGAGCAGTGGATGGCCTACTGGAGCGGCGGCAAGGGCCGCGCGGTCACGACCTCCATGGAGGACTGCGGCATCCTCACTTCCCTCACGGCCTTATCCCGCGCCCATCGCGTGCGGCTGGACCGCGTTCTGGTATTGCGCACCGGCTCCGACTACTCCGTGCCCGCTGCCGGGCAGACGGTCGCGCGGCTGCTGGCCAGCGAGGCGGCCGAGGATGCGGTCCTCTCGGCCTATGTACCCTCACTGGAAGCCGCCTATCGCGTCGGCAGTCCGGTCGTGAACGAGATCGTGAGCCATTGGGACAAATACGCCGAGCAGACTCCGGCGGCCAAATGACAGCGTGCAGCGCGGTCCGGCACCAACGGGCTGACGGCGCCGCCATCTTGAGCATCGGCTGCGGCGGCACCGGTGCCAGTCGCCTGCGCGACCTGTATCAGCGCGCGCCGTGCCGTGTGCTGTTTCCGGAGGTCGAGCCCGGAGAGCCGCTGCAGGCCGTGCTGCTCACGACCAGCGGCGGCCTGACCGGCGGGGATCGCACCTGCGTGGAATTCAACGTCGGCGCAGATGCCTGCGCGGCGCTCACCACCCAGGCGGCCGAGAAGCTGTATCGCGCGTTGCCCGGTACACCACCGGTTGCATGCACCGTGGCTTTGACGGCCGGCGCCAACTCGTGGAGCGAATGGCTGGCGCAGGAAACCATTCTGTTCAACGGGGCCCGATTGCGACGCTCTTTTTCCGCGGACCTCGCGCCGGGCGCGCGTATGCTCGCCGTGGAAAGCATCGTTCTCGGCCGGCACGCGATGGGCGAGGAGCTGCTGGCGGGCATGCTGCATGACTCCTGGCGGATCCGGCGCGCCGGACGGCTGACCTGGGCGGATGCCATGCGGCTGGACGGGGACATCGCCGGGCTGCGCCGCTTGCCGTTCGGCTTCGGCAGCGCGGTCGGTTGCGCGACCGTGCTGTATGCGGCGCAGGACGCCGGCGATCTGCTCGAGCCGGTGCGCGAGCTGCTCGCGGATGATGCCGATCAATCCGGCGCGACACTGTTGGACGGCCTGCTCATCATCCGCATGCTGGATAGCGAAGCGCCACGCCTGCGTTCGCGCGTGGTCCGAGTCGCCGGCCTGATCCGGCACATGGCAGGCGGGTACTCACGCGCCTTGCCCAGAGTGTGGCACTGCTGATGCACGAGGTACGACCATGAATCTGACACCCCGGGAAAAGGACAAACTGCTGGTCGCGATGGCGGCGATGGTGGCGCGCCGTCGCCTGGAGCGCGGGGTGAAGCTCAATCACCCGGAAGCGGTGGCGCTGATCGCCGATGCCGTGGTGGAGGGCGCGCGCGACGGCGCCAGCGTCGCCCAGCTCATGCAATCCGGCGCCCACCTCCTGACGCGTGCCCAGGTCATGGAGGGCGTTGCGGAAATGATCCATGAAATCCAGGTTGAAGCGACGTTTCCGGACGGCACCAAGCTGGTCACGGTCCACCAGCCCATCAGGTGAGAGTCATGATTCCAGGCGAAATAATCACGGCGGACGGCGAGCTCATTCTCAATGCCGGCGCACGCAGCATCACGCTGCCGGTGGCCAACAGCGGCGATCGGCCGGTGCAGGTCGGCAGTCACTACCACTTTGCGGAAGTCAATCCGGCCCTGCTATTCGATCGCGCCCAGGCGCGCGGCATGCGCCTGGATATTCCCTCCGGCACCGCAATGCGTTTTGAACCTGGTCAGCAACGCGAGGTGCCGCTGGTGGACTACGGCGGCAGCCGCATCGTCAGCGGTTTTCGCGGCGAGGTCATGGGACCTCTGAACGGGAAGGTCTGAAGGTCATGCCGTACTCCATCAGCCGACGCGCCTACGCCAGCATGTATGGGCCCACGGTCGGGGATCGCATTCGCCTCGCCGATACGGAACTGTTCATCACCGTGGAGTCGGACCGCACGGTATACGGCGAGGAAGTGAAATTCGGTGGCGGCAAGGTGATCCGCGACGGCATGGGGCAGTCGCAGGTGAGTCGCGCCGCGGGCGCGGTGGACACGGTGATCACCAATGCCGTGATCCTCGATCACTGGGGCGTGATCAAGGCCGATATCGGCATTCGCGACGGCCGGATCAGCCGCATTGGCAAGGCCGGCAATCCGGACGTGCAGCCGGGGGTCGACATCATCGTGGGTCCGGGCACCGAGGTCATCGCCGCCGAGGGCAAGATCGTGACCGCCGGCGGCATCGATGCGCACATCCACTTCATCTGTCCGCAGCAGGTCGAGCATGCGCTGTTCGCGGGCATCACCACCATGCTCGGCGGCGGCACCGGTCCTGCGCATGGCACGCTCGCCACCACCTGTACGCCCGGCCCCTGGCATCTTGCCCAGATGCTGCAGGCCACCGATCATCTGCCGATGAATATCGGCCTGTACGGCAAGGGCAATGCCAGCCAGCCGCAGGCCCTGGAGGAAATGGTGCGGGCCGGGGCCTGCGGCCTGAAACTGCACGAGGACTGGGGCACGACGCCGGCCGCGATTGATTGCTGCCTGTCGGTCGCCGACGCCCTGGATGTGCAGGTCACCCTGCACACCGATACCCTCAATGAGTCCGGGTTCGTCGAGAGCACCATCGCGGCCTTCAAAGGCCGCACCATTCACGCTTTTCATACTGAAGGCGCGGGCGGCGGTCATGCGCCGGACATCATCAAGCTCTGCGGCCTGCCCAATGTATTGCCGTCGAGCACCAATCCCACCCGGCCCTACACCGTGAATACTCTGGATGAGCACCTGGACATGCTGATGGTGTGCCATCACCTGGATTCCCGGATCGCCGAGGATGTGGCCTTCGCGGAAAGCCGCATTCGCAAGGAGACCATCGCCGCCGAGGACATCCTGCAGGACCTGGGCGCCTTCTCGATGATGAGCTCGGACAGCCAGGCCATGGGTCGCATCGGCGAGACCATCATTCGCTGCTGGCAGACCGCCGACAAGATGAAGCGCCAGCGCGGTGGACTGCCTGGCGACAGCGCGAGCAGTGACAACTTCAGGGCGCGCCGCTATATCGCCAAGTACACCATCAACCCGGCCATCGCCCACGGGATCTCCGGGCATGTGGGTTCGGTCGAAGTGGGCAAGCTGGCCGATCTGGTGCTGTGGTCGCCGGCGTTCTTTGCCGCCAAGCCCGACATGATCCTCAAGGGCGGGATGATCGCCGCCGCGCCCATGGGGGATGCGAACGCCAGCATTCCCACCCCGCAACCGGTGTACTACCGTCCCATGTTCGGCGCCATCGGCCGCGGTGCGGCCAACAGCGCCCTGACCTTCGTCAGTCGTGCCTTCGTGGACGCGGCCGGCCCGCAGCGGCTGGGCCTGGCACGTGCGGCGGTTGCCGTGAGCCGGACCCGCGCCATCGGCAAGTCCGACATGGTGCTCAACGGTGCGATGCCCCACATCGAAGTGGATGCGGAGACCTACGAGGTGCGCGCCGATGGGGTGCTGCTGACCTGCGAGCCGGCGCAGGTGCTGCCGCTGGCGCAGCGCTATTTTCTGTATTGAAGCGGGCCATCGATGGCGGACGCGATGCTCAGGGCGATACAGGTGCTGAAGGCCGGCAGCTGGCAGGCAGCGCCGATCGATCGTATTACGCTCAGCTACGACGAGCGACACCGGCGTCGGCGGCGTTTTCTTACCGAAGCGGGCACCGAGTTCCTGCTTGACCTGCCGCGGACCACGCTACTGCGCGCGGGCGATGGCTTGGCGCTTGAAGACGGCCGGGTGATTCTGGTGGCCGCTGCGCAGGAGCCGCTGCTCGAAGTCACGGCCGCCGACCCCGATCAGCTGGCGCGCCTGGCCTGGCATATCGGCAATCGGCATCTGCCGGCGCAAATGGCCCCCGGGCGCATCCTGATCCGCGAAGACAGCGTGATCGAGGAGATGCTTCAGGGTCTGGGCGCGACGTTAAGGCACGTGGCCGAGCCCTTCGCCCCGGAGCCGGGCGCCTATGACAGCAGTCATTCCCTGATGCTCGCGCCGGGCCATGCCGCGCATGGCCACGGACACGGTCATGGATGATCGGCTGCCATCACCGCTTGCCACCCAGTTCCGGCTCCTGGCCTGGTGCTCGCCCGCATACCCCACTGGCGCATTCAGCTACAGCCATGGCATGGAGTGGGCCGTCGAACGTGGTGCGGTCGCGACGCTTGATGGACTGCTGGGGTTCGTCACCGCAGTGCTCGAACGTGGCGGGGGCTGGGTGGACGCGGTGCTGTTCGCGCACGCGTGGCGTGCGGCGCAGCAACCGGCCGCGGACTGGCAGCGCAGCGCCCGGGCTCAATTGCGTGAGCTCGCCGAGCTGGCGGCCGCATTCCGTGGCACTGCGGAGACTGCACTGGAAAGTCGCCAGCAGGGCGCCGCATTTCTGGATGTGACGCTCAAGGCCTGGCCACATCCGCGACTGTCCGAGTTCGCCAGCGACACGCGCGGCCGGCCGACGGCGCAATGCATTGCGATCGCAGTCGCCTGCGCGACTCACGGTATTGAGCTGTCCCCAGCCATCCATGCCTTCGTTCAGGTCATCGCCGCAAACCTGGTGTCAGCGGGCGCCCGGCTGATTCCTCTGGGGCAAACCGACGCGCAGATCGCGATGGCACGCCTCGCACCCGTCGTTGCCGGTGCCGCAGCGCGTGCGACAATGGTCGATCTGGAGGATCTGGGCACCTGCGCCCCCGGGCTGGAACTGTGTTCCATGCGCCATGAAACCCAATATACGAGGCTCTTCCGCTCTTGAATGCCAACCTGACGACCTTCGTGACTTCCACGGGCCCCCTGCGTGTGGGCATCGGCGGTCCGGTGGGTTCGGGCAAAACTGCGCTCACCGAACGCCTGTGTCGGCATCTGTGCCGGTTCTACAATACGGCCGCCATCACCAATGACATCTATACCAAAGAAGACGCACAGTTCCTGACGCGCTCCGGCGCGCTGCCGCCGGAACGCATCATGGGTGTGGAAACCGGGGGCTGTCCGCACACGGCCATCCGCGAGGACGCCAGCATCAACTTGGCGGCGGTGGCGCAGATGCATGGCCGCTTCCCCGGGCTGGAGCTCATCTTCATCGAAAGCGGGGGTGACAATCTTGCCGCGACCTTCAGCCCGGAGCTGGCGGACCTGACGATCTACGTCATCGACGTTTCGGCCGGCGACAAGATTCCGCGCAAGGGCGGACCGGGCATCACCCGCTCGGACCTGCTGGTCATCAACAAGATCGACCTGGCGCCGTTCGTGGAAGCTTCATTGGAAGTCATGGACCGCGATTCACGCAAAATGCGCGGCGAGCGGCCGTTCATCTTCACCAACCTGAAGAAGGATCTTGGCGTGAGTGAGATCGCCAGTTTCATCA
>Ga0210400_10004924_pt1 | contig 11437 bp, 6 predicted proteins | sample IncBWH26MmetaG_FD_155456 | JGI IMG/M metagenome (GOLD analysis project Ga0210400, IMG submission 155456) | Forest soil microbial communities from Barre Woods Harvard Forest LTER site, Petersham, Massachusetts, United States - Inc-BW-H-26-M | ecosystem: Environmental > Terrestrial > Soil >...
GTAGCCAGCGTGATGCCAAAAAGCGTGAGGGTGTTGATGGAAAAACCCAGGAGCTTGACGAAGATGAACGTTCCAACCAGCGAAACGGGAATGGTGATGGCCGGGATAAACGTGCTCCGCCAATCCTGCAGGAAAATGTAGATCACCAGCACGACCAGAAAGATTGCCTGGAGCAGGGTGACGAGGACGTCGCGGATCGACTCCGCGATCACCTGCGTGGTATCGAAAGCCACCGCAAATTTCAGCCCGGGCGGAAAATTCTTCGAAAGCCGCTGCAACTCCTCCTTTGCCGCGCGATCCACATCCAGCGCATTGGCGCCCGGAAGCTGTGTCACCGCGACGCCGACCGCGTCGTGCCCATTGAATCGCAGCACCGAGCCGTAATCTTCCGCACCCAGTTCCGCGCGTCCCACATCCTTCACGCGCACCAGCGTGCCATCCGTGCCCGTTTTCAGAACGATATTTTCAAATTCCTTGGCATCGGAAAGCCGCCCGATCGCCCGCACACTGATCTGATAGCTCTGGCCCGAATTGGCAGGCGGCTGGCCAAGTTGTCCCGCGGCCACCTGGACATTTTGCTCGTTCAGGGCGTTCAGCACGCTGGTGGCGGTCAAGCCGCGCTGGGCAAGCCGGGTCGGGTCCAGCCACAGGCGCATCGCGTACTTGCGTTCGCCGAAGATATCCACTTCGCCGACGCCCTTGACGCGCTTCAGCGAGTCCCGCACATACACGTCCAGATAATTGCTCAGAAACAGGCTGTCGTACTGCCCGTTCTCCGAATAGACGCCGGCGCCAAAGACGAACCCGGAAGTTTGTTTGGTGATGATGATGCCGGTGTTTTTTACCGCGTTGGGGAGGCGCCCCAGCGCCTGGTTCACGCGGTTCTGCACGTCCACCGAGGCCAGGTCCACATCACGGGTGACGTCAAACACCACCGTAATGTTGCTCGAGCCGTCATTGCCGCTCGTGGAGGTGATGTACTTCATCCCCGGCACGCCGTTGATGGCCTGCTCCAGCGGAATCGTCACCGCGGACTCCACAGTCTGCGCGTTCGCGCCAATGTAGGAGCTGGAAACCACCACTTGCGGAGGAGCCAGGTCGGGGAACTGCGCGATCGGCAGCGTCGGGATGGCAATTGCGCCGCCCAGCACGATCAGAATCGCACAAACCGTCGCAAACACCGGACGCCGGATAAAGAAATCGACAAACAAGCGCGTTCCTCGCCTTTCCCTCTTTGAGGGTGAGTGTCTATTCCAAACTTAATTGACGTACGGGTGTTACTTTCCGGTCTTGGGCGTGTTCTCCGGCTTTGCCCCCGGCGATTGCATTTGTTCGCTCACCGGCGCTCCGTCCTGCAGGAATTGCGTCCCGGAAACGATCAGGTGCGCGCCCGGCTTCAAGCCATCCAGAACGGCGTAATCGTTGCCGATGATGTCTCCCACCTTCACGACGTGTTGCCGCGCAAACGTACCCTTCGATTCCTTCTCCGCCACGAAGACAAAAAACTGTCCGTTGATCCGGGTTACGGCAAGCACCGGCACCACCGGCCCGGAGGCATTCCCCCAGACCACTTGCGCCCGCACCTGCTGCGCAATCCGCAGATTCGCCTTCGGATTCGGCACCGCGGCCTTCGCCAGTACAGTCTGCGTCTCCGGGTCCACCTGCGGCGAAATAAATGTAACCTGCGTCTGCGTCCGGAGATTCCCGGCTTCATCCAGCAGCTTCACGGGCAATCCAAGCCGCAAATCCTTCGCCCGCGCCGCCGGAATGTAGAGATACGCTTCGAGCGCCCCCGGTTCATCCACCGTTGTCAGCAGCGTCGAAACAATCACCCGGTCTCCAACCCGCACAGGTATATCGCCAACGATGCCGTCCATCGGCGAACTCACCTTGTAATAGCGCAGTTCCACCTTTTGCTGCTCCACCTGGTGTTCCAGCGATTTCAGTTGCGCCACCGCGGTGTCGTAATTCGTCTGTGCGTTGTCCAGGTCCGATTTGGCGATTACTCCGGCTTCGGCCAGCTTTTTCGCCCGCTCCAGGTTCACGCGCGCCAGATTCACATTCGACTCCTGCGCCAGTCGCGTCGCCTCCTGGCTGTTCACCGTGGCTTCCTGCTTCAGGGGATCAATCTGCAGCAGCGCTGTGCCCGCGGTCACGTGGTCGCCGGACTTCACAAAAATCCTCGTTATGTACCCCTCAACCTGCGGGTTGATCGTCGCGGAATGCCTCGACTTCAACAGCGCCAGGTATTCCGTGGTCTCCGCGATCGGTTTCGACTCCACCAGTTGCACCTGGACGGGCATCGCCGCTTCCCCCCCACCTTCGCCGCTGGCGCTCACCGACGCCGGCTTCGCGCCGCATCCAGCCACACTCATCGCCGCCAGGCACACAAGGGCCAGGCAGTCTACGGACACGCTATATCTCGCTTGTTTTCTTATGCCGAGGGTCATCTGCTCACTTTGGCGCGGGCTGCGCAAGTATTCATGTTACGTCAAGGAAGCCGGAAACCAAACGCCAAACCGCATCAGCATTGGACGCGCCAAAAGTTCATTCGTTTGACCTAACATTAGGAGGGATTTATTCAGTTGGTGCGGCCAGCCTCCTACCTGGGTATACGACGAAAGCGGGCGGCCTGTTTCAGTCCAAGAAAGAATTTTAATACATATCTGTCGGGTCGATCTTCTTCCCCGACAGGCCTAGTTGCAGCACTTCAATGTTCTCTGGCCGGTCAAACACCTTCCCGGGAAACACCCGCTTGATAATCACCCGGAATCCGCCGAACGCAATCCCAATGCCTGTCGCCACGCCCAGGAACAATCCCGTGAAGAGAAAAATCTTGTACATAATTGTGAATATCGGCGGGTCGGTCGCTTTTTGCCCGCGCTCGTTCCAGGTCACCTGCGTTTCATAGTTCACGGCATCCCGGATTGCCTGAGCATGTTCAGGCGAAGTCGGCGCAAAAACCAGCGACAATAACGAAGCCTTGCGTTCCACGGTTACGCCCGCACGCTTCAAAGCTTCCGGCAGGGCCTGCTCCAGGTGGTGCAGATGCTGCTCTGCAAGCTGAGGCGTCGGATATTCCAGCAGCAGCAAAATTCCGCTCCCGCGTTCCCCGCGGTAGTTGGCCAGCATGGCCTCCGCGCCGTTCTGAAATCCCGCCGCTTTGGTAATTTCAGCAGAGGCTTCTTGTCCCAGAGAACTCATCGCCGCCCGAAAGCCCTCCGGCCCCAGCGTGTATTTCTCCGATCCAAACGTTCGCCACTGTGCCGGCAAATAGCTCTTCAACGGGGGAAGCGGAGTGGGATCCGCCTTCGCCTGCAGCGCTGCCTGCAAGTCGCGCAGGCTTTCCGCTTTGATCGTCGCAGGGATTTCCGCTTGAACCACAATATTGCCCACCAAAAATCGCGCGTCTCGCTCGCCCTGGGCGGAATTCGCCCCCAGCCCGAAATCCTTCATTCCCGGCGCCAGCAAAAACGTGTACACCTCAAACGCGCTGCTGGGATCGCGCAGCACAAAGGCCCGCAGCGTCACTTCGTCTGTGCCATTCTTGTAGGCGCGCTGCTCGATCCTGCTCAACCCGGCCTCCGCCAGCACGCGCTCGCCGTTGGGCCATTTTGCCCAGCCGTTACCCAAATCCTGCGCCTGCAGCGTCTTCGCAGGGGATTCCGCCTGCCATGTTCCAAATTGATTGGGAAGAATGGGAGCGTCCGCCGCAGCGCCAAGAGCGCACAGGACTCCGGCCAGCACGCAGCCAAGTAGGGTTCGATGCATACCTGTCAGTATATTAGACGCCAGGGACCTATTGTTGGTTTCTTGACTGCTCCACCGCCGCCACCGGCGCGGGGCGCCCCGGCTTCGACGACCGGTTCACAGCCATACTGTTCATGCTCTGAAGGTAATCCGAAACTCCCTGGTAAATCCCTTCCGCCACCCGCTGCCGGTAATCGGGCTTCTTCAGGAGTTGCTCGTCGGCGGGATTGCTCAGGAACGAGATCTCCGTCAGGATCGACGGCATATCCGCTCCGATCAGCACCACGAACGGCGCCTTGCGCACGCCGCGGTTTTTCACAGGCCTCGTGGTCTTCTGTATCCGCTTCGAAAGGGAATCCTGCACGTCTTCGGCAAACTCCCGTGACTCGTCAATCTTCTCGGTGCGCGCAATCTTTTTTACCACTTCTTCCAGGTCGTGGATTCCTTGCTGAGAGACCGCATTCTCTCGCGCCGCTACCGCCATCGCTTCGGGCGAGCCCTTCATGTTCAAATAGTACGTTTCGATGCCCCTCGCCGCGTGGTCCGGGCTGGAATTCGCGTGAATCGAAATGAACAGGTCGGCTTTAGCTTCGTTGGCGATGCGCGTGCGATCTTCCAGCGGAATAAACGTGTCGTCCGACCGCGTGAACACAATGTCCGCGCCGGGCAATTTCTGCTGGATGATCTTCCCCAGTCGCAGCGCCACATCCAGGCACAGATCTTTCTCCATCAGCCCGGTTGGCCCAATTGTCCCGGTGTCGTGTCCGCCGTGGCCTGCGTCAATCACGATGCGGCCGATCTTCAATCCCAATGCGCGCGTCAGCGTAGACTGCCCATCGCGCGTGGCTACCGGCGCGGCGGCCGGAGGCTGCACCAGATCCGGCTTCGCTCCCGCTTTGCCGTGAGCTGTGTTCAAGACCTTGACCGGCGAAGGAATCGGCTTCGGCGCCACAGGTGCTGGAGCCGGTTCTTCCAATGGCCCGACAGGCAGTGAATTCTCGCTTGCCACGGGTGCGTTCGCTGCGAGTATCTCTTCATCCGTCGCGTTGCCTGACTTCTCGGCGCCCGGAGTTTTTGCGGCAGGTGGCGCAGCCTTGGCCGTTTGCACCGGTGCGCTGCGCGCACCGCCAGTCGCGTACAACTCGATCACCAGGCGCGACGGATTGTGCATCAGCGAAGCCGCATAATCCCGCACTCCGTTGACGTCCAGCACCACGCGCACTTTGCCGCCCTGATTCTGCGCCACGCGCACCTGTGTCAGCAGCTCGCCGCTCACCTGAATTTTGTTTCTAACCAGCGCCGGCGAAAGCCGCGCCGAGTGCAAATCAAAATAAATCCGTTCCGGATTGGCGATCCGCCCGGAAACATACTGCACCGAATCTTCAAGATCGATCACCACTTCCGTTCCGTCCGGTGTCAGCGTGCAGCGGATATGCTGGACGCTCGGCACTGCCACCGACTTCGGCTTCTCTCCGCCGCTGGTGCTGCCTCCGCCTCGCGCCACTGGCTGCAAAGTTTCTTCCTTCGCCGTTTTAGCAGGCGATGCCGCCGGCGCCGGAGCGGGTTGCGCCGCTTTGGCATCCAACTGTCCCGCCTCTGCGTTCCTCAACAGCGCCAGTTCCGCCAGCGCTTCCTGCACCTCGCGCTTATGTGCCGAACGCGGATACTTTTTCTGGAAATCCTGAAAGGTCTTTGTCGCCGCCGCCGGGTCGCCCAGCTGATCCTTTTGCAACTGCGCCATCCTCAGCATCGCATCCGGCACAAATTTGCTGGTCGGGTATTCGCGAATCAAAAATTGGTAAGCTTCCGCCGCCGCTTGATAGTAGCTGCGCCCAAACCGGTCGCCCATCTCCGTGTTCAGTTCGCCCACGGCCACCATTGCGTCCGGGACTTCCGTGGCATGGGGCGTGATCAGGTAAACGCGCTGGTAGGTGGTGACTACGCGCTTGTAGTCCGCGAGCGTGCGCTTTTCCGGCGCCTTCTCATTCAGCGCTGCGCGCATCTCCTGCGCCCGCGCAAATTGCGCATTTGCGGCTTCGCGCTTGGAAGCGGAATTCGTGTTCGCGGCGCGCACAGGGCAGGGAATCGCGCACGCTGCCAGCAGCACAATACCCAGCGAAGCGCCGGCGAAACTCCTGTGGAAATTTATCCGCCCCGTACCCATACTTCCCCGGTATTCCCCCAACTTGCGCCAACTACGCTCTATTACTAACCCGAACGACGCTCATTTGATGCGCGCTTTTATTCGTTCGTAAAAATAATCCGCCCGTTCTCATCCACCTGCCGGTGAATCCGGCTGGACCGTGTGTATGCCTCATCCATCCGCCCGGATCCGGGCCGGTAATAGGCGTCCTGCACCTTTCGCACGTAACTCTGCGTCTCCTGGAATGACGGCACGCCGTGTGCGCGATCCACAGCGCCCTCCCCAGCATTGTACGCCGCCAGGGCCAGATCCAAGTTGCCGCGATACCTTTCCAGCAACGTCTTCAGGTACTTCACGCCGGCGTCCACGTTTTGCTTCGGGTTGTACGCGTCATACACGCCAAAGCGCATCGCCGTCGACGGAATCAGTTGCATCAATCCCACCGCACCCTTGTGCGACCTTGCCGCCGGATTCCAGTTCGATTCCGTTTCAATCACCGCGCGCACCAGCGCCGGATCCACCTTGTGCCGCTCCGCCGCTTCCCGCACCAGTTTTTCCGCTCCGTCGCGATCCAGAAACATCGCCGGCCGGTCCGTTCCCGTGAACGAAATTTCGCTTTGCAAGTAGATCGACCGGTTCACCGGCTTCCGCGCGGACAGCTTCGCAATAACCGGCGGCTCCGCATTCACGAACACGGGCCGCCCATCCGCAGCAGTCTCGTTCCTAATTTGTGCCATGGCGGGCCGGGGAGCGCCCATCACGCAGATGAGTACAAATGAAAGCACCAGGACATTCCTCAGGTTCCGTTGAGTTTGTAGGCTGTTCATGCGCCTTGGGGAAGGCATAGGTAATAATATCCGTTGCGCGGCTCTAGCTGCCTCGAGTGGGGCCGTGAGACACCGCGTGCTGCAACTGCGAAGCTCCACCCTGCGAACAAGTGTAGCTGAATGCTGCACTTGCGAGGCAACGCTTCCGACGCTGCCTTCTATTATAGCAAGGGTTCCAGCAGGCCGGGGACGCTCATTAGGGCACTTTTTAGGGCCGATGTGTCTTTTCCGCCAGCCTCGGCCAAATCGGGTCTTCCGCCCCCCGAACCGCCCACTTGCTTGGCCAGCGCCTGTATCAGCTTGCCAGCATGGACTTTAGCAGTCAGGTCCTTGGTCACCCCGGCGATCAGGGCCACTTTGCCGTCATCCGGCATCCCCAGGGCTACCACACCCGACCCCAGTTTCTGCCTGAGTGAGTCCACAAGTTGCCTAAGACCCTCTCGGTCCACGTTGGCCACCTCGCCCACCACCACCTTCACGCCCTTGATGGTCTGGGCCTGGCTGTACAGCTCGTCCAACTGGTTCAGGGCCCCTTTGCGCTTCTGGGCTTCCAGTTCCTTCTCCAGGTGCCGCGTCGTGCTCGTCAATTTCTCCACCGACGCTAACACATCGTCCTCGCCTACGTTCAGCCGGGACGCGACGTCCCGTAGTGTCTGGGCTTGATGTTGGAAATGTTCCAGCGCGCCGATGCCGGTCACCGCCTCGATGCGCCGCACGCCCGCGGCCACCGATTCCTCGCTTACAATTTTCAGCACTCCGATATCGCCCGCGCGCTTCACGTGCGTTCCGCCGCAAAGCTCTTTCGAATAAAATCCACGCGGGGACCGTGGATCGGGAATCGTCACCACGCGCACATTGCTCTCCGGATACTTGTCCCCGAAAAACGCCAGCGCCCCCGAATTCAGCGCCTCTTCCAGCGACATCACGCCTGTTTCCACTTGCGTGTTCAGACGGATCTCGTCGTTCACCTGCTGCTCGATGTCGCGGAGTTCCTCGTGATCCACCGGCGCAAAATGCGTGAAGTCAAACCGCAGGCGCTCCGGCGCGTTGAGCGAGCCGGACTGCTTCACGTGCGTCCCCAGAATATTCCGCAGCGCCGCGTTCACCAGGTGCGTCCCGGTGTGATTCCGCATGATGCGCGCCCGCCGCTCCGCATCCGCAATCACGGTAACGCGGTCGCACACCCGCAAAGTCTCCTTCGCCGTAACCCGGTGGGCCACCAGCCCCGCCACCGGATAAAACGCGCCCGTCACTTCCGCCAGCACCTGAGCCTCGGACGCATCATAAAACTTCCCCGTGTCCGCCATCTGCCCGCCGGACTCCGCATAAATCACGGTCCGGTCCAGCACCACCTCGCCCGACTCACCGGCCTTCAACTCCTTCACTGGGCCACTCTTCGTGATGATGGCTTCAATCCGCGCATCCTTCGCGCACGTCCCATGATAAAAATCCAGCTCCGTCCGAAACGTCTCCGCCAATTTCGCAAACGCCGGATTCGCCGCCTCCTTCCCACCCCCGCCCTTCCACGAAGCCCGCGCCCGCGTCCGCTGCTCCTGCATCGCCTTCTCAAATCCAGCTTCATCGAAACTCACGCCCAAATCGCGCACAGCATCAATGATGAAATCACTGGGGAGTCCAAACGTGTCGTAGAGACGAAACGCCATTTCGCCCGAATAAACCGCGCCGGCTTTTCCGGCCAGCGGCCGCAGTTCCTCTTCCAATTTCCTCAACCCAATATCCAGTGTCTGCAGAAACCGCTTTTCTTCCGACAACACGATCTCTGGAACACGAGCCGCACTAGCATCCAGCAATTCCGGATAAGCTCCGCCCATCAGTTGCCGCACCGTCTGCACCATTTCAAACAGAAACGGCTTGCTCGCTCCTAGAAGCCGTCCATGCCGAATTGCGCGCCGCATGATCTTTCGCAGCACATACCCGCGCCCCTCATTCGAAGGCAGCACACCATCCGTAATCAAAAACGTCGTCGCCCGCGCATGGTCCGCAATCACCCGAAGCGAAGCCGCCGAGCGCCTCAGCTCTTCCGCCTGCAATTCCCTCTTTTCGTTGACGCCGGTCAATTCCGCCGCGCGATCCAGCAGCGGCACAAACAAATCCGTGTCGTAATTGGAAATCACATCTTGCAGCACTGCCGAAACGCGCTCCAACCCCATGCCCGTATCCACGCAAGGTTTCGGCAGAGGTGTCAGTGTCCCGCCCGCATCGCGGTTAAACTGCATGAACACGAGATTCCAGATTTCGACATACCGCCCGCACTCACACGGAAACTTGCAGTCTGCATGCCCCTCTTCCGAGGCCGCCGGCCCCATATCGTAAAAAATTTCACTGCACGGCCCGCAGGGGCCGGTATCACCCATGGCCCAGAAATTGTCTTTCAGCCCAGGCACCGCGAAAATCCGGTCGGCCGGCACCTTCTGTTCCAGCCAAAACTTCTTCGCCTCTTCATCCACACCCAGCGAATTTCCCGGCGCCACTTCCGCCCCGCCAAACACCGTTACATACAACTTTTCCTTCGGAATCCCATACCACTCGGGCGAAGTAATCAGCTCCCACGCAAACGCCACCGCATCCTTCTTGAAATAATCCCCAAACGAAAAATTCCCGAGCATCTCGAAAAACGTATGATGCCGCTTCGTGAATCCCACATTTTCCAGGTCGTTGTGTTTACCGCCGGCCCGCACGCACTTCTGCGCCGTCGTCGCCCGCGAATACTCGCGCTTCTCGAGGCCGAGAAACACGTCCTTAAACTGGTTCATCCCCGCGTTCGTAAACAGCAGCGTCGGGTCCCCATGCGGCACCAGCGAAGACGACCGCACGCGCCGGTGCCCCTTGCTCTCGAAAAATTGCAAAAACTTTTCGCGAATCTCATTGCCGCTCAATTTTGTGGAAAAGCTACCCGTCACGTCAGCCTCGTCGGTAGGAATTCATCGAATGCTTCATTATGGCAGAGGCTGCCGACACACGCCACCAACGGAAAACTCAAGAAAGTCGCGTTAATTTGGCAATCGTAAAGGAAGATATCAGCCCTTCAAGGAGAGCTTCCCCCGGTAGTGCGATTTGAGAACGACTCTCAGCGATTCGATCCTCGAGGTTTCCACCAGCGCGCGCTTGGGAAGAATCGACATTTGCGAGTTCGAGGTACAGAACACGAACGCGCGCGAGGTCTCGATCACGGATTGAAAATTCTGCCAGTCGTGGTGGACCGCAAACGTAGGCCCGAAAGACTCGAGGCCCTTCTCGTGGATCGTAAACTGTATTTCATTCTGGTACGCGGCATTCGTTCGAATCGAGCGGGACGAGGCCATGTACATTGCCACGCTCACGTAGAGAGAAAAAATCGCCCCCACTGCCACAAACGTTAAGGGAGACAGGAGGCGCGGATTCAGCAGGAAGATCAGCGCAAAGGAAAACGCGAACTGCGCCGCGTACCAATGCGACTTGCGCAGTAGCATGGTGATGAATCCCCAGTACAAATCCTCCGCCGTCATGCGCACGGTGGCGGTTGCCAGAGGATTCACGATCGGGTGTTCGCCCCGCGCGAACAGCGCTTTCAAGGTTTCGCGTCGACTAACAAAGCTTCTGATTTGGTTCACGTCGCCTGCCACAAGGCAACGTTTGGGGATGACGTACTTTTGAGTGGTTGAGGACCGGAGAATCAGCAGATGGCGCGTGTCCACAAGTTCGTGGATGCTGCCCCAGGACTGGTCCGTCCAATATGACGGCGAACTCAAGCGCAGGCCGGCAGGCGAAAGGGAATAGTGGATGCGGGAGGATAGCACCTTGTTGCTCCGGAGGTTGGACCGCGCGCCCATGTAAAGGAAAGCCGAGTGGATCGCGAAGCAAACCAGGCCGATGACTGCAGCAAAGATTAAGATGAACGCGCTTCGACGGATGTATGCCTGGAGCAGTATGAAGACTGCGCAGATTGCCAGGAACATCCGCAACTGTCGCCAGGCGATGGCGCGGTCGGCTCGAAAAATCTCAACCGGGCGAAGCCCGACGTCGAACTCGACCCCGACGCTGTTGGCAGGGGGTGGAAGTGGCCGCTCGGTGGTGGCAAGCATGTCCTGTGTTCCTCCGTGTGGTCACAGGATAAACGCACGGGGGCGCGACGCCGCGGAAGAACTGAACACACGTTAGTTATTAGGTTAACTGGACGATTGGGCAGCATTAGAAGAAATCGTGAAGCTGGTGCCTGATCGACACGCACAGCTTCCCGTTGCCGCTCCCTTGCAAAATTCAACAGCGCCGGTACCATTTCAACGCATTCCCGGGAGGGCCGATGTTCGAACGAAAACTGACCGCCGGATGGGGCGACATGGACTTCAACAGCCACATGCGCAACACCGCCTATCTGGACAAATCCGCCGACGTCCGCATGATGTATTTCTCCGAAAACGGCTTCCCGATGGCCGAGTTTCACCGCCTGCGCATGGGCCCGGTGATCCTGCGGGATGAACTCGAGTATTACCGCGAAGTAGGTTTGCTGGATGAATTGCGCGTAACCCTGGAAATTGCCGAACTCTCCGCCGACGGTTCGCGCTTCCTGATCCAGAACACTTTCTACCGCGAAGACGGCAAGCTGGTTGCCCGCGTCCGCAGCAAAGGCGGCTGGCTCGATCTCAACGCCCGCAAACTGGTCGCGCCCCCGGAAAAACTTTTGCTGGCGCTGCAAAATTCCCCGCGCTCCGACGACTTC
>Ga0210400_10004925_pt1 | contig 11437 bp, 5 predicted proteins | sample IncBWH26MmetaG_FD_155456 | JGI IMG/M metagenome (GOLD analysis project Ga0210400, IMG submission 155456) | Forest soil microbial communities from Barre Woods Harvard Forest LTER site, Petersham, Massachusetts, United States - Inc-BW-H-26-M | ecosystem: Environmental > Terrestrial > Soil >...
CGTAGCGGTTAAAGACCAGCTTCGATTCGGTTTGCGGCTCTTTTGCCTGGGCCGCGCTGGTGATCACCAAAGCTGAGGCGCGCGCGTCCCAGCAGTGAATCAACAGCACCGCTGAATTTCCATTCAATTTCTGGACGCGATACTCGCCGGCCGGAAGCGTAGCGCTGCCCGCCACGAAGGCAAAGGGAATGTCCACCACCATGGTCTCCTGCGCTCGCGCAACTTGAGCCGCCGCCATGCTGCTGAGGACCAGCAAACCTGCTATCAGAAAAGATTGCTTTTTCATGGGACCCTCCTCTTTCTTCTTGCTGGCGCCGTCCAAGCTGACTTGTCTTTGGCCTGGCTCGTGTCAACCGCTCAGCGCCTTAGCATGTCGCGCACTTTCGCGCATTCCTCAATGAAGCGCAATGCACTGCGGATGAACTGAAAAGCGACTGTAAATGAACAACGAACACCACGGAAACACGGGGCTTAATTGAGAGCCGCTGCTCCCATCGCGGTTTTTCCGGAGAGTGTTATAGTCATCCGAGGAAGAAGAGAATCCATGTCCTCTCCCGGCCGATCCTCATGCGTCGCACGGTTTGATGAATTCGAGGTGGATCTTCGCGCGGGAGAAGTTTACAAAGCAGGCCGCAAAATCAAGCTGCAAGTTCTGCCGTTTCAAGCGCTTGCCATGCTGCTGGAGCGGCCCGGCGAAGTCGTCACACGACAAGAGTTCGAGAAAAGGCTTTGGCCCGGAGACACATTTGTGGACTTCGAGCACAGCCTCAACACGGCCATCAAGAAGTTGCGCGTGGCTTTAGGCGACGGCAAGAAGAAGCCACGTTTCGTCGAAACCCTGCCGAAGCGCGGCTACCGGTTCATCGGCAAGCTGGAGCACACAGCGGCGCCTTTGCCCGCGAAGCCTCCGGCGCCGTCTTCCTGGGTAGGCCGGCGTGCAAAACTCTGCGCTGATGGCAAACTTTCCTTCGCGCTGGTGTCCGTCGATGAAGAAGCTGCGGCGGAGAGAGGGAAATTGGAAGCGGCGAGCGACGACGTGGGGCTGTCTCTCTTAATTGCGTCGCAAAAGCTTCTCATGGTGCCCGACGGGACTCCCGTAAGAATCTTGGAGATTCGGCAACCGGATTCGCGCTGCCAGGTGCGAATTCTTGAAGGCGAGCACTATGGCAAGACCGCCGTGGTACCGCTCAAGCAACTTGCGGAAGTGTTCTAGCCCATTGTGAATTCGTGCGCGCAGGCCGTGCATCGGCCAGACGCGTACGGCCAATGGCTATTCGCAGTGCAACGCTTCCACCTCCAAAACCTTGAGGTCTCGCGCCAAGCCTGCCCGGCAGGCTTTCTCCGCAAGGTTGTCGGCCTCATCGAAACAAAAAAAGAGGGAGCCGGAAAACCGGCTCCCTCGGTGGATACCTTTTTGGTTTAGCTTAGAACGTGTAGCGCAGCGCGAAGCGGATGCTGCGCGCGTTCTGGTGGAGGAACGGCTGTCCGTACCATGAGCTCTTAATCACCGGCGAAATGGTGCAAGCCTTAACTGGTACGCAAGTGGGGGGAAGGACCGCACCGCCGAACCACGCGTTCGGATCGTACCCGGTCTCGAGTGTTTTGTATAAAAGCGCACCACTAGAGAAGAGGTTGGTGCCTACACCCGGTACACCTGGTACCACGGGGGTCTGGAAATTCACCGAGTTAAAGCCTCCGTAGTAGGCGGTGATGGCGCGCTGGTTGAGCACGTTGAAGGCGCTCGCTTCAAAGGCGATGGACTTGCCCTCGCCCACCTTGATCCTATGTCCGAGGTTGATATCGGACTGGGTGAACCATGGTGTGCGCCGGTCATAGGGGGTGCCTACAGTGATCTTCCCTGTCACCGGGTCACTGGTCACGTTTACCCACTTGCCGCGGCCATAGATATAGGTGGCTTCAGCAACCAAAGCACCGAACGGCATGGCGGCCAAGTCAATGTATGAGCTCATCGGGCTGCCCTGGTAAGCGGCCTGGAATAGACCGAAGGTCGTGGTCTGCCCCTTCCCCCAAGGCAGCTGATAATACACGTAGCCTTTGAACGTGTTCGGACGATCGGTCGGGAGAGGTCCGTCGTTTGACTTGCCATTCGCGCCGAAGTAGTAGAACGGCTGGTCGAAGGAACGCGTGGTGTCGGGCGAGTTGCGGCCCGTCGAGCCGCCGTCGATCTGGTCGGTGGTGGTCAGTCCCGTATAGTTGCCCCAGAGGCGGCTCCAAGTGTAGCTGAAATTTCCGGCCCAACCCTTGGTTGGGGTTTTGGTCAGCCGGAACTCCGCGCCATCGTAATTACGAATAGCCTTGGGGTTGGCTGGGCACGTGGGACAGGTGCCGAAATTCGCGCCGGGGCCGTTGAACGACCATCCAGGGACGCCGTAGTCCTCGCCAAGGGAGGTCAAGAAGGCGGCATAGCCGTCGATGGTCTTGTTCACACCCTCGCCAGGATTGACGATGGTATAGGTTTCGCCCCAGAACGGGTCCGCCAATGACGCGTCCTCAATGGCGTGGTCGAGACGCCGGCGATCGTAGCGGGCCTCGAACGCCCAGTCCCTGGAGATCTGGTAGTCCCAGCCGGCGACGAACTCGTGCTGGCGATACGGCTTGACGCCAGGCGCGACCGGCTCCCACGGACGAAGGTTGATGTTTTCAATCAGCGAAACACCCGACGTCGTATCCATCATGGATGGCGGAGGAGTCGAGCCGGTGGTGAAGTTAGCCTGCGTGGTGGCCGGGCCGTTCGGGCAAGCGCGGCCGTTCACGTAGGTTATATTGAGATCGGAGGCGCTGAATCCGGCAGGCGTCCCATCTGGACCAAGAGCATAGATGCACTGCTCGAAGGACTGTGCACCCCACGACGTCTGGGCCAGCAGGAGCTTCATGACATCGTTGACCACGCCATAGCTACCGAACACCTTCATCTTGCCGTGGCCAGTTGGATCCCATGCAGCTCCCAGTCGAGGCTCAACCTTGTCGCTCCAATTGAAATTGATTGACTTGATCTTGTAACCAGCTGGAGCGGGGAGGTATTCCTTCTCGATGCGGATGCCGAGGTTTAGGGTCAGGTTGTGGCCTAGATTCCAGGAATCCTGCGCGAAGATGGCGTGGTTATAGTCGCTCGCAGGCTTGGTCAGAATCGTCGAGAAATCCTGCACAACCGCGAGGCCGTACAAGCCCGCGCAAGGGGCGTTCACTTGGCTAGTATTCCAGTTGGCGCTCAGAGTGCCGCAGTTGTTTCCGCCGGTTGCTGTGAAGGCCCCATGGCTGTTTCCGCGGCCAAGGTTCAAGAATACCTGGGGCACGTTGCCGTTCTGATCAATCACGTTCGTCAGATGGTTGAGCGCATAGCCAATCTTGAGGTTGTGCGTGCCCCACCAGCCGCCCTTGAAGAACGCCACGTCCTGGTTGAACTGGTAGTGCTTGTTGGCGTTAAACAGGGTATAACTGCCAAGATAGGGCGTGGTGGAGGTACCGGCAGACTGCGCCAGAGCGGCCGGTAGGGGATTGCCCCTGCAGGCAGTCGGAGGGATAGGGGGATTGGCAGGGGTCGGCGTGCAGCCCGCGGGCGTGGCGGAGTTATCAAAGGCGCCCAGGCCACTGGTATTCCATACAACATTGGGAGTCGTGGTCGGCCAGCCAAAGTCGTGATAGTTCTCAAAGAAGTAGCCGAAGCGGGTAGTGGCGACAATCTTCGGGGTCAGGCTGATATCAGCGCCGACGTTGTAGGTCGAGTTCGGGGCCGCCCAGCCAAGGCCGTGTGAGTAATTCGTTATGGGACTGTTGATAGAGCTGTTGAAGTAACCCGCCTGCGATTTTTCCGGATCCGATATCGGCAAGGAGTTTCCGGTTTCGCGCGCGTACTGATAGAGCCACGAACCGTACAGGCGTATCTTCTGCGTTAGAGAAGCGTCAAGGCGGGCAGTGCCGTAGTAGGTGGTTCTGTCCTGGGTAAAGTATTGCTTACCGAGAGATTGATTTTGTAAAATCGCGGAAGGGGTAAAGTCAACCGTTTTGGACAAGCTGTTGATCTGAGGCGCAAAGCCGGTGAAGAAAAATAGGCGGTCCTTCACAATCGGGCCGCCAACGCTAAAGCCGGGCTGAAAGATTCGGAAGTGGTCTTTCTGCGCCTGGTAGAGCTGTGCCCCGGGGTCCAGACCAGCGGCGGAGTTACCGCTATCATTGGGATCATAACGCAAAAAGGCGTTTGTGGGATTCGCGTCGACACCAGAGGGTTCATAGGTTGCGAAGAGCTCGCCGTGATAGGCGTTGCTGCCCTTTTTCATGATAACGTTGATCACGCCGCCGAGAGCGCCGCCGTGCTCCGCTTCGATGCCCGAAGTCTTGACTTCGACTTCCTGAATGAATTCGAAGGGAACGTTGGCTTTGGAATAGCCACCGGAGTTGTTCTCCGTGTCCTGGCCTTCCACGAGGTAGGTGCTCTCCGAATCGGCAGCGCCACCGATGGAGAAACCGACGGTTTGCCCGTTGCCGCTACTGCCCGGCAGGGAGCCGCCGGTACCGCCCGCCCCCATGCCGTTGACTGAGGAACCGGCAAGAGGCTCGTTGCGGGCCATGGGCGCGAACTGAATAACCGACTGGAAGCTGAGGCCATGGGGAACGTTAGCAATCACGTCATTAGTAACGTTGGTTAGATTCTGAGTCGTGGTGGTGTCGATCACCGGAGGTGCCGCCGACACCTCCACGGTCGTCTCGGTAGAGCCTACCTCGAGTACGATATCGCTGGTGGGCAGGTGTCCGACCTCAAGTATCAGTCCTCCCCGCTTGAAGGTTTTGAATCCATTGGCCGATACGATGATCGTGTAAGTGCCGGGGGGAAGGTTGGCAAACCGATAATAGCCGCTTGAATCGGTCTCGAGCTCCTTGCTGCCTACCAGCGCGGAACCCGTCACCACTACCTTGGCATGGGGTACCACAGCGCCAGAAGGATCCTTTACAACCCCCTGCATACCGCCTGTTGTCTCCTGGGCCATGGCCGACAATGAGAAGAAAGCGCATAAGGTAAGCACCAGACTGATCACGAGCCACCTATTCTTCATAATGCTACGACTCCTTTCGAGAACTCGCTGATTCGAGAAGCTGGTCGTGGCGGCAAAAACTAAAATGAGGAAACTTCAGGGAGTCCACCCCACTCCCCCCAAATTCGGGCACATATTCTCATAAGTCATGCATAAATTGCGCCAAGACTTATAAAAACTTTTGATTTCCTTAATATGTTCATTTTCAAACAGGTAGATACAATTTGAAGCCGGTCATACATTCCTTAGCGTCTCTTAGCTTTCAATTTTTTGAGGATGTACAAAATCATGGATTCATCAGGTACTGAAAGTCCTGTGCCCGATTTGGGCTTGGGCGCGGCGTAGCACGCCCGATTGGAGTTATGCAGTGTTCTCTAACCCTGGTGACGGATGCGCTCGGCGAGGGAGCGGGCGCGTTGGCGGGCGATGTCCACGAAGCGCGAATCGCTGGCGATCTGGTCGAGCATGGGCAAGACGGCTGTGGTGCCGCTCAAGCAGCTTGCGGAATTGTCTTAGTCTAACGGAGCCGGAACAGTCTTACGAAGTAGGCGCACGAAAAAGGCGAGGGGGCCGTTTCGGCCCCTCGCCTGAACAAATTGTGGTTAGTGGTTTCTCGCGTTCTACTGCCTATTACCAGCGGAAGCGGAATGAGAGCTGCAGAATTCTCGGTGTCACGGTCGCCGCAGGTCCGCCCAGTCCCAGGAAGTTCTTTGCCTGGTTAAACGTTGCTCCCCGGAAATTCTTGATGTTCAAAGGTGCTCCATCATTTCCGAGATATTGTCCGTTTAGAGGATTAATACAGCCTCCCGTGCAGGTGTAGTTCGGATTTGGGATCAGGGGACTGGTCGAATCATTTGGATTCTGATGAACTTGCAGCGGTGGTAGCGAGAAGAAGTTCAGCACATCGTTTGCATCGTTCGCGATGAACAGCGGATGGTTAAACACGTTGAACGCGTCCAGCTTGAATTCCAGGCTGCCCGTTTCCCACTTCGGAATCTTGAAAGCCTTCGTCAAAGAAGCGTCAAACCGATAGAGGGCTGATGTGAGTCCCAGATTACGTCCCAGGTTCCCGCTGATGAACTGGAAGTCGACAGGGATGGCATTTTTATGGATGCCGTCGCCACAAGGACCTAAATTGCCCGCGGAATCCTTGCAGGCCATGCTGTCCAGAGGACCGTGAGTACTCGCGCCCGCTGGCGCCGCAAACGTGGTCGTCGCTGTGGGACAACCTACGATGCCCAAACCATTACAGACAGTGATACCTTGCTGAATGACCTCGTAATTACTACCAGAAATCGACCCAATGTTGGTACTCACGAGGGAGCCGACGGGCAAACCAGCGCAGCCGGGGATTGTCGACCCTGTAGTGCAGACATTCGGCCTCTGGTTTGTCTCCGAACCCAGCGCCGGAAAGGCAGACCCAGCGAAAGTGCCGTCGCCGGTGGACACCGGGTAGGGCCGGCCGGACTGTAGAGTCCCTGTCAGACCGAATGTCCAGTTGTTGAGAACGTGGTTGACAATGGGAGCATGGAACATGCTCTTCGTGTCCGCCACAAGGCTGAAGTTGGCGAGATGGCGAATGTCTTGCTGCGAGGGAGCATTCTCCAAGCGCAGGGGCAAGAATGGATTGGCCGGCTCGGAGAGACCGAAGAAGTCTTCCCCGCTGGCAAGCGTTTTCGACCACGTATAGCTAGCCTGAAATTGCACATGGCGAGACATTCGCTTCTGACCTGTGACCACCAGACCGTTGTATCCAGAAGTACGATTGCTAAAGTTGGTCCGGATTGCTCCGAAAAGAGGATTCGGGCGGTCATTTTCTGGTATGCCTGCAGGAGGGGTAATCTTCGGAAAGTAGAAATAGCCAGGATGGTTGGGGTCCGCTACTGGCGTCGGAAAGTTCGTATCGGTCTCCCCAAAGAGTCCGTGTCCAAAAACGCCCTGGTATCCGACACTCCACACAAAAGAGGGTCCGATTTGGCGCGTAATCGAGAACGAAGCCATCCTTACTTCCGGATTCTTGATGGTTGGAGAAATTGGACGAATGCGACCAAAACTGCCCGTAGCAGTTGTGAACGGCAGCAAAGCCGTTGCTGAGGGGGCATGGGGGTAGGCGGTCAGAACTGCGCAAGCCGGCGCGTCGGCCGCTGTTGGAGTTGGGTTGGGGCTCCCATTCGCCTGGAAGCAATCAGAAGCGGGAGCGTCGATGGTTGCCGTGTTTAAATTCTTGCCGTCGAAATTGAGCGAGTCTAGGACGACGTTCAAGTAGGCCATTTCCGTCACTTCCGCTCCGGCGGCGCGAATAACGGTCTTGCCAGAATCACCGAAGAGGGTGTGCAGGAATCCTGAAGTGTAATTCGGACTCCAGGCGATACCGAGGCGCGGTTGCCAGTTATTCTTGTCCGAACCGCAAGCGGGGATAAGCCCGTTCGATTGGAAGCAGCCGCTGCCTGGGACGGTGGGATTCACAACTGTGCCGCCTTTGAATGCGCCGACTTCCACGTCATAGCGGAGGCCATAGTTGACAGTTAGGCCCCGCCTGACCTGCCAGGTGTCCTGCAAGTACGCTCCGTAAATGTTATCCGCACTATGGACGAAGCCGGGTCCTGAGCCAAACGTAAACTGGTTGGGGCACAGATTCTGCGCGAGGGAATTGGTAAAGAGAGAGTTCTGACATCCACCAGCGGAAAAAGATTGGTAAGCCCCGTAGTGGTATTGTTGGAAGATCGAGTCGTACGGGAAATGACTGATGTTCGCGCCCATCTTCCAAGTGTGCGTTCCGCGCGTGTAAGAAAAGTTGTCAATATACTGGAAGCGCTGCTGCAGCGCGCCCTGAGGGCAGCAGAAGTCTGCCCCTACGTATGCCGTTGGCAGGACCTCTCCTGGCACCGTGGAAGCATCCGGCGTTTGAGAGAGGAAGCGGTGCCAGTAGAACCGCGCTTCATTGACCGTGTGCGGACTAAGGCTGGATACCATGCTGATATTCAGCCCGTTATCATGGACCACCGAAGCGACAAAACCGCTGGGGTCGGTGTTCGGACCGGTCTGCACCAGTTCGTTGGAAAGGATGTCGCGCTGCAGATTATAGCGGATGGTCAGCAGGTGCTTTTCCGTGAGCTTGGCGTCAATCTTGCCGGATCCGAGGATCTCCTTGGTCGGCTGGGTAATGGTGATGGACGTCCCAAACGGTGTGGTAGTGACAGGCAAACCTTGACCTACCTTTTCCCAGCTACCGAACCAGAACACACGGTCCTTTATCAACGGTCCTCCCACCGTGAAGCCGTTTTCGTGCTTGAAAAACGGGGCGCGGTCGGCAGGATTGTTGAGATTGTAGAAGAAATCGGAGGCACCCAGGTTGCGGCCGCGGAAGTAGCTGTGCCAATCGCCGTGAATCTGGTTCGTGCCCGACTTGGTGATTACATTTAGGACGATGTTGCCGGCTTGCCCGTACTCTGCATTATAGTTATTAGTTAAAACCTGGAACTCCTTGACTTCCTCTACGGTGGCGCCAAGAGCGTCGCGAGAGGAAACAAGTTGGTCCGAAATGTCTCCGCCATCCAAGTTCACGGTGATGCCGCGGGAGTTGGTGGCCCCTGGACCAACAATGTCCAGAGAGTTGCCGGTATAATCGTACTTCACTCCGGGAGCAGTGGCTGCCAGCCCCTCATAGTCGTTCGCGATACCGCCAGTGGCGAGTCCTCCAAATCCAGTGGTCGTCGGAAGGTCGGCGACGTCCTTGTCGTCGATGACCGTCGAGACATCCGTCTTGGTCGACTCGACCAGCGGAAGTTCCGATGTGACCACCACCGACACACTCTGTCCAGCCAATTCCAGGTTGAAATTAATGTCGCGCTGCTCGCCGATTTGCAATTTGGCGCTCTTCACCACGGCCTTGTTGAAGCCGCTGACTTCGATGCTTACGTCGTAGATCCCCGGAGCTAAATTATCGAAGCGGTACAGCCCGTCCGAAGTTGTCTTGGCGGTGCGAGTAAGTCCGGTTTCGGTGTTTGTTGCGACGACATTCACATCCAGTACCGCAGCCCCCTTTGGATCTAGAACGCGCCCCGTGATCGTCGCAAATGCCGAGCTTTGCCCATGCGCGGCATTGGCACAGCAAAACAGAGACATCACAAAACTGACTATGAATAGACCAAACTGCCGATTTCTAGAACTCCAAGTTTCCATATGCTCCCCCCTCCATTGTCAACGGGCCCTCAGACGCGGGCTCGGTTGACATCATTTGGGTTCTGGGCCTGCACGATAGGAGCCACGCAAATACGAAAATAACTGCTTATTCATCTATAAGTTACATTAGAGTTCTGTAGACAATCTTTGCTTTAATGTGTTTTTCGGGATGCCGATACCAAAATATGGATTATTTATATCACGTACATTTTTGTATTTTGGAGGGGGACGAGGTCAGCGTTCTGGCCGTTGGTTTGGGATCCAATGATCTAGTAAGCTAGCAGAAGAATCTTACGTTGAGCACTGCAACTGACCCAGCTTCTTAGCCCTGGTGACGGATCCGCTCGGCAAGCGACCGAGCCCGCTGGCGGGCGATGTCCACGAAGCGCGAATCACTGGCGATCTGGTCGAGCATGGGCAGGACGCGCTGCGGTTCCGGCAGAAGGCTGCGGTTCAAATCCGATTCGAATTGCAGCAAGGCGTCGTTGATTCCCAGCCGGTCGTATTTCATGCGCCGCGAAATCAAGTCCACGTGTTCCTGCTGACGAGCCAGTCCCTCAAAAATCTGCAGCAGCTGCGACGCCGGCGAATTCAAGGTGTAATTGAATTTTGCTTCATGGACTTCGGGGCCGGACTCCCATCGAAAGGTTTTCTCGCCGAGATTCGCGATCTTGCGATGCACATCGAGATCTTGTCCCTGGAAATGTTTGAGTTGCGCCGCCAAATCGAACATCTTCGTGCGCCATGTTGCGCTCACCTGAAATGGCAATGACCCGGCGTCTTCGTCCAACTGGCGAATTTCATACGCGGCGGTATCCGAATCTTCCCGCACAGTGATCTCGATGAATTCGGGTGAGCTTCCCTTGAAGACACGCCGAAAGGTTAGCTTGGCGCCCGAGGGAGCGGGGACGGAGAGCGCCGCGGATGCCACCAGGCAGGCCGAGGCAATCAACAGAGAGAAACGCAAAAGGGAAATCTTCATGGTCCTTTGTGACCGCAAAGCGATCAACGCGTGGATACGATGCGCGGCAACCCGCCACGCGTTGCGCCGCCGGGCCGAATTTCGTTTGGCAATCCAGTGGAACTCACCTCGGTGCGGAGCGTGCGCGCTTTCGCGGATGACTGCTGATCCGCCATCCCAAACCGCCGCCGGGCTTGTTCCGTCTGCACATGGCACAGAGCCACCGCCAAGGCATCGGCGGCGTCCGACGGCTCCGGTGTCTCGTTCATCGATAGCAGGGCACGGACCATCAACTGCATCTGCCGCTTTCCGGCGTGGCCGTGGCCGGCGACGCGCGCCTTCACTTCCCGAGGCGCGTAACTGTAGACCAGCACTCCGTGCTGCGCCGCGGCAAGCAGGATCACGCCGCGCACTTCCGCTAGCCGCAGCGCCGTGCGCATATTCAGCGCGATGAAAACGCTCTCGACGGCCAGGGCGTCCGGGGAAAACTCCTCAATCAGGCCGCACACTCGAGCGTGCACATCCTGAAGAGCCGCGCCCGCGCATTCCTTCTGGCGCTTCGCCGTCACTTTCAGCGCGCCATAATGAAGCATGCGGCAGCGCCGTCCGTCGCTCTCGACGATTCCGTAGCTGGTCGGCCCGGTGGCCGCAGGGTCCACACCAAGAACGCGCAGCCAGCCGTTCATTTCACTCCGACTGCCCGATGAAATCGTCCCGATCATGGCCCCAAGTCTACGGCCTTCCGCGTGTCCCTGCCAGCGCTTTGTAGCGCGCATGTCAGATAGAACACGACGGGCCAAAGAAAAACGGCCAGTCCGGGTCGCGGACTGGCCGTAAAACAAAGAACCGGGTGAATTAGTTCACGCCCACGGCCGCCTGAATTTCGGATTCGTCGATATCGAAGTTTGCGTAAACGTGTTGCACGTCGTCGTGCTCTTCGAGCGCTTCGACCAGCCGCACCATTTGCGTGGCCTGCGGGCCCGTCAGCTTGATGTAGTTTTGCGGCACCATGCCGATCTCCGCGGACGCTGGAGTAATTCCCGCCTTCATCAGCGCTTCCTTCACTTTCTCGAGCGCGTCCGGCGGCGTCACGATGTACCATGCCGAGCCATCGTCCTTCAGATCTTCCGCGCCCGCTTCCAGCACGAGGTCCAGCAGCTTGTCTTCGCTCGCCGCTTCCTTGGGAACAGAAATTTCACCCTTGCGGTGGAACATCCACCCGACGGCGCCCGCTTCGGCCATGTTG
>Ga0210400_10004926_pt1 | contig 11435 bp, 10 predicted proteins | sample IncBWH26MmetaG_FD_155456 | JGI IMG/M metagenome (GOLD analysis project Ga0210400, IMG submission 155456) | Forest soil microbial communities from Barre Woods Harvard Forest LTER site, Petersham, Massachusetts, United States - Inc-BW-H-26-M | ecosystem: Environmental > Terrestrial > Soil >...
GATGCGCATCTTCGATGGCTGGGATGCGCCATGGAGCCGCATCACGTATGAAGAGGTCCCGTTCCACGAAATCTATGAGCTGGTGAAGAAGCTGCAGCCGAACTGCCTCGTCTCTGATTTGAACGCGAGCCAATACCCCTCTTCCGCGTTGTTTTACAGCGACGTAAAGGCATTCGAACAGAACGCGGGGCAAAAGGTTCCTGGCGACAGCAAAATCCCGGCGCTATCCTGTGTGACCTTGACCGATGGCTGGTTCTGGAAGCAGGCGGGCAAAGACGCTGAGCTGAAGCCGGTAAAACAAGTCGTCGAAGAGTGGCTCGTTCCTCTCAACAAGATCCACTGCAATCTTATCCTCAACGCCGCGCCCAACCGGGAAGGAAAGCTTGCGCCGAACGTAGTGAAACGCCTCGAGGAGATCGGACAGGCATGGCGGCATCCTGGTCCGAACACAAAGATAGACGAGAATGTGGTGATCACCACCACAAACCTTGCAACCGGACGGAAAATTTATGCGAACGACTCGCCAGATACGGTCGGGCCGGACCTCGCGAACGACGGCAACTTCCACTCAGCTTTTTACCTTCCGGAAGGGCAAAGAAACGGCTGGCTCACGATTGATCTCGAAAGTGCCAAGGAGTTTAATACCCTGGTGCTCGTGGAGCCAGTGGGCCGATCCGATGAGTATAAAGAGAGTCGCATCAAGAGCTACCGGTTCCAGCGTTGGTCCAATGGCGATTGGCTGGAAATGGCGGCGGGGAACTCGCCATCCAGAGTCCAAATCCACCGAATCCCGCGCATCTCCGCACAGCGGGTCCGCTTGTTGCTGGAGGCAAGCCGCGACATGCCGCATATCGCTGAGATCGGCCTCTACAATGAGCCTTGAGGAGTCGCCTAGCGGGGCGCTTTCCTGCTGAAGCACCTCCAGGCTGGTCAGTCCCCGGCAATAATTGACTCTTGGAGCGGTGGGTAACGCCCGCGTTCGGTGAGCTTTAGGAATTTGGGATGCAATTCGATTCCCCATCGCCCGCTCCAGAATCTTCCGCCTTCTCACCGGTCATAGCTACGGTGTCGTGAAGCTTTGTACTGGGCTGGTGACTCCGTCACTCTTGCCGGTGGACTCCATCGAGTCCACCGTGTAGTAGTAGGTCGTCTTGGGCTTAAGGTTGTACAGGTGCACGCGGAAAACCGTCTCTGAATGGTAGGGGTTCAACCGGATCGGATTTTTGGCGGTTTGGCTCAGGTCTTTTGGATCCGTACCATAGTGCACGATTCCATAATGCACGGGCGAGCCACCGGGGTTGTTTGTCGTCCACCTGATAACCGTAAACCAGCTCGCCAAGGCGATCTCTGGCCCCTGGATGATCTGTACACGCGTGGCTTTTGGAGTCGTTGGACTTTCTTGAGCGAGCAGGCTGCCGCTCAAGACCATGAACGACAATGTCAGAAGCACTTTATTCATAATTACACCTCAGAGAGAGTCACTCGAGACGATTGAAAGCGATGAAACCGAGGTCAACCACCGTCTGGGATCTCTGGCTCCGGCTCGTCCGGTCGCATCCGAGGTTTGGGAAACGGACGAGCCAGAGCAGAGATGCCATTGGTTTCGAGCTTTCGCCGTTTAGCGTCTTGCGCTACGGAATCGGCGGGCTCGGGACAGGCGCAACGCCGCAGATGGCCGATGCGCACGGCGGCAGCGGCGGAGTCGGAATAAGTTCGCCATTCCCTTGCCTCGACGGCGAACAATTGGGATCGGTGGCGGGGTTGCAGGTCATACAGGCACCAGTAAAGGTGTCGCTGTTAGGGTACGGTGACGTGAAACCGTCCGTGAGCGTTTCCAAAAACGCTACGATCTGGTCTTCCTCGTGATCCGACAAGCCGAGCATACCCGTCGTCGTGTCGAGGTTGTTCGGGACCTCCTTCATCGGCCAGCAGGTCACCCTCTCAATCGTCCCTGCTGGGCAGTTTCCGGAAGTGACGTTTTTGGCAAAACTGGTGTCGCGCGTGTTGTAGAAATGTACAAGCTGTTTCAGGCTCTTGATGTAGCCGTTATGAAAGAACCCCTTCTGGAAGTAAGGTTTCGGGCCGGCTTCGGTGGTGGGGCACTGCGGCGGTGTGGCCGCCACATTGCGAGTCGTGGCCACTTGGAATTGGCCGTCAACCATTGGTGCAAATTGTGTCCAGTCCCGGTTTGGATTGGGGCCGGAGCCAAAACCGCTGCGCAGGAACGTTCCCATTCCCAGATCTCTGTAGCCGAAACCGAAAGGATTCCCGATGAACCCAAAGGAATCCGGCGTGGTCTGATAATAGAAAGCATTCCTTGGATTTAGAGGCAGACCCTCGTTGGCCGAGCCGAAGCAGGTGAATACAGGAGGGTTCGCCGTCGCCGTGTTGCTGGTGTCCACTTCGCCTGGCTGCAGAGTTGTCCCTCTTCCGTCGACATGACATGAGTTGCAGTTGCCTTTGCCGTTGAACAGATTGAACCCGGCCATTTCGTCTGGAGTCATCGTGTAGTTGCCCTTCAGGAATGCGTCGAATTTCGACGTGAAAGTGCTGACCTGCACGGACTGCTCGTATGCGTCAATCGACGAGCCCCAGTGGTCATAGACTGTGTCTGCCTCGGTGCGCTCTTCCGTTCTCAGCTTGATCGGTTCGGGGTCTCCGCCGAACACCGCAGCCCCTCCTGGGGTTTCGCAGATTTCCTCGGTGTTGGGTGGGAACTTGATATCGAGCGAGTCTTTGCCCCACAGCAACTCGAAGAGAGGTTTGTAGACAGCGCTCTGAAGCCTGAACGCCACGCAAGCAGTGTCCGGGAAGCCCATTTCCTGGGTATCAACGGGAGGACCCTGTGCCTGTTCGGCGTCGGGATTCCGCAGCCTGTATCCGGTCGCGCGTGAATCCCAGAAATTCCCACCAAAGAATAATTGCTGTTCCTGGTTGAATTGCAGCACAGGGAAGAACGGTGCATACGTGTGTCGCTGCGGCGTCCGCTTGCCGGCCCGAAAGTGAACCGTTCCGGGATAGGCGATTATCGTCAGATTCACTGACGGAATCGGTCCGCTCCAACCGGCATACGGCATGTGGCACGACGTGCACGCTTGGTTTCTGCCGGGCGACATGTTCTTGTCGAAAAGCATTAGCTCGCCGAGTGTTTCGATTGATGCAGTTCCGGTATCTTTAAGGACCGGCGGATTCGGGCCGGGGCGCACCGGGAATCGTGTCGGCAGCGGTAAGGAGTGCCACCTTTGAATCGCTCTAGCTTCGATGACATCTATCTCCCGCAGGACCCTGGCAATCTCCGATTCCAAATTGGCGGGGAGAATCCCAGGCGGGTACGGGTTGTAAATCGGGAACGGCGGCTCACCCTTTTCGTGCTCGTTGTTTTGCGCCGATATGGGCCGAGTGGAGAAAAGCAAGCCGGCCGCTACCGCCGCGCAGACTATCATTAATGCTATCAGTCGTTTTTCTCTCATGAATTAACTCCTTTCGCGACCTATGGTTCAGAGATGGATACGATGGATGGCGCCTCTAAACAAAACTTCATTCGGCCAAATGACCACCATCGAACTTCCGGATGCCCGCCGCGAACCAGATCCCGCTGGGAGCATTCCGGATCAGCAGCACAGGTGTAGCGCAGGACGCCGGCGGCGGAGGCGGCGACAGCACGTCGTCGATCTTGAAGTCCCCGTTCGCGGCGAGGGGAACCGGGTTGGTATTGCGTTCGACGAAAGGGGCGACGTTTTCACAAATGAGTGTGGCGAAGACATTGAGGCTGGCCGCCGTTCCACCGGTGGGTGTCAGCACGAGCGCGGTCCCGATGGTGTCGCCTGCGGCAAACACGAGGCCTCGCCCGTCGACGGTGATGCGCCCGTCGTCCTTCACCTCGGCCTTCAACTCGGCGATGACCCACCGCTGGGCGGGTTGCACCCCTCGGACGATGTTGCGGGTGACGACGTTCGCGGTAGCGGCCATCCCTTGGGCATTCGAGACTGGGTCTACTCCGATTCCACCGTCGAACTTGACGAGCGTGTCGTCGGCCCGGGCGAGCGACAACACGAGTGCGAGCGAGACAACCGTGAGTAGCGTAACGATTCTCATGATGTACCTCCTGGTGAAAGTTCCGTTTGCATTGACGTCTTCGGATGGATTGGAGGGAAGGAGAATCATCATTTGATTCTCCTTCTCTGTGAGTTTGTTATCAGAGTCCTTTACGCTGGCACCAAGGGGATTTCAGTTACCCTCGCGCTCGCCACGGGGTGTTGCTACAAGTCCATCCGTGTTTCCCGCGGCATCCACGAAAAATCCGACAAGTTGTCCACGGTCGTTGATTCCATTGATTGTGGTGGTGCCGACCCCCTCCGGATCATCGACCGACTGGAAGAATCCGTCGTCGAAGATGAATCCGTGAGTGAGTCCTGCAGCGTCCATATATATTCCAACCACGTCGTCCTCATTGTTCAAGCCGAATGCCTGGGTGAGGGTGGCCCCTGGAAAATCGAGAGTGAAGAATCTCCCTTTGGCGATCAGAAAACCGTGGTTCTTTCCGGCGCTATCGATGTAAAAACCGGAGATCGACCCACGGTCGTTGATGCCCGTGGCTTGAGCGCTCGCAGTGCCGCCCGTGGGCAGCGGGATGATGATGAGTAAAAACACTTTCCCATTGTTGTCGAAGATGTAAGGGTGAAAGATGCCTGCGGCGTCCATGTAATAGCCAGCAGCCTGGTCAAAATTATTCACGCCGAGAAGCTGGTTGAAGGTGGTAGCGTCGAAATCCACGGTCGTGAAAGTACCGTTGATATCCAGGAAGCCGTGAGTGGTTCCAGCGGTATCAATGTAGAACCCATCGGTGTGGCCTTCGTTGTTAATGCCAATGACCTGCGTCTGCGCGGAATTGGGAAAATTCTCCGGAGTGAAATTGTGTGGGAAGGTGAAGACGAACCCCTTATTGACGTTAGCTCCATGATAACCAGCGATCACGTCAAAATCGTTGATGCCGAGCAGTTGTGTGAACGTGTCGTCTGGGAAGATGACTGTACGGAAGGAAAAGCGGGTTTCCTTTTCCCCGGCTAGAATTGTCATTGAAATACAGAGAAGAACTGCCAGCCCAAATGTGACAATCAATAGAAACTTCTTCATGCGTTTCCTCCCATGTGGAACTCGTGTTGCGTTCGGAGTGAGTAGGATGGATGGTGCGCACCCGACGGACACACGACGGAGTTCATGTGAGGCGTCACCTGTTGCGTTTAAGGATTGTTCGCCTCGGTCGGAAAACAGAGTCGGCGTCTTTGGATGGACAGAAGGACCTGTTCCAAGTCATCTGGAATCGGCGGATTCCCTCGGTGTGCGGGCAGTCGGTCCGCCCAAAATCTCAAACTGACCTGGCAGGTAGCGAGGACAACTATCTATACAGATCCCGCTCTCTGTCCGCACTGCACTTGGCGGCGGATGGAACTCGCCCGCCGCCAAAGCGGACAGATCAAAAACCACTTGGTCGCGTCTTACCGTGTTTCCGCGCAACTGGAGACCTGAAATGATCCAGCCGCGCGGATTAATAATTTCGAATTTGCCAGATAGCCTCGACTGGCAAATTCCCGGCCGCACATTTTGCGGTGCGGCCCAACGTAAGGCGTTGCGTTAAGCGAGTCAATAGGGACGATGGTGTAGAACTTCGCACATCGATGTTTTTTTTCGCTGCAGCTGCTCATTACGACGATTTTTTGCGAGCACGCGCGCTCTGGCACACACAACTGCTACGCGCGCGGAGAGAATCTGAGCGGCTTCGGCAACGGAGTCGTACCCATGGTCGAAAGGCGTTCGCGCCGGTCAGAGCGCGTGCTTACCTTTCGTGTGTGGGGTGGGCACGTTTGGCTTGTGAGGTTTGGGGCCGTGGCTCAACATGAATTGATTACCGGGGAAAAGGCGGATTTGAGGCAGATTCTCGAGGTGCGGGATCTTCGCGTCGCGTATGGGCGGCGGGATGGCGGGGTGTTGCACGCGCTGAATGGAGTGAGCTTTGGAGTTGCCGCCGGCGAGATTTTGGCGGTGCTGGGAGAGTCAGGGTCGGGGAAGAGCACGCTCGCAGCAGCGCTGCTGCGTCTACTGCCGCCGAGTGGGCAGATTACCGGCGGCGAGATTTTGCTGGAAGGGGCGGATGTAGTTCGAATGGATGCGGTGGAACTTCGCCGCATGCGCGGGAGCGGCGCGTCGATTATTTTTCAGGAGCCATTGCTGGCGCTGCATCCAACGATTCGAATTGGCGAGCAGGTCGGGGAAGTGTTGCGGGCGCATCAGGCGTTGAGCAAGCGAGGCCGGGCCAAGCGAGCGCGAGAAATTCTCGCAAAAGTTTTCGCTGACGATGTCGAGCGCATTTTTTCTTCCTACCCACATGAACTGAGCGGTGGGCAGCAGCAACGCGCGCTGATTGCGCAGGCTATCGCTTGCGAGCCCGCACTGGTGATTGCGGATGAGCCGACGGCTTCTTTGGATCCATCAACGCAGCGAGAGATTCTGACGCTGTTCCTGTCGCTGCGCGACAAGCTCGGGATCGCGTTTGTCTTCATCACGCACAATCCGGCGCTGCTTGCCGGGTTCGCTGACCGCGTGCTGGTTTTGTACGCCGGTAAGGTTGCGGAGGTAGGTCCGACGGAAGCGGTGCTCTCCTCGCCGCAGCATCCGTATACGCAGGCGCTGCTGAAGTGTGTGCCGCAGGTGGAAACCGCGCAGGTCGTGCGGCGGAAGACGCTGTTGCCGGTAATTGCGGGAGCGGCACCCAGCTTGGTCTCAGTTTCGCAAGGTTGCGTCTTTGAACCGCGCTGTGAAGAGCGGATGGAGATCTGCCAAGTTCGCGAACCGGTGGCGGCGACGACGGGGAGTCGTCATGAGGTTTCCTGCTTGAAGTTTCCCGCTTAGGCGGTGGAGACAAGATGGAGCCAGTGATCCGCGTCGAAAATTTGGTGAAGCGATACGCAAGCCGCGGGCTCGGGCGGCGCGTGGAGGCGTTCACGGCGGTCGATTCGGTTTCATTTTCGATTTTGCCGGGGAGCACGCTGGCGCTCGTTGGGGAGTCGGGCTCAGGAAAGAGCAGCGTGGCGCTGTGCCTATCGTGTTTGGAGCGGGTGACTGCGGGCCAAATTTGGTTCGAAGGGCAGGATCTGGCGGCGCTGGAGGAGAAGGAGTTGCGCTCGGCGCGGCCAAAGCTGCAATTGGTATTTCAGGATCCGGCGAATTCGCTGAACGCGCGGTGGACGGTTGGAGAGATTGTCGCGGAGCCGTTATTGGTGCAGGGCCGAATTTCCAAACGTGAACGCGATGCGCGCGCCGCGCAGATGCTGGAGCAAGTGGGCCTTGGCGCCGAGTACCTGGAGCGAAGACCTCGCGAATTGAGTGGCGGACAACGGCAACGAGTGGCAATTGCGCGGGCGCTGCTCCTCGAGCCGCGACTACTCATTCTCGACGAAGTGCTATCGGCGCTGGACTGTTCGATTCAAGCGCAAATCGCAAACTTGCTCGTGGAGTTGCAGCGAGGGTATGGGCTGGCATATCTCTTCATCACGCACGATTGGAAGATGGCTGCGCATTTGGCGGATGAGATTGCGGTGATGAGTCGCGGGAAAATCGTGGAACAAGGCCCGGCGGAGAAAATTGTGCGAGATGCGCGCAGCCCTGAGACGCAGAGGTTGCTAGGCGCGACTCCTGTTAAGCGCGAACCGATGGAAGCGGTGCCGGAGCCATGATGCGCTTTTTGCTGCGGAGGCTAGGTCACGCGGTGTCTCTACTGGTAGGTGTTTCCGTGCTGGCGTTCTTCTTCAGCACGCTGGCTCCGGGAAATTATTTCGATGAAATGCGCCTAAATCCGCAGATCTCCGCGGAACGGTTGAGCTCGTTGCGGGCGCAATACCAAGTGGACCGGCCGATGGCAGTGCGTTACGTACGGTGGGCCGGCGCGGTGCTGCACGGAGATTTGGGATTTTCGTTTGCGTATAACACGCCGGTGGCGCCACTACTGTGGACGCGGGCGCGAAACACACTGCTGCTGACGGGCACGGCGACATTGTCGGTTTGGATGCTCGCGCTACCGCTGGGCGTGTGGAGCGCTGAGAGGCTTGGACGGCCGGCGGATGTCACATTGAGTTGGGCGACGGCCGTTTTGCTGATTGTGCCGGATTTGGCGCTGGCCCTCGGGCTGCTGGTGCTGGCGGTACGGAGCGGATGGCTGCCGCCGGGCGGAATGGTGTCGGTGGGATTCGAGCGGTTCTCCACGGCGCACAAACTTGGAGATGTTGCGTCGCACATGGTGCTGCCAGTAACTGCGCTCGTCGCGTCGGCATTGCCGGTTTTGCTGCGGCATGTGCGCGCGGCCGTCGCGGAAGCGCTCGAGGCGCCGTTCTTGCGAGCTGCGGAGGGGCATGGAATTTCGCGGCGGCGATTGCTGTACCGCTATGTGTTGCCTGCAGCCGCCCACCCGTTGATTGCGCTGTTTGGGTTCAGTATCGGCACGCTGTTGAGCGGGTCCCTGTTGGTGGAAGTGGTGATGAGCTGGCCGGGGCTGGGTCCATTTTTGCTGGAGGCGATTCTGGCGCGGGATTTGTATGTGGTGATTGGTGGCGTACTGCTGTCGACGCTGTTTCTGGTGGCGGGGAATTTCGTGGCGGATTTGCTGCTGTACTGGGCGGACCCGCGCATCAGGGCGGAGACCCCGGGGCGATGAGCGGGCGCACGCGATTGCTGGTTTGTGTGGCGCTGCTGGGGGCGCTTCACGTGGGCGTGGCCTACGCAGGATTTTTTGCGCCGTACGACCCTGCTGCGCAGAATCGCGAGCATCCCTACGCGCCGCCGATGCGCCTACATTTTGTCGACGCACAAGGCGGGTTACATTTGCGCCCGTTTTTCTATGCGCAACCGCTGCGAGCAGGCAGCTTCGATATATACGAAGAGGACCAAACGCGAGCAATGCCAGTGAAGTTCTTTGTCAGCGGGGCTCCGTACAAGGTGCTGGGAGTATTGCCGTTGCGAACGCATCTGTTCGGCGGCGACCTGCCTGTGTATTTGCTGGGCACTGACGGATATGGGCGCGACCTGCTCTCGCGGGTTCTATTCGGCGGGCAAGTCTCGCTGTTTGCCGGCTTGATTGGAGCGGGACTGACGTTATCGATTGGGTTGTGCGTCGGGGCGGCGGCTGGATTTTGGGGCGGGTGGAAGGATGAAGTGTTGATGAGGGTCGCGGAGTTATTCCTGGCGCTTCCGTGGATTTATCTGCTGTTTGCGGTGCGCGCGTTCCTGCCGCTGGCAGTCCCCCCGCTGAAGGCGTTTCTACTGGTCGTCGTGGTGATCGGAGCGGTGGGATGGGCGCGTCCGGCGCGGATGGTGCGGGGAATTGTGCTGAGCGCAAAGGAGCGCGATTTTGTGCGCGCGGCGAGAGGATTTGGCGCGTCCGGCGGCTATTTGTTGCGGCGGCACATTTTGCCGGAAACGGCGGGCGTGTTGTTGACGCAGGCAGCGATCCTGGTGCCGCAGTTCGTGCTGGCGGAGATGACGCTGTCGTTTTTGGGTCTGGGAGTGCCAGAGCCGATGCCGAGTTGGGGAAATCTGCTGGCCAGCCTGCAGCATTACAATGTGCTGGTCTCGTATTGGTGGATGTACTTGCCGGCGCTGGCCATGGTGCCGTTCTTTCTCGGATACCTGGTGCTTGCAAGTTTATTGCAGCGCGGCGCCGTGGCGTACAAGATAGAAGGAGCAGGCAGCGGGGTCTGACATGAGCGAGCGCAGAGTCGGGTCGGGACGTATAGGTGCGTCTGTCGCGGCTGTTCTGGCGGCAATTGTCGCGGCGATTTTGGGCTGCGCGCTCTTCATCCATCCCGCAGCATCATTTCCAACACAAGGAAATACAAAGGAAGAGTTCCTGCGCGTTGCAGGAGAGAGCGGACGGCCGGGCGGGCGCATTGTGGTTGCGCTGCGGTCGGAGCCAAAAACGCTAAATCCGCTGATCGCCGTCGACGGGACTACGCGCGAGGTCATCAGCGCGATGCAGGCGGATTTGGTGCACATCAATCGAGCGACGCAACTGACGGAGCCGGCGCTGGCGAAGTCCTGGAAAGTGTCGCCGGATGGCTTGCAATACACGCTGACCCTGCGCCGGGGGCTGAAGTTTTCGGACGGCCACCCGGTGGGCATGGAAGACGTGCTGTTCACGTTTCGCGTCTACCTGGATGAGGCGGTCCATGCGACGCAGCGGGATTTGCTCATTGTGGACGGCAAACCGATCACCGTGCGCAAAGTGGATGCGCAAACTGTGGTGTTTACGCTCGCGAAGCCGTATGGAGTGGGGGAGCGGCTATTCGATGGGCTGATGATCCTGCCGCGGCATTTGCTCGAAACCGCCTACAAGGAAGGTAAGCTCGCGCAGACCGGAGCGCTGACGACGCCGGCGAATCAGTGGGCGGGACTCGGCGCGTTTCGTTTGAAAGAATATGTGCCCGGACAACGGCTGGTTCTGGAACGGAATCCGTTCTACTGGAAAATGGACGAGCGAGGCGGTCGATTGCCGTATTTGGACGAAATTGTATTTCTGTTCGTGCCCAGCGCGGACGCGCAGGTGCTGCGATTCCAGTCCGGCGAGACGGATATGATCAGCCGACTGGGCGCGGAAAATTTTTCGGTGCTCTCGCGGCAAGCGCGCGACTACACGATGGCGGATGCCGGGCCGGGACTGGAGTACAACTTTCTATTTTTTAATTTAAACGACCTGGGAGATAAGGCGCCGGCGGAAACGGCGCGCAAGCAAAGCTGGTTTCGCTCGGAGAAATTTCGGCAGGCGGTATCCGCTGCGATAGACCGCGAAGCGATTGTGCGCCTGGTATATCAAGGGCGCGGGGCGGCGCTGTGGGGGCCAGTCACGCCGGGGAATCCGCGGTGGGTGAATGCGCGCATCGCACATACCGGGCGCTCGCTTGATAAGTCCCGCGAATTATTGGCGCAGGCGGGCTTCCGATTGACGAGCGGGGAAAATGGAGAGCCGAAGCTTGTCGACGCCGACGGAAAACCTGTCGAGTTTTCGATCGTCACCAGCGCGTCCAACGCCGACCGCGCGAAGATGGCGGCACTGATTCAAGACGACTTGAAGCAGCTGGGCATGCGGGTGCAGGTGGTGCCGCTGGAGCTGCGCTCGTTAATCGATCGCCTCACGAACACGAAGGAATACGATGCGTGCGTATTGGGCGTCGTGAGCTTCGATGCGGATCCCAATTCGGACTTGAACGTATGGCTCTCAAGCGGGGGCATGCATCTCTGGAATCCTTCGCAGCAGCGTCCGGCAACGGATTGGGAAGCAGAGATCGATCGCTTGATGGAGCAGCAGTTGACCGCCACGAATAGCGAGCAGCGCAAGAAGCTCTATGACCGCGTGCAGGAAATCCTGGCGGAGCACCAGCCGATGATTTTTC
>Ga0210400_10004927_pt1 | contig 11432 bp, 10 predicted proteins | sample IncBWH26MmetaG_FD_155456 | JGI IMG/M metagenome (GOLD analysis project Ga0210400, IMG submission 155456) | Forest soil microbial communities from Barre Woods Harvard Forest LTER site, Petersham, Massachusetts, United States - Inc-BW-H-26-M | ecosystem: Environmental > Terrestrial > Soil >...
GGGGTTCGCGCTTGCCGGCCCATCCGGGAATCTCCAGCTTGGTGCGGCGCGGCGCAAGCCGCGGATCGTTCAAACGGTATTTTACTTTGTCCATGAGAACTCCAGGTCGATGAATCCGGCGATAGGAACTCGAACGGACACCAACCGCAACGGTTCCAGAACGCCGCGGCAGAAATATCCGCGGATGGTTCGGCTGAATGATTTGACCTTCCCGCGACGTCCACCTATAAGCAGTTTAGAATTATTCTAAACTGAGGAAAAGGCATCATCGTCGTGAAGAATTTCGCTGATTTAACCGAACGGGAAGTGTTGGCGGTTGCGATCTCCGCGGAGGAGGAAGATAGCCGCATCTACATGACTTTCGCGGAGGATCTGGCGGAGCGTTATCCGGAATCGGCCAAGCTATTCGAAGAGATGGCGGAGGAGGAAAAAGGCCACCGCCACATGCTGCTGGAATTATACGAGCAGCGCTTCGGCAAAAACCTGCCGCCGATCCGAAGAGATAACGTCCGGGGATTTTTGCGCCGCCGTCCGATCTGGCTGACAAAGAACCTGTCGCTCGATGCCATCCGCAAGGAAGTCGGGACGATGGAATTCGAAGCGGAGCGATTCTACATCAAGGCCGCCGAACAGACCCAGGACGTCGGTGTCCGCCGGCTGCTTGGCGATCTCGCGGAAGCGGAAAAGGGCCATGAGAAGGTCGCTGCCAAACTGACCGACCAGATCCTGTCGCCGGACGTGCGCGCGGAAGAGGATAAGACCCGCCGGCGAATTTTTGTGCTGCAATACGTGCAGCCCGGTCTTGCCGGATTGATGGACGGATCGGTGTCGACGCTTGCCCCGCTGTTCGCCGCGGCCTTTGCGACCCATCAGAACTGGCAGACGTTTCTGGTTGGCCTCGCCGCCTCGATCGGTGCCGGCATCAGCATGGGCTTTGCGGAAGCGCTGTCCGACGATGGATCGCTGACCGGACGCGGCTCGCCATGGCTGCGCGGCACGGCCAGCGGCGTAATGACGGCGCTTGGCGGCCTCGGTCACTCCATGCCCTATCTGGTCCCGGATTCATGGGCCAACGCCTTCTGGATCGCGACCGCGATCGCCGGAGTCGTGGTGTTCTTCGAGTTGTGGGCCATCGCCTATATTCGCGCGCGCTACATGGACACACCGTTCCTGCAGGCGGTCTTCCAGATTGTGCTCGGCGGCGTCATCGTGCTCGCGGTCGGCATTCTGATCGGGGCGGCGTAGGCACCAGCATTTCGACGACGATAAAACGCGCTTTCGCACGCGTTTACGGTCCCTGGAAGCCATTCCGACGTGGGACCGTCAATCCAATGTCGCGCGTCTCCACGTGATCGCGGCAACCTCCGCACCGATGGCGTGTCATACCAGGTTCGCGATTAAACGAAACATTACAGACGTCGACGAGAAGGAAAACGCATGACCGATCGTTTGCAATACGGCACCACCGCGAAGGTGTTCCACTGGCTCGTGGTCGCGCTCTTGCTCATGCAATATCCGATCGGCTGGCTGATGCCGGACATTCATCGGGGAATGAGCCCCGGCGCCCCCATGACATTCCATGTTTCGCTTGGGATCGTCGTTCTGGCGCTCATCATTTTGCGCTTCGCCTGGCGGCTGGCCCATCCGGTGGCGCCGGAGAGTTCGCTTCCACCCTGGCAACGCTTGACCTCCGAAGCCGTGCATTGGGCGCTCTATGCGCTGGTATTGGCGACCACCATCACCGGCTGGTTGTTCGCATCGTTTCGCGGCTGGTCGCTGTCGTTTTTTTATCTCTTCCCGCTGCCTATGCTGGCCGCTGATAATGCGGCGGCGGGCAAAGCCATTGATAGCTGGCATCAGGCCATGGAATGGACGCTGCTGGTATTCATCGGCATTCATGTGGCGGCGGCGATGGCTCACATCTTCATCTACCGCGACCGCATCATGCAACGGATGCTGCCGGAATAGCTATCATGCGACCGCAATAGCTGCCTAGCGGCAGTCATTTAATCCCAGCATTATCCCGGAGGAGCAGGAACAGCACCGGGAGAACGACGTGATGACATCGCAATGGAGCTTCAAGACCGCCGTCGAGCTGTCGGCGGCACTCGCCGCGAAGAAAGTTTCCGCGGTGGAACTGGCGCAGGACACGATCGGCCGTATCGAGCGTCACGACAGCAAAATCAACGCCGTTTGCGTGCGTGATTTCACACGCGGCCTCGAGGCTGCCCGCGCCGCCGACGCCGCCCGTGCGCGCGGCGAGACCAGGCCGCTGCTCGGCATTCCCATGACGGTGAAAGAATCCTACAACGTCGCGGGGCTGCCCACGACCTGGGGCTTTCCGGCGCAAAAGGATTTCATTCCGCCAGAAGACGCGCTGGCGATTTCACGCGTCAAGGCCGCCGGCGCCGTCCTGCTCGGCAAGACCAACGTGCCGCTCGGGCTCGGCGACTGGCAAAGCTACAATGACATCTATGGCACCACCAACAATCCGTACAACCTCGGCCGTACGCCCGGAGGCTCCTCCGGCGGATCGGCGGCGGCGCTCGCGGCCGGGTATGGCGCGCTTTCACTCGGCTCGGACCTCGGCGGTTCGTTGCGGGTGCCAGCGTTCCACTGCGGCATCTATGCGCACAAGCCGACCTTCGCGCTGGTGCCTTCCCGCGGCCACTTGCCGCCGCCGTTTGCGCCGCTGCCGTCCGATCGCGACCTCGTGGTGATCGGGCCGATGGCGCGCTCGGCCGTCGACCTTTCGCTGCTGCTCGACGTGATCGCGGGGCCGGACCCGCTGGATACCGGCACGGCCTATACGCTGGCGCTACCGCCGCCGCGCCACGGTGAATTGAAGAATTTCCGCGTACTCCTGATCGATAGCCACCCGGTGCTGCCGACCAATACAGTGGTGCGCGCGGCGATCGATAGGCTGGCCGCGAACCTCGGCAGCGCCGGCGTCAAGGTGGCCCGCGAGAGCCCGTTGCTGCCGGACTTCGCCGCCTCCTCGCGGCTCTACATGCGGATTCTGATTTCGCTCCTCGCCGCATCATTCGCGCCGGACGACTATGCGGGCGCGAAGACCGCGGCGGAACATCTCCCGGCGGAGGATACGAGCCTTGCGGCAGAGCGCCTGCGCGGCGTCGCGCTCAGCCATCGCGACTGGATGATCGCCGATCGCAGCCGTGCGGTCCTGAAGGCGCAATGGCGCGCATTGTTTGCAAGCTTCGATGCGGTGATCTGCCCGGTGTTGCCGACACCGGCCTATCCGCACGATCATTCGGCCGAGCAGGAAAAGCGTCACATCAACATCGACGGCGAGGACTTTGCCTATCCCGACCAACTGGCATGGCCCGGCATCGCCACGCTGCCCGGCCTGCCCGCGACCGCGATACCGATCGGCCTTGCGCCGGACGGCCTGCCGGTCGGCGTCCAGATCGTCGGCCCCATGCTGGAAGATCGCACGCCCTTGAAACTGGCCGAACTGATCGAGCGCCAATTCGGCGGCTTCGTTCCGCCGCCGGCGTTTGATGATTAGATCCAGTTGAGCCCGTGATTCCGGGGCGCCATACGCGAGCCCGGAATCCAGAGGTTATCAGCGCGAGATCCGCCGATGTGCAATTGCACATCGGGGGTTCGTGCTAACGCGCGCCGCGGGATGACGAACCCTTTACGCGTCGAACATGATGACGCTGCGTACCGTCTTGCCGGCCTTCATGGCGGCAAATCCCTCGTTGATCTCCGACAGCTTCAGCTTCGCGGAGATCCAGTCTTCGAGATGCAGCTTGCCGCGCATGTAAAATTCGACCAGCCGCGGCATGTCGACACGGAAATGGTTCGAGCCCATCGACGAACCCTGGATCTTGCGCTCACGCAGAAAGTCGAAGCCGTGCAGCTCGATCTTCTGGCCGAACGGGATCATCCCGACGATGGTCGCGGTGCCGCCGGGCGCCAGCATCGCAAATGCCTGCTCGGCGGTCTCCTTGCGTCCAAGCACCTCGAACGAATGATGCACCCCGCCATTGGTGAGATCGCGCACCTGCTTGACGACATCGCCATTGGCGGGATCGACGATATCGGTCGCCCCCAACTTCGTGGCCAATTGAAGTTTGGCCGGATTGGTATCGACCGCGATCACACGGCCGGCACCCGCGATTTGCGCGCCGTTGATCGCGGCCATGCCGACGCCGCCGCAGCCGATCACGACCACGGTTTCGCCGGGCGCCACCTTTGCGGTGTTCACCACCGCACCGTAGCCGGTGATGACGCCGCAGCCGATTAGCGCGGCCAGATCGAGCGGCATATCCTTGCGGATCTTCACGATGGCGTTTTCGTGCACCAGCATCTGCTCGGCGAATGACGACAGATTGAGAAACTGGTTCAGCTTCTCCGATCGCGCCCAAGACAGCCTGTTGGAAACGCCCGGCAGCATCTTCACGGTGGTGTCGGTGCACAGCACCGGCCGCCCGGTCGAGCAATTGTCGCAGGTGCCGCAGAATACCGACAGACACGTCACCACATGATCGCCGGGCTTCACATAGGTGACGTCAGTGCCGACCTGCTCGACGACACCTGCGGATTCGTGACCGAGCACTGCCGGCAACGGATGCGGATAGAGCCCTTCCATGAAATGCAAATCGGAATGACAGAGCCCGGCGACGCGGGTGCGGATCAGAACCTCGCGCGGTCCGGGCTTCTGCAGGCTGACGTCCTCGATCGCGAGCGGCTGGTTGACTTCGTACAGGACGGCGGCCTTCATCGAATCCTCCGGTTGTTTGGCAGTGTTCTTGAAATCAGTTGCGGCGCTGAGCCTACGCCGCGACGAGCAATTCGCCAACCTCGGCCATGTCGACCGCGCGCTCGCTGAGCAGGTGTTCCGTCATCGCGCGCTGCTGTGCATTTTCCGTGAGCCGGAACGGATCGCTCATCTGCACCCGATGATCTATCACCATCCGCGACAGCAACAGCCGGCGGGCATCGCCGCGCATCTCGTGAATGCGCCCGGCTTCCCAGGCCAGCGCCACTGAGCTTGCGACGTGATAAAGCAGACTCGTGGCGCGCCGCGCCTCGGCTTCGTGGTCGGCGCATCCAGTCACTTCGCGGGCGAAGCCGACAGCGCGATCGGTGAGTTCGCGCAAGCGATCGCGCCAGGCTTGCGGCACATTGGCGCTGTCGTCGAGCCGGGCATGCAGATCTGAGGCCAGGGCCGCATCGGCACCATGGCGGCCGACCGCGCGCTTTAGGGCATCGAGCGCGACGATGTTGCCGGTGCCTTCCCAGATCGAGCCGAGATGGGCATCGCGCAGCAGCCGCGCGGTGGCGAATTCCTCGATGTAACCGATGCCGCCGCGCATCTCCAGCGCATCGCCGCAGACCTTGCGCGCATCACGCGTGGCGCGGTATTTCAGCGTCGGCGTCAGAATGCGCAGCAGCGCCGCGGCGTCCTGGCTGCCGGCCTCGGCGCGGTCGAGCGCGTCGGCGGTGAGAAAACTCATCGACAGCGCCTGCTCGGTGGCCAGCATGATCTTCGTCAATTGCCGGCGCGCCAGCGGCAGATCGAGGATGCGGCTGCCGAACACCACGCGATTTTGCGCCACCGTCATCGCGTCATGATGCGCGCGCCGCATCAGCGCGGTCGATTTGACGCCGTTGGAAAGCCGCGATGAATTGACCATCTCGGCCATCTGCACGAAACCGCGATCGAGCTTTCCAACGGCATAGGCGATCGCGCCCTCCAGCTTGATCTCGCCAGACGCCATTGAGCGGGTGCCGAGCTTGTCCTTGAGCCGGACGATCCGGTAGTGGTTGGGCGAGCCGTCGTCGAGCCTGCGCGGCATCAGAAACAGCCCGACGCCACGGGTGCCGCCGACCGCGCCCTGCGGGCGCGCCAGCAGCATCACGACCTCGGCGTCCGCATTGGAGCAGAACCATTTCTCGCCCGACAGGCGCCAGTGATCGCCTTCGCGCACCGCCATGGTGGTGAGCTTGCCGACGTCGGAGCCACCTTCCTTCTCGGTCATGAACTGGCCGCCCTGGGTCAGCTTGCTCATGTCGGTTTGGGTGAGGCCGTCGAGATATCGGGCCTTCAGCGCCTCATCGCCGAAATTCGCCAGCAGCTTGGCGCAGCCGTCGGTGACATTGATTGGACACCCGAGGCCAAACTCGGCCTGGTTGAACAGGAACGTAAAGGCATGTTTGGCTACCACGGGATATTTCTCGGGCCAGCCCAGAATGCCCTTGCGCAGCGACATCGCATGAATGCCGAACTCGCCGAAGGCATGACGCTCCAGCTCGCGATAGGCCGGATGGTACTCGATCCACTGCGCGTCACGGCCGAAACGGTCGCGCTGATGCAGCACCGGCACATGGCGATCGGCGAGCCGCGCGCATTCGTCGAGATGACCACCGGCGAGCGCGCCCAGCCGGTCGAGATGCGGTTCGATATGGCGAAACAACGGGTCGTGGAGATAGATGCGCAGCAGATCGGTCAGCGCCGGATCGGCACGATAAAAGTTCATTCCCGACGTATCCGGCGCGAGCAACCCCGGCTGGTCGGCTGAGTTTGAAATGCGATCATGCTTAAGTGGCTGCATTGAACTCTCTTGTTCGTTTCCTCATCTGTTTGGTCGGAACTATCGCACATCGGATGCCGGACTGTCGCCCTACCCGATTAAGGCCCCGACGCGATTTTCGTTGCAAACCCACCTTCCGGGAACCACTTGGAAGGACCACCTACAAGAACCACCTAACAAAGCTAAGCCTGCTCCAAACGGTCAAGGGAACCAAGGAAACCGCACATGGAAACTCCAAAGTACAAGATCGCCCTGATTGTCGGCGCCGGCGAAGGCCTCAGCGCGTCGCTGGCGCGGCTGTTCGCCCGCGAAGGCATCCGCGTCGCGCTGGCGGCACGAAAGATCGAAAAGCTCGGCGCGCTCTGCACCGAAACCGGCGCGCGCGCCTTTGCCTGCAATGCCACCGATCCCGGCGAGGTCGAGCGCCTGTTCGGGCTGGTCGAGCGCGAAATGGGTGTGCCCGACCTGGTTGTCTATAACGCCAGCACGCGGGCGCGTGGCAGCTTCGTCGATCTGGTACCCGCTGACGTGGCTCAGGCGATCGCCGTGAGCGCGTTCGGCGGTTTTCTGGTGGCTCAGCAGGCGGTGAAACGAATGCTGCCCAACAAACATGGAGCCATCCTGTTCACGGGCGCGTCGGCGAGCGTCAAGGGCTATCCGCAATCCGCCCCGTTCGCGATGGGCAAATTCGCGCTACGCGGTCTGGCGCAGAGCATGGCACGTGAATTGTCACCGCAGGGAATTCACATCGCGCATTTCGTGATCGACGGCGGCATTCGCAGCGCGACGCGCACAGAGCATACCGACAGGCCGGATTCGATGCTCGATCCCGACGCCATTGCCCTGAATTATTGGAACGTGTTGCAGCAACCGCGCAGCGCCTGGACCTGGGAGCTGGAATTGCGGCCCTGGGTGGAGAAGTTTTGACGGTGACAACGGATTAAATGTTGCTGTCATTGCGAGCGCAGCGAAGCAATCCATTTTGCCACAAAGGAACAATGGATTGCTTCGTCGCTTAGCTCCTCGCAAAGACGGCGGAAAAGGCAGGGGGACTCACATGACCAGCACCGAAACCACCATCGACACCGGTACCGACGAACTGCTTTGCGCGATCCGCGATCGCGTCGCCGTCATTACGCTGAACCGGCCGGAAGTGCGCAATGCCCTGTCCGACACTCTGACGCCGGCGTTACGGAACATGATCAAGGCCTGCGGTCAGAATCCCGGTGTCGGCGCGCTCCTGATCACCGGCGCCGGCACTGCCTTTTGCGCCGGCGGCAACGTCAAGGGCATGGGCGCCCATCGCGATCAGAAGAAGCTCGAGATGTCCTTTGACGAGAAGGTCGCGGACTTGCAGGAGCGGCAGCGGCTCTTGACCGGCGCGCTGGCCTCGGTCCGCAAGCCGACCGTCGCGGCATTGCCTGGTGCCGCGGTCGGCGCCGGATTGGCCATCGCGATGGCCTGCGACATCCGGATAGCCGCCGAATCCGCCTTCGTTTCCACCGGCTATTTGCGGGTGGGTCTCAGCGGCGACTATGGCATCGCATGGCTGCTGACGCGGCTGGTCGGGACCGCACGGGCACGCGAATTGATGTTCACTTCCGACAAGGTCGATGCCGCAAGGTGCGCCGCGATCGGCCTCGTCAACCGCGTGGTGCCGGATGCGAAATTGCAGGACGAGGCCTTTGCGCTGGCAAAATCGATGGCCGAAGGCCCGACCATGGCGTTACGCTACATGAAGGACAATCTCGACGAAGCGTTGCTGTTCGATTTCGCCACGGCGCGCGACCAGGAGGCCGAACGCCTGATCCGCACCACGATGACCGCGGATCACCGCGAGGCGGTGCAGGCGTTCATCGAAAAACGCAAACCGGTGTTCAAGGGGAATTAGACTCTGCACCGTTCCGGCGCGCCGTTAGAAGGTGGAGCAGCGTCAGACGGCCGGGGCGTAACGCGAGCTTCGCAAGGACAGCTGGAAAGCGGTCAACCGGCCGCTTCTGCCACAGGGTCTGCGATCGATCTCCCTCGTTCGCAGATCCTGAACTTCAACTCGCCAACGAGGCGCCTGCAATCTGGCGGGAGGCGGCCGCGATCCGCCAGCTCGCGCAGGGAATTTCCTCCGGCGCGGCGTCGATGTGTTTTTCAAAACGCACCAGCTTCCAGTCGCCGGGGCTCGGCATGAAATCAAAACCGGATTTGCGCGCAAGGCCAATCATGACGTCGTTCGAGCGCAACGTATCGCCAAACAGCCGCCTGGCGCCGAATGCAGCGGCGCGGCATTCCAGATTCCGCAGCAGCGCTGTACCGATGCCGCGGCCCTGCCAGCGGTCGTCGATCGACACGCCGAACTCGAAACTTGCCGTGCCGGCCTCAAACCCGTAACGGGCTTCACCGACGATGGTCTCCACGCCGTCGACCGTCGTGACCGCGATCACGCTGAAGCGATCGCTTTCACCGGCATGGATGAAATGATCGAGCTCAATGAGCGGCAGTTCGCTCATCGCACCGAGGAAGCGATTGTAACGAGAGCGAACCGAAAGCGACCGGAAATAATGCTGCAAGGCTTCCGCGTCGCGCGGCTCGACAAAACGCACCGCCAAAGCCTCGCCGGTACGCAGACGCAGAATGTCCTGATGTTGCCGGAGGTCGTCGAGGCGAAGCGTGATCATTGCAGGCTTCCTTTTGTTTTCGAAAAAACCGTCGGCTGGCGCCCCCATAAGAGGCAGCGCCAGCCTGGCTGCGCGTTTAAGCCCGCCAAAACGGCTTTTCGGCCTCATGAGCGATATCGCTCCACGACAAGCCGACGTCATGAAGGTCACGTTCATTCCACTGCGCCAGTTCAAACCGCTGGCGCCGGCGCTCAGCCCAGACATGCAGCGTCTCACCGAGCCGGGCGATAAGCCCCGATTCATGATGATTTATCATCGTTTGCTGAGAACAACTGGACATCTAAATCTCCTGAAGTTAACTCATTAGCGCTAATATCGGCCCTAGTGACGCTTCCGGCAAACGACACTTTGTGCCGCTTAAGATGATATAAACTCATGTATTTGGGGATCTTCGGATGTCCGCTCGACTGCCGTCGCTGAATGGGTTGCGCGCGTTCGAGGCGGCCGCCCGGCATCTGAGCTTTACGGTCGCGGCGTCCGAACTGAACGTCACCCAGACCGCGATCAGCCATCAGATCCGGCGGCTCGAGGAGGAACTGGGGATTCGCCTGTTTGTCCGGAAGAACCGCGCCCTGGCGCTGACGCCGGAAGCCCAGGATTACCTTCCCGGCATCCGCGCCGCGTTCAATGACCTGCGGCTCGCGACCGATCGGCTGTTGCGCCACGAAAACGATCATGTGCTGACGATCAGTACGCTGGCCTCGCTGGCGGCAAAATGGCTGCTGCCAAGGCTTTCCGCCTTTCAGGAAGCCCATCCCGGCATCGACGTCCGCATCACCACGTCGACCAGCCTGGTCGACTTCCAGCGCGACGACGTCGATGCGGCCATCCGTTACGGCCGTGGGCAATGGCCGGGGCTGCGCGCCGATTGGCTGACGGCCGACCAGCTATTCCCGGTCTGTAGTCCGGCGCTGCTCACAGGCCCCCGGCCATTGCGGCGTCCCGAGGATCTGGCCGATCATGTGCTGCTGCATACTAGCGCCGGACCCAGCGACGATTGGCGGCTGTGGCTCACCGCTGCCGGCATGCCGGCCAACCTCTCGACCCAGCCGGGGCTGACCTTCGACCTCACCCTGATGACCGTACAAGCCGCGATCGACGGGATTGGCGTTGCTATCGGCCGAACCTCATATGTCGAAGCGGATATCGCCAAAGGTCGTCTGGTGGTGCCGTTCAAGATCACCCTGCCGGCAAATGCAGGCTTCTATCTCGTCTCACCCGAGGCCAGGGCCGATTCGCCGAAACTATCGGCGTTCCGCCAATGGCTGACGGCCTCCGTCCAGGGCAGCGCTGGAATTAATGAGACACCGCATAGCTGGTAGTCATGCGGCAGCGCGGCTGTTCTGGCGTCAAGCGCCTTGGTACTTTCCGGCGTTTTGCGGTTGGTCACGCCGCCTTGACGTGGCAGATTGCCGCAAGAAGACAGAGCAACTGTCTCGGCCGGCGCGGGTGCTCGCGCCGGGCAGGGGACAACGGGGGGAATTTCAGTGGTATCGTCATCGGGCAGCGCGCAACCGCCGCAAATCAAATCGCGCATTGGCGCCATTCTGCGCGCGACCAGCGGCAATTTCCTCGAGCAGTTCGATTTCTTCCTGTTCGGTTTTTATGCGCCCTACATCGCCAAGGCGTTCTTTCCCTCCCATGACGAAACCGCCGCGTTGCTCAACGCCTTCGGCGTCTTCTGGCTGGGCGCGCTGATGCGCCCGGTCGGCGCGATCGTGCTCGGCGCCTATATCGACCGGATCGGCCGCCGCAAGGGTCTGATCGTCACACTGGCGATCATGGCGATCGGCACCGTGACGATTGCGGTCTGTCCAGACTATGCCAGCATCGGCGTTGCCGCACCGATCATCGTTCTGGTCGGCCGCCTGCTGCAAGGCTTTTCCGCCGGCGTCGAACTTGGCGGTGTCTCGGTCTATCTCTCCGAGATCGCCACACCCGGCAACCGGGGTTTCTACACCTCGTTCCAGTCCGCGAGCCAGCAAGTCGCGATCTTCGTTGCCGCGACAATTGGATTTGCACTGAATGAATTCGTGACAGGCGATACGATTGCGTTCCTCGGAGGGATCGAATTCGCCAAGTGGCGAATTCCGTTCTTCATCGGCTGCCTCATCATTCCCTTCATTTTCTTCCTTCGCCGAACGCTGGAAGAGACGCCGGAATTCCTGGCGATGAAGAAACATCCTTCCACGTCCGAGGT
>Ga0210400_10004928_pt1 | contig 11431 bp, 6 predicted proteins | sample IncBWH26MmetaG_FD_155456 | JGI IMG/M metagenome (GOLD analysis project Ga0210400, IMG submission 155456) | Forest soil microbial communities from Barre Woods Harvard Forest LTER site, Petersham, Massachusetts, United States - Inc-BW-H-26-M | ecosystem: Environmental > Terrestrial > Soil >...
CAACGAGGCTACTTGCCTTTACGTTCTGCCCGAAGTGTTTGCGGAATACTGCCGGCGCTACCCACCGGTGCAGATCAACATTTACCGCAATTTCAGCTATAAGATCACGGAAAAGCTCGAGAACGGCTCTATCGAAGTGGGCATTCTAACCTTGCCCATCCAGTCTCCCAGCCTGGAAATTCAACCTATCTTCCGCGACAAACTGATGTTGATGGTTAGCCCCAACAATCCCCTGGCCAAGCATAAAACGGCGGCCGTCCGCGATATTGTCAAACATCCCATATTGCTGCCGAAGACGGGCCACACGAGAAGGCTCCTGGACAAGCTGTTCCGCCCTCATCGCGACGAACTGCAGGTTCGGATGGAGCTGCCCAGCATCGGCATGATCAAGAGCTTCGTGGCAGCCGATCTCGGAGTATCCCTGATAAGCGCGTCGTTCGCACGCGATGAAGTGGCGGCCGGCAGAGTCAAACTGATTGATCTGGAGGATGTCGAACTTTTCCGCGAACTGGGGCTCGCCTATCGCCGCGACCGAACACTTTCCTGCGCCACAACCGCGTTCATCGACGTTCTGCGCCAATCGACCGCATCGACGAAAAAGAGGCTGCATCAACCTCAGTCGTGAGCATCGAAACCCACGATGATTGGGATGCGAGAGTTATGGTAGCTACGCCGCGGCTGCCTTCCGCATGACTTTCATGTAGCTCTCCATGGATTCCGTTAACTGCGCATCGACTTCATCCGCGATGGTCATGACATCGGGCAACAGCAAACTAAAATCCAGATGACTCAGATTGCTCTGCAACGTCCCGAAGAGCGTCACTTGGAGTATCCGTGATTCGTGCACCAGCATCGCGGGCGTGTAGCCTTGCAGGTAGCGCAGTTTGCCGTGGGCTATAGCAGCGTCGGAAGAGGCGGCATCGCTGTCCTTCGAGGTGGCGCTGGGCCTGCTCAGGCGGACCACCAGGTCTTCAACCAGCTTAGGAAGATGCCCGGTACGCTCGCTGTCGTTAAGCGGAATATGGTTGAGTTCACGCGCCTGTTTTACCCGCGCCAACCAGTCTGAGACGATAGCGGGAATACAGCGATCAAGTATTACACCCACTCTTTCCTTTTCTGGCCGGGCGGCAGGCCTTCGATTAATTACCCTGTCGCGGACGAGTTCGGCGAGTCTACCGATTTCGAATGGTTTCACGATGATTTCATCCGCCTCCAGAAGAATAGCGGCCATGGCGCTCTGCACATCGGGATAGCCGCTGACCAAAAGAGTAAGTGCCTTCGGTTGGGAGTGGCGCATCGCTGTAACCACCGTAAAACCATCACCTGCGTTCGGCATGTGCAGATCAGTAATGAGCACGTCGAAGCTCTCGGTCGCAATATATCTCAAAGCTTCTGTAACGCTGGAGACAGCGACTACCTCAAAACCCTTGCGTTTAAGGGTCGCATCCATCATTGCCAGAACGGCATCATCGTCATCCACTAGCAGGACTCTATGAACTACAGCCTTTTCGGTCGGAGTCATACGGCACTACCTCTCGTCACGAACCTAAACAACAGTGTTACTCGCATCTAGTCTCGAAGCTGTACAAAATTGAACAGTTATTGAAAATGTAAACAGGTAGGGTGGTTAAGTCTAGAAGTCCGGAACGCGGTCATGGGTTAGCGTCGGGAAACCTCGACATTCGGACCCTCAAGACCGCGTCACAATACTGTACTCAGACACGCACGCTTCAGGCCGAACTCACGGGTTCGGCCTTTTTTTCGTATCCCATTTTGCGAAGAAACGAGGCGCCTACGGCCGACTCCGACAGCCGAAAACGCCTCCCACCCCCAATTTTGGCCCTCCGAAACGCCTTCTCGCACAATTCTCGCCAAAAACGGGACTCCAGCCGCAATGCAGGGGGAATATGGCGTTATTTAGGTGTCCCCGCGCCGGACACGTCGGTAACTTGGACCGATTCCGCCTGCGAGTAGACAATATCGACAGACGCCGCAACCCCCTTTTCTCTCGAGACCGCCAGAGAAGCGGCGTAGGAAGGCTGTGCCCTGGCTTCGCGATTAACAGCTAAGGTCCAAACAAGACCCAAATAAGGCCTAAACAGCCGAGTCTGTCTTGTGTAGTGGCTTGTATCTGTTGAACGAGAGTGAAAATAAAGCGCTTGCCCCTAACCGCGTCGTACGACGAGAGGGATGCTGGGGTCGGGTTGACGAGGTTACACGAAACTCTGAAACCACAGATAGCAACACATATAGCAACTATGCCTATGGATGATCGCAAGAGCGGGCGTTTCGGGCGATACGAGATCCTCACCGAGTTGGGCCGGGGAGCCATGGGTGTTGTCTATAAAGCGCGCGACCCGAAGATTAACCGGGTCGTCGCGGTAAAGACTATTTCGCTGGCTGGCCAGCCCGCCGAAGACGAGCTTGACTATCGCCAGCGTTTCGTTCGGGAAGCAGAAGCTGCGGGCCGCCTGTCGCATCCTGGAATCGTAACTATCTTCGATGTGGGCGAGGAACCCGAGACGCGCGCCCCTTACATCGTAATGGAATATGTTGGGGGGCAGTCCCTCGACAAACTGTTGTCGCGGGACAACCATAAGTTACCGGTGGATACGGCACTACAGCTAACGCTCGAACTGGCGGAAGCGCTGGATTGTGCCCACGGCCAGGGAGTGGTTCACCGCGACCTGAAGCCCGCGAATATCCTGTTAACCGAAGAGGGCCATGCCAAGATCGCCGACTTCGGAGTCGCTAAATTGAACCTCGCCAACCAAACGCTGGCGGGACGCGCTTTGGGAACTCCCGCTTATATGTCGCCGGAGCAATTGAATGGCGAAGAAGTCGATGGGCGGTCGGACTTATTTTCTCTAGGTGTGCTTCTCTACACCGTTCTGACAGGCTATAAGCCGTTTCAAGGCAACAGCGCCCTCACAGTCTCCTTCAAGGTAGTCAATCGCGATCCCATACCGGCCAGCCTTCTCGATACCGAGTTGCCGCCAGGACTCGACTACATCATTGCGCGAGCTATGGCGAAAGATCGCGCGGAGCGCTATCAGAGCTCTATGGAGATGGTGCGGGACATCCAGGACCTGCGGGAAGGACGAGAACCATGGAACAAGGCAAAGCTGCCAGCCTCGCCCTCGATCAGGGCGGCAGCCAAAATAGCAAATGACGCAAGTAAATCGTCCCTGGGAGAACCCTGGATTGCAGCACAACTTCTGGCGAGCGCGCGCTCCCTGCCCTTGGAGCACGATCACGATACAACGGATATCCCGCTGGAGAAGTTCCGGAGCAGGTCTCACGCCGGTGTCCTGGTTCTGATTGGCTTTCTCTTTTTTGGACTCTGGCTCATTTCGTTTGGCAGCCATAGGCTGTTGCCCAGAGCCGCCGGGCCACCCCCATCTGGCGGGGGAGACCCGGTAAAAACGGCGGCGCTGCCGGTGGCGTCAGCCGCGACCCCGGTCGCTTCGGATGCAGCAGCGCCCACGCCAATCGTGACAAAGGTCCTGAAGCCGGTTCAAGCGTCCCGAACCTATCGGCCTTCTCCAAAAGTTGCCCGAGCTAGCTCACCAACAATTTCGCCGGTAAGTTCTTGGGCAATGTTGGAAATCGAGATCGAGCACAAATTCGCGGACGCCCATTTGTCCATCTGGGTGGACGACAGCCTGACCTACACGCACCCATTGCAAGGGACAGACAAAAAACATATGGTCGTTTTCCACCGTGTCCAGGGCCATGAATTCCATGCGGTGCAGGTGTCCCCCGGAAAACACCGTCTTAGAGTGGAGGTGGCCTCTGGCGGAACCATCTCTAACCAGTCCGCCATGGTTGAGGGCGAGTTTGCCGGCGGGCGGGAAAGTGTCCTGCACATCAACTTCGATAAGCACGGCAAGATGATTCTGAGCCTGCAATAGGTTTAGTTGACTCCTGCGGACGGCGCGGTCCTGCACGGGAATCGAACGCACAATAAAAAAGCCGCTCGATCTTTCCCGCGAGCGGTCCTATTCATTAAGCGATTCTGACGGTGAAGCGACGGGCGTCTCGCCCGTCCCTTGGCAGCCGATTGGCCGGGCGGGGACGCCCGGCTCTCCACCGGCAATTTGGCTTACTGTGCCGCCTTCGCCTTCATCTTCACCTTCGCTGCCGGACGCGCGGGATGATCCGGAACGGCTTTTACCTTGGACTCATCCACCGGTTGGGTGCCTTCGCCGGAGAATGTAGCTCCCGCTGGCACGGTCCAGTATTCCGCCGTCTTCACGCCACTACTTCCGGTGCGCACTTCGATACGGCTGGGATCGATTCCCAACTTGGATTCGCCGCCCGTCAGATAAGCCTTCGAATTGACGGCGCGTTCTGCCGCCAGGTTCTTGCGCTTCTCCGTGCGCTCGAAGTTGCCCACGATGACCAGCCTGTTATCTGCATTTTGCTGAAGGTTCTTGGCTACGTCGTCAAGAGCCGCCTTGCAGGTATTGTCCACGCGCCACGGCTTCACCAGGTTCGGGAAGTCGCACTGGCTCAGCTTGCTGGCCTGCGGCGGAGGCGGAGGAGGATTCTCCACCATCACCTGCGCGGTTGCGGGAGACTTCAGACCGCGAGAGTCGGTACAAGTTGCGCTCACCGTGATCGGACCGGAGGACGCGCCTGTCGTACTCAGCGTAGCCGTGTTGCCGCTGCCAGAGATGTTGCCGCTGCCGCTGCTCGCAGTCCAGTCGCCTACCGTAACTGGGGAATTGTCAGGACTGGTGCAGGTGCAACTGATAGTAGAAAACGCGCCCGTCTGAACCGTCGTCGGGTTCGCCGAACAAGAAATGGCCGGCGGATTCTTAGGCGGCTCCTTCACCCTGAAGGATGCCGAGCAGCTTGCCTCGCCACCCTTCCTCACCTTGGCATCGGAGACACGCACCGTAACCGTGTAAGTGCCGCCCGCCAAGCCATTGGTGTCTACGCTCGCAGTATTGTCCCTGCCGGTAATGCGGCCGCCAGTGCTGCTCCATGCGTAGCCGAGCGTGTGCTTCGGATTGAAATTGCTGGCGGAAACACTAGCCGTCGCCGGCTCGCCCACCATGACTTCACCAGGATTGACTGAGCAGCTTGCGGAAACAGGCGGCCCCGCCTCTTCACCGCCCCACATTAACACCACGCCAGCTTGAAGTCTTGCCCCCCTGATGTCGGTCGTCGGAGTTGTGCTGGAAGGGCCATACCGGTAGCTGGACATTACGTAGTCAGCCCGAAACAGGCGCAAAGCAAAGTGCCTGGATACATTGACATCAAGGCCGCCGCCGACCATGAACCCTAATTTGTCGATATCGTGGAAGGCATCCGGCATAAGGCGGTGGTCCCCTACTAGCGCCTCAAGAAATGGAGAGAAATGAGCACTGCGGAAGGTCACTTTTGGACCGAAGGAAAGATTGGAGAAAGCGGTGTCGTCAACTTTTCTCTCCAGTGTACTCTCGCCACTGCCCCAATTGGTGCTGGCATCAAGTGTGAGTCCGAACCAGCGGTTGAAGTTATAGGTAAGGCTGGCGCCCGCACCGCGCGGATTCGGTTCCAGGCGGCTGCTCACCGGGGCCACTCCTAACGGAAGCACGCCGTGCACATCGGCGCCGGGATGGAAGAAGGAGTATCCACCGAAAAGCTCCCACTTGGGAGCAGGCTGATCCTGCGCTGCCGCGAGCGTGCCAATGCTACACAGGACGGCAACTACTGCCAACCGCATAACTGCAACACGGCCACGAGGATTATGAGAGTGAGGTAACATGTGCCAATTCCTCCGAACTTCGTCCGAACTTCAATAAAGTGAAATCATGCGTATCCCGCCGCCGGTGGTGGACCAGCCTCAAGCTGGTCCACTAATCGAACGCCTCATGGACAGCTAGGTACATTCACCGGATTGCTTAGCAATGTGACTGCGCCGTTCCGAGCCAGCGCTCTGCCATTCAGCGTCGCACCGGTGCCAAGCGAGATCGACGCCAGAGCCATGATGTCTCCCTGGAATAATGTGGTGCTTCCAAGGGTCGCTGAACTGCCGACCTGCCAGAACACGTTCTTAGCCTGGACACCGGGGCCGAGGATAACTTGGCTATTGCCGGCTGCCGTGGTCAGGGTGGACACGATCTGGAAGATAAAGACACTGCTTGCATTGCCGGTGAGGGTGAGGTTCCCGGTGATACCCAGCGAGGGCTGGGCACTCGTCGTCTTATAAACGCCGGCAGGGAGTGTTTGCCCTCCTATATCTGCGGTGAGGACGGCGCCTCCGGCTACTCCTGCGGCATAGTTATAGGCAACGGTTAAGTCACCCTGGGCCGTCTGGGCAACCGCATCACCCGCGTGTATCGCGCCGCTATAATTTAGCGGCGTAAATCCAGTGACCGCACTCCCTGGCCACACCCCAATATCCCCGGTAACGAACGTGGACACTCCGCTATTGGTGACCGTGGAGCCGCCCAGAATTCCGAAGCTGCAGGCCGTTCCTATTGGGGGAATGGACGAACATGCCACGGCAGACGTGGTGAAGCCCCACACATAGTCGCTCGCCAGCGCATTGCCAAAGAGATCCTGCGCTCCCGTGGTAATGGTCGCGGTATAGGGGGTGCTCAGGGTGAGAGGATTGGTTGGTGTGAAGGTCGCGACATGGCTTGGCGCATCGTAGGTAACCGCTCCTGCCACTGCTGCGTTGCTCGGCCCTGTCAACGTGAAGGTCGTGCCATTGATCGTTGTAGGATTCATCGCTTCACTGAAGGTGGCAACGACGACGGTGTTCGGACATATACCGGTAGCGACATTAGGTGGCGTTACGGAAATTACGGTGGGCGGCCCAGACAGACATGTTGTAGTGCCTGTTGTGAAGGTCCATACAAAATCGCTCGCCAGCGCATTGCCAAAAGTGTCCCTGGCTCCGGTCGTAATCGTCGCGGTATAGAGGGTGCTCAGTGCGAGAGGGCTGGTTGGTGTGAAGGTCGCGACATTGCTTGAGTAGGAAACTCCTCCGGCCACAGCTGTGCTACCCGGCCCCGCCAACAGGAAGGTCGTGTCATTGATCGTTGCAGGATTCATCGCCTTGCTGAAGGTGGCGGTGACGATTGTGTTGGGACAGACCCCAACCGAACCATCAGGAGGTTCTACCGAAACTACGGTAGGCGCAGTAAAGCCTGGGTTGCCGGCTTTGTCCGGATCGCCGCATCCGGCGCCGATAATAAGCAGTAGGAATGCCATGAAACACATCGTGTAATTGCTGTATCTACGCATGACCGTCATCCTTTTCCTCTCGGCTCAAAGCTGCACAGTGGAAGCACACAGGTTAAAGAGGACTATAAACAGCTGGACTGAAACGAGTCTGTTCACAATTGCTCACATAACTGCCGATGCCCTTGAGTGCTCCAACGACCGTTCCAAATCGGGAGCGTCCAGAGTTGTAAAATTGTGCTGGATCGCTCTCGATTTGAGCTATCTCCGCCGCATTGTTTGAGTTAGTGTGAGAATCGGAGTTGTATCAAAAGAGCAGCCTGCCCGCCCGACCAAACGGTCTGACCGTGCAGTTGTCGTGGCTGACAATCCAGGGGGTATCGCGTGGTGTGTATCCGAAATCAGGAGCCGGCGGCCAGCCCAGAGTGATCACGATCCTTCGGAATCATGAGCCACGCTACCGCAGCACTTGCCAGTGAAAGGCCCGCGCAAATCAACATGACAATTCGGAATCCAAATACAAATGCTTCTCCAATAGATTCCTTGATGGCGGTTTCCAGAGTGAGGCTGAGGCCAGCGGGGATCTGCAAGCCCGCCAGTTTGATCTCGTCTGCCTGAATCTCCTGCAGAATATTATGCGGCAGCAAAAAATGAGCCAGGCTGTGGTTTAGTCGAGAACCGAAGGCCTCCACCATGACGATTCCAAGCACCGCAATAGCGAGCACCCCCGCTACGCGCGCCACGGTGTTGTTGATTCCAGAGGCGGTCCCGACCCGGTCTTGAGTTACTGAATTCATAACGACGGTGGTAAGGGGAGCCACCGTGACCGCCATTCCGAATCCCAGACCAATCATTGCCGGGAAAAACGCCTGCCAGTAGCTACCGCCGACGGAGGGCACGGCGAACAGCACAAAACCCAAAGCGACTATGAAAGGGCCAATGATCAGCGGACCCCTCGGGCCGTAGCGGGCGACGAGTCCGCCAGACCAGCGGGAAAGAAAGAACATGAGCAGAATCAAAGGGAGGACGGCAGCGCCGGCTGCTGTTGCCGGGTATCGCTGGACTTGGATCAGGTTCAACGGGAACAAGAAAAAGAAAATTCCAACGGCGGAATACAGAAACAGAGTAAGCAAGTTCGCGCCACTAAAGCTGCGGGACTCGAACAGCGTGAGCGGGAGCATCGGAGCAGTGACGCGAGACTCGACAAACCCGAACCCAATAAGACAGCCGAAGCCAACTATCAAACTCCCGAAAACCAACGGATTTCTCCAACCCAGGTTCACCGATTCGATGAACCCGTTAACCAAACCACCTAACCCGATGGTGGCAAGAATCGCTCCGAGCCAATCTATGCGCCCTGCCATGCCGCTGCGGCTCTCCGGAATCCGCAAGACCGAGATGGCGATCACGGCTGCCGCAAGCGGAAGATTAATGAAAAATACCGCCCGCCAGGAAGCATGCTCAACCAGCCAGCCGCCAAGAACCGGGCCAACCGCAGTCGTGATTGCCGTAAAGCCCGACCACGTCCCAATCGCCTGCCCGCGACTCTTCTCGTCGAAAGACGTACTGATAATCGCAAGGCTACCGGGCACGAGAAGGGCGGCCCCCACGCCTTGAATGCTTCTCGCAATGATCAATTGATGAATATTCGAGGCCAAGCCGCAACCCGCGGACGCCACCGCGAAAATCGCCACACCCACCACGAACATCAGACGTCGTCCAAACAGGTCCCCGAGCGACCCGCCGACTAGAATCAACGCGCCTAGAAGCAGTCCGTAAGACTCGACCACCCATTGCACGTCCAGCACCGTCGCGTGAAAGCTGGCTTGAAGCGCAGGCAGAGCCACATTGACGACCGTGCCGTCGATGAAGGCCATGCTGGAACCTAGAATGGTCGCTGCGAGTATCCAAGTTCTGGCTGCCGCTCCACACGGAGTTCCGGCACCCGCGGATCGCAATACCGCTTCATCGCAAGGCGTTCTCATCGATGCTGTGGATGTCATTCAGGCTGCATTAGTTTCCGGAGATTGGCGGAGCGTAATGTGCAAATTTGTCCATTGTTTCAGGAAATATATTGGCGTTGTACACAACTGCGGACAGTTGAATACCTGTCAGTACACATATTGAATCTCCCTAACGGTAGCACGCATCTCTATACAACGTAAGTGCATCAAAGGATGGTCAAATTGAAAAAACTGGTTGTTGTCCTCTTTATCGGGTTGTTTGCCCTCATCGTTCTCGCAAGTTCGGGGTGCAGCAATACGGAAGCGAAGCAGCCTGCTGCACAGCCTCTTCCGGTCAAGACGCAGACGGTGACGCTGACGCCGGTGCCACGAGTGGACGAATATGTGGCGACGGTAAAGTCACGCCGCTCGGCCAGCATCCAGCCGCAGGTGGATGGCTCGCTGACGCGTATTTTCGTGAAGTCGGGCGATCACGTGCATGCCGGACAAGCGTTGATGACGATCGATCCGCTGAAACAGCAGGCGACCGTCGATCAGCAACGCAGCACCGAAGCACAGAAGAAGGCGACCTACGACTACAACAAGCAGGAAGTAGAGCGGCAGCGGCAACTTTTCCAGGGAGGCGTGACCAGCAAGCAGAACCTCGACTTGGCGGTGCAGGCATACGAGAATTCCAAGGCCGACTGGGAAGCTTCCACGTCGGCGAGCGTCTCCCAGCGACGCCAACTTGCTTACTACAACTTGACCGCACCCTTTTCCGGTATCGTGGGCGACATTCCGGTACATATCGGCGACTACGTTTCGCCGCAAACACTGTTGACCACCGTGGATGAGAATACCGAACTGGAAGCCTATGTCTACATTCCCACGGAACGCGCTGCGGATATACGAATGGGCCTTCCCGTCCAGATTGTCACAAGTGGCGGGGAGTTGATCGAGAGCACAAAGGTCAATTTTATTTCGCAGCAGGTCGACAATGCGCTCCAGGGCATACTTGTAAAGGCCCCGCTCCACAGCTCGCTCGCCAAGTTCCGGAATGCCCAGCTAGTCAAGGCGCGGGTCGTGTGGAGCACCGCTCCTGCTCCAACGATCCCGGTGCTGGCGGTAACCCGCATCGGAGGACAGTCGTTTGTGTACGTGGCGACTCAGGCCGAGCACGGAAGCGTTGCCAAGCAGCGTGCGGTAACTCTCGGGGATACCGTCGGCAATGACTACGCCGTCGATGGCGGCCTCGAGCCCGGGGAGAAGGTCATTATATCCGGCACCCAGTTCTTGATTGACGGGGCGCCTGTCAAGCCGATCAGCTAACACGATAGTTCGTAAGTGACTCCCAGTCTCCGCGCGCCCGTGCGGTAGAAAGACAAAGAGGAAATATAGACTTGGTTGATTTTTTCATTAAGCGGCCAATTTTTGCGACGGTCTGCGCGCTGCTGATTATTCTGGCGGGGGCGGTTTCCATCCCTAGTCTGCCGATCTCTCTGTATCCGGACCTGGCGCCACCGCAGGTGACCGTCACCAGCAACTACGTCGGCGCGAACTCGCAGGTAGTCGAGTCCGCGGTTACGATTCCCCTGGAGCAGCAGATTAACGGTGTCGAGGGGATGCACTACATCACTTCCACCAGTTCGAACGACGGCACCAGCAACATCAACGTAACCTTCCGCACTGGATATGATCTGAACATTGCCGCGGTCGACGTGCAGAACCGTGTGGCGACCGCCCAGGGCCGCCTGCCGCAAGAGATCAAGAACACAGGCGTGACCATCACCAAGGCAAATCCCAACTTCGTTTTTGCCGCCGGATTCTACTCGCCCGACAACAGCCTTTCGAACCAGTACATCTCCAACTACCTTGATGTCTACGTCAAGGACGCCTTGAAGCGGATCGCTGGGGTCGGCGACGTCGTCATCTTTGGCGAGCGCAAGTATGCCATGCGCATTTGGCTCGACCCGACAAAGCTGGCTGCACGGCAACTTACCGCCGCCGACGTAGTCTCTGCTCTACAGGAGCAGAACGTCGAAATACCCGCCGGACAATTGGGCCGCCCGCCCGCCGATCCCAAGCAGAAATTTCAGGTGACGCTGCGTGTGGTTGGACGGCTATCAGAACCGAAGGAATTCGAAAGCATCATCATCAAGAACACGAGCAAGGGGATCGTGCAGCTAAAAGATGTTGGACGCGCGGAAATCGGCGCGGAAAGCTATGACACGAACCTTTTGTACAGTGGGCACGAAGCCATCGGCGTCGGTGTGCAGCAGCTCTCGAATGCCAATGCGCTGGACGTC
>Ga0210400_10004930_pt1 | contig 11430 bp, 9 predicted proteins | sample IncBWH26MmetaG_FD_155456 | JGI IMG/M metagenome (GOLD analysis project Ga0210400, IMG submission 155456) | Forest soil microbial communities from Barre Woods Harvard Forest LTER site, Petersham, Massachusetts, United States - Inc-BW-H-26-M | ecosystem: Environmental > Terrestrial > Soil >...
AAGCCGTCCTATCGGGACTCGGCCTTGCGGTTGCCTCCGAGTGGATGTTCCCTGAATTGAAGCGAGGAAGGGTTCTGATAGTACTAGAGGACTGGATGCTGCCGCCAATGGAACTCTGGGCGATTTTTCCGATCGGGCGGCACGTGAGCGCGAAGGCCCGGGCATTCGTGACGTTCATCGAAGAAGCGCTCAATAGGGACGATTCGCGCTATTGACGTATGTCAAGGAATGGGACATCGGGGATGCCTAGCATTCAGCGATGAACCGACGGCGATCATTCCCGCCCGGAATAATCTACATGCGTGCGAGACGCCTACTTCTTCGCCGCGGGCAAACATATCGTTGTCCTTGCAGACCTGATGCAGGCCTACCGAACTGATACCTGGTTTTGCCTGGTGCGAAGCCGGGACAAACCGCAACTTAGAGGAATGACTCATGACACTTCAAGCCAGACTCGACGCGTTCAAAGTTGACTTCGAAGCCGGCAAGCCACCTTACAGCGTGCCGCGTTCCGTGATCGACACCATGCACCGCGCAACCAACGATCTGATTGCCTCCGGCGCTGCACAGCGCGCCCTGAAGGTTGGTGACCAGGCGCCCTTGTTCACTCTCAAGGACACGCAGAGCAACCCGGTCTCTTTGTCCGCATTGCTTGCCGATGGTCCAGTGGTCGTCAGTTTTTACCGCGGCGTATGGTGTCCCTATTGCAACATGGAGCTGCAGGCGCTTGAAGCGGCACGCCCGGAGTTCGAGCGGCTTGGAGCCAAGCTGATCGCGATTTCGCCGCAAACGCCGGTGAACAGCCGCAGGTCGGTCCGCGAGAACAAGCTTAACTTCCCCATACTCTCGGATACGAACAATGATGTGGCGAACGCCTTCGGTCTAAAGTTTGCTCTGCCGGACTATCTCGTCGAACTCTACAAGAGTCTGAAGAACGAACTTCCGTCCTTCAACGGCGATCCAAGCTGGACGCTTCCGATGCCCGGTCGCTTTGTGATTGCGCCAGATCGCACGATCGTTTATGCAGAGGTTAATCCGGACTACACACTTCGCCCGGAACCCGAAGCCATGCTTCCGGCTCTGAAGAAGGTCGCGCTTCCTGCCTGACAAGCCAAACGCGTCGGCGCCATCTCGGCGCCGGCGCCTTTAGGCCCTGTGCTCGATCTCCCACTTGGAAAGTCTCACGTGTCAAAATTGTTCACGCCCGTAAAGCTCGGTCCTTACACCTTAAAACACCGCGTGGTCATGGCTCCCCTCACCCGTATGCGCGCGGACTTGGGTGACCGGCCGGGTGATCTGATGGTGGAGTATTACTCACAGCGCGCCTCTGACGGTGGGCTCATCATCGCCGAAGCGACCCCTGTTTCGCGCCAAGGATACGGATACGCCAAAGCCCCTGGCATCTATTCTGACGAGCAAATTCCGGGATGGCGGCGAGTGGTGGATGCCGTGCATGGCAAGGGAGGGCGTATCTTCCTGCAGCTCTGGCACGTCGGCCGTCAGTCGCACCCTGACTTGCAGCCTGGCGGAGCTGCCCCCGTGGCGCCGTCGGCAATACGAGCCGATGGGTACGCATATTCAGAAAAAGGAGAGGTCGAATTCACCACGCCGCGTTCGCTCGAGCTGAATGAAATCCCGTCGATTGTTGCGGATTTCCGTCGCGGCGCTGAGAGGGCTCTCGAGGCTGGCTTCGACGGGGTTGAGATTCACGGCGCGAATGGCTATCTGCCCGATCAATTTCTGCAGGATGGATCGAACATCCGTACGGACGAATATGGCGGCAGCATTGAAAATCGTGCACGCTTTCTCTTGGAGGTTACGGCGGCGGCGGCAGCAGTCTGGCGCGGGGAACGGGTCGGTGTTCGGATCGCTCCCAGCGGTAAGTATGGCTCTATGCGCGACAGCGATCCCGAGAGGACTTTCGGATACGTCGCCGAACAGATGAACCGCTTTGGGTTAGCGTACCTTCACATTATCGAGCCTAGGATCAAGGGCACCGAACTGATTCGTGCGGGCGAGGAGCCGATCGCTGCTGAGCATCTTCGGGCGATATTCACCGGCACGATCATCGCGGCTGGCGGCTTTACCAGGCAATCCGCTGAAGCAATCCTTGAGGCAGGCGATGCGGATCTAGTGGCTTTCGGGCGATTCTTCATATCGAATCCGGATCTGCCGAACCGTTTCAGAATCGGGGCGCCATTGAACAACTGCGACCGCAGTTCCTTCTATGGTGGCGACGAACGGGGATACACGGACTACAACCGTTTCGGCGAAACCGGCAACGAAGAATTGGCGCTCCTGGAAAATCGCCGATCTCCCGTGGATAGCTACTGAAGCGAGTCCGACTCGCCCACTCGATGGCTGTGAAAGCCGGAGGTCGAGGCAGTGTTTGAAGATCTAAACTACGATGAGCTGAAACGGCGTGCCAACTCTTCACTGCCAGATGCCGTGGTCGCAACCCTGCGGAATCGCGGCGAGCGCCGGTCGGTTGCCGTCGGCGAGACTCTGTACCGAGTCGATGATCGCGAGTATCCGTTTGTCTACGTGGTTTCGGCCACGCTTCAGGTGCGGGATCCCGACGGCCTTGTATTGGGCCTAATGGAGCCCGGTCAATTCACAGGTGAAGTAGGGCTGCTTTTCGGCCAGCCGGCCTTTGCCGACTGCATCGCCGTCGAGCCGGGCGAAGTGCTAGTACTTGCCCCGGCGCAACTTGCCGAGCTGGTTCAAGTCGATCCCGACGTTAGCGACATCCTGCTGCCAGCCTTTGCCGCCCGTCGTTTGCTGCTCATGCAGCGCCGACAAGGCACTCTGACGCTGGTGGGGCACGAGGGCGCGCCTCGCCTGCAGCGGATTCTCGAGTACGCCGAACGCAACCGCATCCCGTATCGCTGGTTGGACCCGGCCGACTCTGCCCAGAAAGCAGAAATTGAGAAATCCGCAGCGAGAGGTCCGGGCATGCAGGTGATCGTGCGCGGTCGACATGTGTTGCACGATCCCTCCGTCGCGGAGGTGGCGCGTGCCCTCGGACTCGAACTCGCCGCCCATTCCGATGCGGTGGACCTGATCATCGCTGGGGCCGGTCCGGCCGGTCTTTCCGCGGCTGTCTACGCCGCCTCTGAAGGTTTACGGACCATCCTATTCGACGATGTAGCCATCGGCGGCCAATCGGCGGCCACATCCCGGATTGAAAACTTTCTCGGATTCCCAACCGGGATCTCGGGGGCGAACCTCGCCTTTCGGGCTGAGCTGCAAGCCATTAAGTTCGGTGCACGGGTGACGGTGCCCCGTCGTGCGCAGAAACTTGAGCCCAGCGCGCGGCCCGGATTCTACGAAGACACTCTGGACGATAATACCGTGCTCCTCGGAAGTACCGTGGTGATCGCCACCGGAGCACGCTATCGCAAACTCGATGTGCCGGGGGAGGAGCGCTTGCAAGGTGCAGGTGTCTACTATGCGGCCACCGAGTTAGAGGCTCGAGCCTGCAAGGGGCAGGAGGTTGTGGTCGTTGGCGGTGGAAATTCCGCAGGCCAAGCTGCCATGTTCCTCGCCTCCCGCATGTCCGGTGTGCGCCTCGTGCATCGGGGGCACGATCTCTCGGATAGCATGTCGCAGTACCTCGTCGAGCGCTTGCGCCGCGCCGCAAATGTGAAGATCGAGACCAATTCGCGAGTGGTCGAGCTCTTGGGTGATGATCATCTGCACAGCGTCAAGATCCGCGACGGCGACGGGCAACTAGCGCAGAGGTCTGTTGGCGGGCTCTTCATCATGGTCGGTGCGGATCCACGCACCGGCTGGCTCAAGGACACCGTGCGGCTGGACGACCGCGGTTTCGTCCTGACAGGCGGGCAGTGGGAACGCGATACCCCTACACGGTACGAAGTTTTTCAAACGAGTCTGCCGGGTGTTTTTGCCATTGGTGATGTGCGCTCGGGCTCGGTGAAAAGGGTCGCTTCCGCGGTCGGCGAGGGATCTGTGGTCGTTCAGGCGGTTCACACTTGGCTCGCCTCACTCCGGCAGCCGGAGGGGAGCGAGCCCATCACACTCTGAGGGGACAATGTTTGCGCGCTCCAACGAGCTAGCGTCCGGTGGAACTGTGCTTGCGGCGCGATTGGTTGTCACAGCCGGAGCGACGACACCGCGTAAATCCGTAGCGATATCCTGCGGCGTCGTCTAACCGTCTTATTTTCTGTTGGCGGTCAAATCCTCTGCGTGCGCCACGCAGAAAGAATAAGTGACACCACACGAAAGTGTTATGGCAATCAGCACGCAGTTCAATCGCACTTCTAGGAAGGTCCAATTGCGGTCGGACGATCTTTCTCGCACTCTATAGTGAACAAGGTGTTCTTGTTACCAGGAGCGGCTCACGTGCTTACACCAATCGCAGCTTCGGCTCGCAAATGGACAGGCGGACAAATTATGACCAGCCCGCTCGGATCGCTGGATGAACTGTCCCGAGTATCGAGTTTCGCAGTTGGCGAGCCGATATATCGCAACGGCGAACCAGCGGAATTCTGGTACCGAATCTTGGCAGGTGCGAGTCGCAAATGCGCGTTCAGCCTGTACGGCAGCCGGCAAATTGTCGACTTCTTGCGGCCTGGAGATCTGTTTGGCTACGACGCAGTAGATCTGCATACGTTCACGGTGGAAGCGATAGCTTCTGGCACCAGGGTAGCGCGCTATCCTCGAGGCAGGGCGGAGCAAATTGCTGATTCTGATCCGCAAGTCGCGAGACGGATACGTCAAATAGCATTCGAGTCGGTGTTCAGGGTTCAAACGCGGATGTTAATCCTGGGCCGCGCCACGGCGCTGGAGAAGGTGTGTAGTTTTCTCCTTGAGATGGCGGATCGATTTCGCGCGAGATCAGAGGGTGCCGTGACTTTGCCTATGTCCCGCTACGATGTCGCGGACTATTTGGCCATGGCGGTGGAAACCGTGAGTCGCGCACTAACAAACCTGCGCGGGAGGGGTGTGATCCAATTCGAGGGCGTTCGGCGCGTAAAGATTTGCGATCGCGATGCACTCGAAAGAGAGATTGAGAGTTCAACGAATGAGCTGAAGACCCGTCAAGAGATTCGCCGGATCAGCATTGGCCGACTTTCAGCGGCGGTTTCGAGCGTCGCTCGCGCCCGATGAGGTAACGATATCAATTTCCACGACAAACGCGACGCCGGTGTCCTGCGCCGCTTCGAACTGCGCGGCGCCGACCAGAACCGGGACACGGCTGCCATCGCGATGAAGTAACTCCTTGTCAAACTGTTGAACGGTCCCGGTCGCCTTCAGCTCCGCCAAGCCATCCCTATCGGCGTTGCGCCATTCGGGCGGTGTCGGTTCCGTCCCAACTGATTCGAACGAAAATCAGGCCATCGGCAATCAGATTGGCGTGATAGGAACCGCTGGGGACCGCGACGGGGAACAGGGAAAAGAGCCACCGCACTTGAGTAACAGTGCTCCTGGCAAGGCCACGGTGTACTCTACGTGACGGTCTCGGAGGGTGCGCCTTGTGGGAGATCCGCGCGGATTCGAAGGATGGTAAGCAGTGAGTTTCGTTTGCCGGGAGTGCATTGCTTGAGGCGCATTGTTCCGTGGCTGCTCGCGATCCTGTGCTGCGGACCCCTGTGGTCGAAGGAGTCTGCTCTCACGCTCGAGCAATTGAATCACAGAGCATTCCGTGTGCTCGACGGCGCCCCTGCCCTGGTGCAAACGCTTGCGCAGACGTCGGACGGGACGCTGTGGGTGGGGAGCGGCACGGGCCTGTTCCGCTTTGACGGTGCAGGCTTCGTCCGCTATCCGGGCGCATCAGATGACCCGCTACCCTCGAGGGATGTTAGCGCCCTCATGCCTGTTTCCGACGGCGGCTTATGGATTGGCTTCCGGTTCGGCGGCATCTGTTTGCTACACGACGGTAAGGTGAGCCGCTATGGGATCCGCGATGGGATACCTAGGGGGACGGTAAAGAGATTTGCCTGGGACCGTGAGGGGGCGCTGTGGGTTGCGTCAACCGGTGGCATCGCGCGTATTCGCGGCGCACACGTGGAGAAAGTTTCGAGCGACCTGTTCGGCACGGCGAATAGCGCGATCAATAGCATGGTGATCGATCGAACAGGAAACGTCTGGGTCTCAACCAACAGTGCGGTCGTGGTGCGCAAAGTGGACGAATCGAGGTTCCATGTCGTGACAGCATTAGGGAACGGACACAATGGACCGGGCCAAGAACTCGCAGAGTCGCCGGACGGCCGCGTCTGGTTCAAGGAGAATCGTTCAGTGATGCGTTTGGATCCGTCGAGCGATCCGCCGCGCAACCGAACTTTCCAGTTGCCGGCGATGTACAACGTGTTGTTCTTCGATACTGAGGGTAATGCTTGGTTTGCGATGGAGACCGGGGTTGGTCGCTGGAGCTCTTTCCAGCTATTAGCCGATATGCAGTCGGATGCAACAACTGCCCATGTTGAGATCTCGCAAACTGGCTTAGCGCCCTTCGTGTTCCTAGAGGATCGGGAACACAATATATGGATCGGCACCCTGCTCGGGCTAGATCAATTCCGCCGCGAGGTCGTGGTGCGTAGCTTGAAATGGTGTGATGGCGACGGTAACAACCTTGCCGCAGGGGATGACGGCTCTCTCTGGGCAACGTGCTACGAAACTTCTGCGGGAATCGGACATCTGTTCGACCTTCGAAACGGACAGGTCGTGAGCGAGCGCCCGGTCCCAGACTTCACGGCGGCCTATCGCGACCAATCGGGTACCGTCTGGTTTGCTGGGCCAACGGTCTTAGCTCATCTCGAGGGAGACTCGATCGTCACCAGCCCTATCCCGGAGCAGGTGCGCGGGTCTGATGTTCAGGCACTCGCCCGAGACGCACACGGCGCTCTCTGGATCTCAGTCGTCCGGCAAGCGGTGTATCGAGTCTCTGAGGGTGAGTGGGTCGCATACGGCGGTCTTGACGCGATGCCTCGAGGGCCGGCGATTACGGAATCCGACGACGGTCGGGGAGGCATATGGTTTGGCTATCCCGACAATCGCATCGCCCATCTTCGGGACAAACGGGTCGAGGTGTACGGCCCAGCAGATGGGGTCGAAGTCGGCAACATCACCGCGCTCACCGTGACGGGCGACCAGGTGTGGGCTGGCGGCGACTTCGGGCTCGCGCGCTTATCCGGCGGTCGCTTCGTCAGGATAGCGAGCGAGCCAAGCTGTGCGTTAGACGGCGCCTCGGGGATTGTGGGCTTGGCGAACGGAGACATGTGGGTGCACGCAGTCGATGGCATCACCCATGTTTCGCATCAGGAAGTCGAGCGCGCAATTCGTGAACCGGGGTATCGCGTGCGCTGCGAGGTTTTTGACCATTTGGATGGAGTTCCTGCGCCGCCCGCTCAACTACGCCCATTACCCTCTGCGATCGCAACGAGCGACGGTCGTGTGTGGTTCGAAACACGTCGGGGAACGATTTCCATCGACGCGACGCATCTCGTGCGCAACACCTTGGCACCGCCGGTTACGATTTGGTCAATCAACAGCGCAGGTCAGCGATATCCCAACAGGGGCGCGGCGATTCACTTGCGCGCGCACACCAAGAATCTGCAGATCGACTACAGTGCCGGCAGCTACACGGTCCCCGAGCGCGTGCGATTCCGATACAAGCTCGAGGGATCCGATCCTGACTGGCAGGATGGTGGTGGCCGACGGGAAGCGATCTATACCAACCTTGGTCCTGGTAACTACCGATTCCGGGTGAATGCATCCAACAACGACGGGATATGGAACACCACGGGAGCGGCGATTGACTTCGCAATCGCGCCGGCTTTCTACCAGACCAGCTGGTTCCGCGCCGCGTGGATGCTGGTGCTCTTGGGCCTTCTGTGGGTGGTCTATCAGTTGCGGCTGCGGCAACTGACGCGGGCCTTCAACAGGACCCTGGAGGCCCGAGTGAGCGAGAGAACGCGGGTCGCACGCGAGCTACACGATACGATGCTGCAGAGCTTTCAGGGCGTGCTGCTGCGATTCCGAACGGTACAGACGTTGCTCCCGACGCGCCTCGGGGAGGCCCAACAGACGCTCGAGGGCGCAATTGAGCAGACACGAGCGGCGATTCGAGAGGGGCGGGACGCGGTGCAGGGATTGCGGTCCTCTGCCGTCGAGGCTGAGGATTTAATCGAATTGTTGAGGGCGCTCGGAGAGGAGCTTGCGAATGACCCGGCCCACGCCCGTTCGATTGCCTTGTCGATGAAGATCGAGGGCACGCCCCGCGGCCTGCAGCCCCTCGTATGCGATGAGATTCGTCGGATTGCGAGCGAAGCGTTGCGAAACGCCTACCGGCATGCCGAGGCGCGCCGTATAGAGGTGCAGCTTGACTTTGGCATCGGGCAGTTCGAGCTTCGAGTTCGAGATGACGGTAGGGGGGTCAATCCGGAGTTCTTGGAGGGCACAGGGCGCCCAGGGCATTTTGGCCTGAGTGGGATGCGTGAGCGCGCCGTGGAGATTGGCGGAAAATTGAGCATCTGGAGTGCGCCAGGTTCCGGGACGGAGGTGCAGTTCAGCCTCTCTGGGGCAATCGCCTATGCCACCGGTGAGGCGAGGCGCCGCTCCTGGCTACGAAAGAGATTCTCCGCACTACGGGAGCGGTAAGGGTCATGAGCAGCGATTCCACCGAGTTTCGTATCCGAAAGGACGCTTGATACGATCCTTTCGGACCTGCCCGGCACATGTCGAATGCAGTACGCTTTGATGCTGTGCGGCGACTATTCTCGACTTTTGCGCACGGTGCCCCCGGCATCGGGCTCCTCATACTGCGTCTCACGGTTGGAGGTATGGCGATCACCCACGTCGTAATGGTGTTCGCCAAAGCTTCATCACTGGCATTCGTGGCCTTCCACTCATTTTTAGCCGCGCTGGCCGTGATGCTGCTGGTCGGACTGTGGACACCGATCGCCGCCACGCTCATGGCAGTCAGCGCCATTGTCGGGGCCTTATCGCATGATGTTACCCGGGCGCAATGCGTTGCGGTGGCATTCCTGTCTGTCGCTCTCGCGTTGATCGGACCGGGTGCTTGGTCTATCGACGCACGACTCTACGGATGGAAGGAGATCAAGATCTCCGGTCGACGACACCGCCCGGACGACCCGTCGGTCTGAACTCCGCCGGCCGCCGCGCGAGCGAGATTTTGCGTCTGAACGGATCCGAGGTCGGATCTACAAGACCCGAAAAAAAGACCGTTCGGACGTATCTGTGTCGTGACGCCCGGTCCACTCTATTTTGCGAGTCCATCGGCGTCGCACATCGTGGGATCAGATCGAGATGAGAGGAATCGAATGTTGAACTCAGCGTTTTCGGGTGTTGGTGCTGACTCGGTCCGTGGCGAGTCGACGCATTCGGCCGATCGAGCAAGAACGGCAAAGCTCAACGCTCCGGTAGCGGCTGCGTTACACGGAGATCGCAGGCTTGCGATCGCCAACCAGAAGGGGACGGAGTTGCGCGCGCACAGGAAAGAGCGGCGCTTCGCCAAACGCGGTGGCGGTGCGCCGCCACAGATCGGTGCAGCGGACCTCGAGGCCAATGCCGAGGTAGGCGTCTCCTTCTCCACTGGATTGGCCAACCGCAGACAGGAGGAAATTCAGCCGCATGAGAGGCAGCGGCGCTACCGCATGACGCTGGCGCGTGCCAATCGCATCGCCGCGCTCGGACAGATGTCGGCCTGCATTGTCCACGAGGTCAATCAGCCCATTGCAGCAGTCGTGACCAACGCGCAGGCAGCGCTGCGCTTTCTCGAGGGCTCGAACCCGGACCTTCAAGAGGTTCGGCAGGCGCTCGCGCGCATAACGCGGCTCGGCAATCGGGTCGTCGATGTCGTGGAGCGCACCCGTGCACTCATGCAGAGAACTCCGCCGCGGAAGGATGAATTCGAAATCAACGAGGCGATCGGGGAGATCATCGCGCTGAGCCAGGGCGAGCTGCTTAAGAACGCCGTTTCAGTTAACACCCGGTTAGCACCAGGCTTGCCGCTCGTGCCGGCCGACCGGATCCAGGTGCAACAGGTCATCCTAAATCTCATCACCAATGCCGTGGAGGCAATGGGTGGAGTCTGCGAGGCGAGGCGGGTGCTGCGCATTATCACCAGCGAGACGAACGCTGGCGAGATACTTGTTACCGTTCAGGACTCCGGTCCCGGATTGCGCTCGCAGAACCCCGATCGCCTATTCGACGCCTTCTATAGCTCCAAGCCATGCGGTCTGGGGATTGGGCTAAGTATTTGTCGCTCAATCATTGAGGCGCATGAGGGTCGGCTGTGGGCAAGCCAGAGTCAACCGTACGGTGCCTCCTTCCAGTTCACATTGCCGGTGTGCACGTACGTTGCCTCGCCGGGCTCGGACCGGACCGATGGTAGGACGCTGCTGACAGTACGTCCTCGAAATGGCCAGTCCGACCGTGCGCGGTTCGATATAGATGAAGCTGTTGGTTGGGACCGTATCCAAGCCACCTGCAAGGACGCCGCGGCTATCTGCACGCTTGGTGACGAACAAGTTAGCCGTCCACGAGTCGTACATCAATCCAGCGCGCAGGTTTGCGTGCGTGTAGGCGGGAAAGACTTGTCGCTGTGAAGTTGTCTGGAAGGTACCACGCGGTCACTACGTAGCTCACTGCTGCCCCAGCAATTGGTCGACCTGTGACGCGAAAATCCGGCTGTGGTGAAAGGTAGCCGGAGATGATGGCAAGGAAGTCCATCCCTACTTCTTGACAGCTACAGGGCGCCCAGGGCATTTTGGCCTTAGTAGGATGCGGCAGCACGCTGGGGAGACCGACGGCAAGTTGAGCATCTGGAGTGCGCCAGGTTCCGGGACAGAGCTGCAGTTCAGTATCTCTCGGGCAATCGCCTACGCCACCGGTGAGTCGAGGCGCCGCTCATGGCTACGAAAGCGATTCTCCGCCATACGGGAGCGGCAAAGATCATGAGCAGCGACGCCGATTCGATCCGGATTCTCACGGTCGACGATCACCGGCTTATCCGGCAGGGAATCGCCGGGCTCGTCGCGACGCAATCTGATATGAGTGTGGTTGCGGAGGCCACTAACGGACGCGAGGCGATCCATCTGTTCCGCACGCACAGGCCGGATGTCACGCTCATGGATCTTCAAATGCCGGAAATGACCGGGCTCGATGCAATCACCGGCATTCGCGGTGAGTATCCGGAGGCCCGAATCATCGTGCTCACGACTTATTCCGGCGATGTCCAGGTGTTTCGTGCGCTCAAAGCAGGCGCTAGCGCTTATCTGTTGAAAGACGTCCTGGATAAGGAGCTTCTGGACGCGATACGGACCGTCCATGCGGGTCGGAAGTCGATCTCTGCCGAAATCTCCATCGAGCTCGCCGAGCACGCGACCGACGAGGCACTGACTCCCGCAGAAGTTCGGGTCTTGCACCTGATCGCTGAAGGCAAAG
>Ga0210400_10004931_pt1 | contig 11427 bp, 7 predicted proteins | sample IncBWH26MmetaG_FD_155456 | JGI IMG/M metagenome (GOLD analysis project Ga0210400, IMG submission 155456) | Forest soil microbial communities from Barre Woods Harvard Forest LTER site, Petersham, Massachusetts, United States - Inc-BW-H-26-M | ecosystem: Environmental > Terrestrial > Soil >...
ATCGGGAACGAAGTCCGAAGCGGCCCCGGCGCCGACCGCGGACATGATCAAATCCTCTGCGCCCACGGACTACACCGTTAAGCGCGGCGATACCCTGTGGGGCATCGCCAATGTGTTCCTGAAGAATCCCTGGCAGTGGCCGGAAATCTGGTACGTGAATCCCAAGATTCACAACCCGCACCTGATCTACCCGGGCGATGTGCTGGTGCTGGCGTATGACAAGGGCGGCCACCCGCAGATCAGCATCGGGCAGGAAAGCGCGCTGCGACTGCAACCCGGGCTGCGCAGTTCGCCGCTGGATGATGCGATACCGACCATCCCCTATGCGTCGATCGCCGCGTTCCTGTCACGGCCGGCACTGCTCTCCCGGCAGGAAATCAAGGATGCCCCGTACGTGCTGGCGTTCCCGGACGAACACCAGGCCGCCGGCGATGACCAGATCGTCTATGCACGGGGCCTGGCGAGTGCGCCCACCGGCGCCCGCTACAGCATCATTCACGTTGGCGACCCCATCGTTGATCCCGAAAGCGGCAAGACCTTGGGGAATGTGGGCATCTACACGGCAACCGCCGTGGTGCAGCGCCCCGCTGCGGTCACCCGGACCGTGCTCGTCGATGCCGCGCGCGAAACGCTGCGCGGTGACTGCCTGCTGCCGGACTCCAGCGCGACACCCTTGACCTTCATCCCGAAGGCACCCAGCCAGCCGGTGCACGGCCAGATCGTCTCGGTCGTCGACAGCGAAGCCCTCGTCGGCCAGTACGACATCGTCGCCATCAATCGCGGCGCCCGCGACGGCGTCGGCCCCGGCACCGTGCTGGCCATCGATGTGGCGGGCGAAGTGGTGCCGGATCGCGGACCCGCATCCTACGAAAGCACCGATCGCAACCTGCTTGGGTTCGTGAAGACGGTCAAATTACCCTCCGAGCGCGCCGGCACCCTGCTGGTGTTCAAGTCCTACGAGGACATGAGCTTTGCCCTCGTCGTGGGCGCCTCCGGCCCCATGCGCGTCGCCGACGTCGTCCGCAACCCGTAGCTCCCGCCTCGCACACCTGATCGCAGCGCCTGCAGGCTCCAGACCATGGAGCCTGTTCGCCTGCGTGCCATGCTGGCGCGGACCCCCGGCCTGGCGGCCGGACACCTGCTGGACTGTCTGAGCGACCGATCGGCCGCGGCCGGCCTGCTGCCGGCCGATTTGCCGATGCGGCTGTTGCGGCGGCCCTTGCCGGCCCGCGCGCGCGCCTGGCTGCTGGAGCCTGATAACCGCCTGATCGACTCTGATCTTCGCTGGATCGAGGCGAATGACGTCCGGATTCTGATCAGTGTGGATCCCGACTTCCCCCAGGGGCCGGCGCTGCTGGCGGCCGCGCCGGCCACCTTGTATGTCGCGGGCAACGCGCGCTGCCTGGGCGCTGCGGCGCTGGCCGTCGTGGGATCACGCCAGGCCTCGGCCGCCGGCCGGGACACCGCCCATCGCTGGGCACAGGACCTGGCCGGCGCGGGCGTCGGGATCATCGCGGGCTTCGGCGATGGCATCGATGTGGCGGCGCATGCGGGCGCGCTGGCGGCGCCGGGCCACCCCATCGGCGTGTGCGCCACGGGACTGGACCGGATCTATCCGACGCGCCAGGCCGGGCTTGCGGCCAGGATTCGCAGCGCGGGGTGCCTGGTGAGTCAGTTCGCGCCCGGCACGGCGCTCCTGCGGCACCACTTTCCGCTGCGCAACCGGCTGATCGGCGCGCTGGGTGCCGGCACGCTGGTGGTGGAGGCGGCGGCCGGTTGCGGTTCGTTGCGCATCGCGCGCCAGACCCGACTGCTTGGAAAACCGGTGTTCGCCGTGCCCGGATCGATCCGGGACCCGCTGGCGCGGGGCTGCAACCAGTTGATCCGGGAGGGTGCGATGCTGGTACAGGAGTCTTGCGAGATTCTGCGCGAACTGGGTATTCATAATATTAATCAAGCTGTTGCACGGCAGGTGACGGCCGCCTGCAAGCCCGGGTCAGGGCCTTCGCCATTGGACAACAAATCCGAAATGCTGTTAGATGCCGCAGGCTTCGAGCCTGTGGACATTGACGTTTTGGCGTTTCGGACCGGTTGGTCCGGGCACGACGTGGCTGCAATGTTGCTGTTGCTTGAACTACAGGGGCGGATCGCGCCCGGGCCTGGCGGCCGGTACTGCCGCCTGTCGTAAGTCCAACGCTCATGACGACCAGCGTCCTCGATATCCTTATTTACGTTTTTGACCGTTACATGCTGGAGGACACCTCCGAGGTTCCGGAACGCGACGAACTCGCTCGCGACCTGGAACTCATGGGGTTCGGATCCGCGAGCGTGGAACGTGCCCTCGACTGGCTGGCGGACCTGGCCGATGTGCGGCTGCAGTCCGCCGAAGAGCCGCGTCCCGACCGTCCGAGCCTGCGGCTGTATTGCGATGGGGAGCTGACCCGGCTGTCCACTGAATCGCGTGGTTTTCTGATGCACCTGGAGCGCCACGGCATCCTCTCCCCGCTGCAGCGTGAAGTCGTGCTGGACCGGTTGCTGGCCCTGGATTCGGAGGAACTGGACACCGAACAGATCAAGTGGGTGGTGCTCATGGTGCTCTCCAGTCAGCCGGGCCAGGAACAGGCCTTTGCGCGCATGGAGGACCTCGTGGCTGACGTTTCCGGACAGGTGCCCCACTAGCGAATGACCCTCAGGTTCCACGTCACCATCAACAATCCGCGGCCTGGTCCGCGGTTTTTCGTCTAACGGGACTGCTCAAGCGCATGGCAGAAAATCTGGTCATCGTCGAATCGCCCGCCAAGGCGCGCACGATCAAGAAGTACCTGGGCAAGGACTTTGAGGTGCTCGCCTCGTACGGGCATGTGCGCGACCTGGTCCCCAAGGAAGGCGCGGTCGACACCGACCACGGATTCGCCATGCGTTACCAGCCGCTGGAGAAGAATGCGCGGCATGTCGAGGCCATTTCCCGGGCGCTGCGCAAGGCCAAGTCGCTGTATCTGGCAACGGACCCGGACCGCGAAGGCGAAGCAATCGCCTGGCATCTGCTGGAGATGCTGAAGGAGCGCGGCGAGATCGGTGATCGCGCCGTGCACCGGGTGGCCTTCTACGAGATCACCAAGAACGCCATCCGCGCCGCGGTGGCCGAACCGCGCGAGGTCTCAGCTGCGCTGGTCAATGCACAGCAGGCGCGCCGCGCACTCGATTACCTGGTGGGCTTCAACCTCTCGCCGCTGCTGTGGAAAAAGGTTCGTCGCGGCCTGTCCGCCGGGCGGGTGCAAAGTCCGGCACTGCGCATGATCTGCGAGCGCGAGGCGGAGATCGAAGCCTTCAAGGCCCAGGAATACTGGACGCTCGATGGTGAAGGCGAGCACTCGCAGCAGGCCTTTCCGCTGAAGCTCGTCGAATATGCCGGCAACAAGGTCGAGCAGTTCAGCTTCACCAACGAGACGATCGCACGCGAAGCGGAGCGCACCTTGCGCACCGCCGCCGGCAGCAGCGCCGAGCACGCCGGCGCGCTCAAGGTCCTGGCCATCGACCGCAAGCAGCGGCGCCGTAATCCCGCTCCGCCCTTCACCACCTCGACGTTGCAGCAGGAAGCCGCGCGCAAGCTCGGCTTCAATGCCCGCCGCACCATGCGCCTCGCCCAGCAGCTGTATGAGGGCGTGGACATCGGCGAAGGCAGCGTCGGCCTCATCACCTACATGCGTACCGATTCGGTGTCGCTCGCGGCCGAAGCCGTTGCCGAGATCCGCCAGGTCGCCGTGAAACTGTACGGTCCGGAGGCCATCGATCCGGAACCGCGCTTCTACAAGACCAAGTCAAAGAATGCACAGGAGGCGCACGAGGCCGTGCGTCCGACGTCCGCGTCCATCGTGCCGGCGGATATCGAGCGCTACCTGGACGCAGATCAGTTCAAGTTGTATTCGCTGATCTGGCGGCGCGCCGTCGCCTGCCAGATGACCCATGCCACGTTCGACACGGTGGCCGTGGACCTGCTGGCGGGCCCGGACGGACCCGCGCGTCACCTGCTGCGGGCCAACGGTTCCACTCTGATCAAGCCCGGGTACATCGCGGTGTACCAGGAGGGGGCCGATGATGCCAAAGTGGATGATGCGGACCATGTGCTGCCGCCCATGAACGAAGGCGACAACGTCAGCCTGGTCGCCATCCACGCCGAACAGCATTTTACCGAGCCGCCACCGCGATTTTCCGAAGCATCGCTGGTCAAGGCCCTGGAAGAGCACGGCATCGGCCGACCGTCCACCTACGCCTCGATCATATCCACGCTGCAGGACCGTGAGTACGTGGAGATGGACAACCGGCGCTTCATTCCCACCGACATCGGCAAGATCGTCAACCGCTTCCTGACATTGCACTTCAATCAATATGTGCAGTACAGCTTCACGGCCGACATGGAAGATGAGCTCGATGCCGTCTCCCGTGGCGAGGAAGAGTGGACCATTCCGCTGGCGAAATTCTGGACACCCTTCATCAAACAGGTCGAGACCATTGAGAAGACGGTCTCCCGGGATGAGGTCGCCCAGGCCCGCGAGATTGGCACCGACCCGGTCTCCGGCAAGCCCATGACGGTGCGGATGGGCCGCTTTGGTCCCTTCGTGCAGATCGGCACCAAGGATGACGCGGAGAAGCCGAAGTTCGCGGGCCTGCGTCCGGGTCAGAAAATGGACACCATCACGCATGCGCAGGCCATGGAGCTGTTCAAGCTGCCGCGCACGCTGGGTGCGACGGCCGCCGGCGAAGCGCTGGTGACGAACATCGGCCGCTTCGGGCCCTACATCAAGTTCGGCGACAAGTATGTCTCCCTGAAGGATGACGATCCGTACACGGTGAGCCTGGAGCGGGCGCTCGAAGTGATCCGCCTCAAGCAGGAAGCGGATGCGAATCGCCTGATCCAGGATTTCGGGGTCGACAATATCCAGGTGCTGAACGGGCGCTATGGTCCCTACATCACCGACAAGCTCAAGAACGCGAGGATCCCCAAGGAACGCGACCCGAAATCCATGACGCTGGAGGAGTGTCGCGCGCTGCTGGCGGCCGCGCCGGCGCGGGGCAATCGCTTCGGTCGGGGCAAGCGTGGCGCGCCAGGCAAGGCTGCGGCCGCGAAACCCAAGGCCGGCAAGGCGCCGTCGGCCGCGCCCGTGACCAATGGCGCGGCCGCCGCCGTCGCCGGCAACGGCGCCGCACCCAAGGCCCGCAAGGCGGCGGCCAAGGGCGGCGCGAAAACGCGCGGCAAAGCCGGGAAAAAGAAATCCACGACCGGTGCCGCGCGCCGCGCGGCGACGCCGAAGGCCGAGGCGTAGCGGCGCTCGAATCGGGAACCCGCGTGAAATACCGCCACAGTTTTCACGCCGGCAACTTCGCCGATGTCCACAAGCACGTCACGCTGCTGGCGCTCATCGCCAGCCTGCAGCGCAAGGACAAGGGCTTTCTGTACCTGGAAACCCATGCCGGACGCGGTGCCTATGATCTGTCCGAGTCGCCGGGCAGTCGCGCCTCGCGCACCGGTCTGACGCGGATCCTGGCCGAGCCGGGCGAGTCCGTGGAGATCCAGACCTACGGCAACGCCGTCCGGCACTGGCGCGAGCTGGTCCATGACCGCAATGCCTATCCGGGCTCACCGGTGCTGGCCGCCGGCGCCCTGCGCGACCAGGATCGCGCCATCCTAATTGAACAGCAGCCGGCGGAGGCGCATGCGCTGGAGCGCGCGCTGTCGCACCATGCCAGGGTGCGCGTCGAACTCGGCAACGGCTACGAACTGGTGCGCGCCCCGCTGCCACCGGTTGAACGGCGCGGCCTGGTGCTGATTGATCCGCCCTACGAGGACAGCAGCCGCGACTTCGACCAGGCACGCGCGGCCATCGGGGACATCCTGCAGCGCTTCGCCACCGCCATCATCATGCTCTGGTACCCGATCAAGGAGGCGCGTGATACCCAGCTGTGGCGCAAGCGGCTGCGCGCCGGCCTGCAGCAACCGGTCATGGTCAGCGAGCTTTGGCTGCATCCGTGTGACTCACGGGTCGCTTTGAATGGGTCCGGCCTGCTGATCATCCTGCCGCCATACCAGCTGGCGCAACGGATGCGCATCTGGCTGCCGCAGCTGCTGGGCATGCTCGATGCCACCCCGACCGGCGGCTGCCTGGTGGAGGAGTGAAAGATTTGAATGACTCGCCCGCAGAATACGGCGTGGTCGGCCACCCCGTCTCCCACAGCCGCTCGCCATTCATCCATGGGCTCTTCGCGCAGTGCACGCAGCAGAACATGGTCTATCGGCTGCATGATGTGCACCCGGACGCGCTGCACGCCTTCGTCATGGATTTCTGGCGACGCGGCGGCAAGGGTCTCAACGTCACCGTGCCGCACAAGGTCAGCGCCGGCGGCTTGGTGCGCGCGATGAGCGAGCGCGCGCAACGCGCAGGCGCGGTCAATACCCTGCTGATGGATGAGGATGGCATTAGCGGTGACAACACCGATGGGGCGGGCCTGGTGCGCGATCTCACCGTGAATCTCAAGCTCGCACTCGCCGGGATGCGCATCCTGCTGGTCGGTTCCGGGGGTGCGGCGCGTGGCGTCATTGCACCGCTGCTGGACCAGTCCCCGGAACAGATCGTGATCGCGGGCCGCTCCGCCGCGCGTGCCGACGGCCTCGCGCGGCAGTTTGACTCACGGGGCGCGGTCAAGGGCTGCGGGCTCGAGGCCATCGCGCCCGGGACATTTGATCTCGTCATCAATGCCACCTCGGCCGGCCTCACCGGAGAAATGCCGGCTTTACCCGCGAGTGTCATTCAGCCCGACACCTTCTGTTATGACATGCACTATGCCCGTGCGGGCACGGCTTTCCTGCTCTGGGCCAAAACCCAGGGCGCGGTGCGCATCGCGCAGGGCTGGGGCATGCTGGTGGAACAGGCCGCCGAATCATTTGCATTGTGGCGCGGCGTGCGCCCGCCGACCGCACCGGTGCTGGCCGCGCTGGCGGGCGGGGATTAGCGCATCGTGACCAGCTCTTCGGCGCTGGTCGGATGAATCGCCACGGTGTTGTCGAAGTCGGCCTTGGTGGCGCCCATGCGCACCGCGACCGCGAAGCCCTGCATCATCTCGTCGGCGCCGGCGCCGATGACGTGCACCCCCACGACCTGCTGCTTGACGCCTGCGCACACCAGCTTCATGTGGGTGCGCGGCTTGCGGCTGGTGAGGGCGTGGTACATGGGCACGAAGGAGGACACATAGACCTTCACGCTGTGGCCATGGCGGGCGCGCGCCTCGGCCTCGGTGAGCCCGATCGTGCCGATGGGCGGATGACCGAAAATCACGGTGGGAATATTCTCGTAGTCCAGGTAACGATCTGCCTGGCCACCCCAGAGGCGGTCGCTCAGACGCCGCCCCGCGGCGATCGCCACGGGCGTCAATTGCACATGACCGATCACATCGCCAATGGCGTGGATGGTCTCGACATTGGTGTTCTGGAATTTGTCGGTGACCACGAAGCCTTGCTTGTCGAGCTTCACGCCCACGTCCTCAAGGCCCAGATCCTGCGTACGCCCCAGGCGGCCCACGGCCCAGATCACCTTGTCCACCGGATCGATGTGGCGGCCGCCGGTCGAGGCGATCTGCAAACTGCCGTCAGGCAACCGGCTGATGGACTCGATCACCGTGTTGTGGACGATTTCCATGCCGAGGTCGCGGGCAATTTCCACGTAAGCGGCACCCAGCATGGCATCGAAGCGCCGCATCACGGTTTCGCCCCGAACCACCAGCGTCACCTGGCTGCCCAGCGCCTGCATGATGCCGGCGATCTCGATCGCGATATAGCCGCTGCCGATGATGGCGACCCGCTTCGGCAGCTCATCGAGTTCGAAGAAACCATCCGAGGTCGTACCCAGTTCGGCGCCCGGCAGCGGCGGCACCACCGGGTAGCCGCCCGTGGCGACGACGATGTGCGGGGCCGTGGCATGCCAGTCGTCGATCTCGACGCTGTGCGTTCCGGAGATGCGGGCATGGCCGCGTGCCAGTTGAATCTTGCGGTGGGCGAGGTTGCGCTCGTAGATGCCGTTCAGCCGGTGCACGTACGCATCGCGCCCGGTCTTCAGCATCGACCAGTCATGGGCCACCGCACCGAAATGGAAACCGTACCCGGCGCTGTCTTCGGCCGCGGCGGCGATTTCCGCGGCATTCCACATAACTTTCTTCGGCACGCAGCCCACATTGACACAGGTGCCCCCCAGGCGCCCGGACTCGGCCAGCAGCACCCGCGCGCCGTATTCAACGGCCCGTTGCGCACAGGCAAGCCCGCCGCTGCCGCCGCCGATCACGATCAGGTCGTATTGGTCCGTCATTATGGTCCAAATCCCATGGCCGCATCCGCAAGGCAGCGCCAATTGCGCCCACTGTAACGGCTCATGTTACAGGCACTTGAGCAGGCAATCGACGGTTAGAATTGGGCCAACCAAGGAGCCGCGATGCCACCCGACAACCCCCTGCTGCTGCGCAACCCGTTGCCGCGTTTCGGCGAGATCCGCGCTGAACACGTGCTGCCGGCCATCACCTGGCTGCTGGATCGCAATCGGACCCAGCTCGCGGGCCTGCTGGAGGCGCCGCGGGCCAGCTTCAAGTCGCTGGTGGAACCGCTGGAGGAGTCACAGCATGAGCTCGCCTCCGTCTGGTCACAGGTCAACCACCTGAATGCGGTGATGAATGCGCCCGACCTGCGCGCAGCCTACAACGCCTGTCTGCCGCTGCTGTCGGCCTGGCAAACGGATCTGGCGCAGAACGAGGCGCTGTGCCACGCCTGTCAACGCATCGCCGATACGGATGACACCCTCACCGCCACGCAGCGACGGGTGCTCGAGCATCGGCTGCGCGAATTCCGCCTGGCCGGTGTGGCGCTGGATCCGCACCGCAAGGCGCGCTTCAAGGAGCTGATGCAGCAGCTCAGCCAGCTCACCGCGAAGTTTGGCGAGAACATCCTCGACGCCACCAACGCCTGGGTTTACCCGGTGACCGAGGCGGCCGAGCTTGCCGGGATCAATCCGATGATCATCGAACGGGCGCGCGCGGCGGCCGGTGAACTCGGCGGGTACCGCCTGAGCCTCGAGCAGCCGGTGTACACCGCCGTCATGGCGGACGCGCACTCCAGTGCCCTGCGGCGCACCTTCTATGCGGCCTGGACCACGCGCGCATCGGACCAGGGGGATGCGCAGTGGGACAACTCGACTGTCATGGAGGACATCCTGCGGGTGCGCCACGAGCTGGCGCAGCTGCTGGCGTTTGCCAGCTACGCGGATCTCGCCCTGGCGACCCGCATGGCCAAGAGCACCGCCGAGGTGTTCGCGTTTCTGGAGCAGCTGCGCGCCGCCAGTCGCGCGGCCGCGGAGCTGGAACTGCGGGAACTGCAGGCGTTTGCGCAGCAGGCACTGGAGCCCTGGGATCTCACCTACTGGTCCGAGCGGCTGCAGCGCGAGCGCTATGCGATTTCCCAGGAGCAGCTGCGGCCGTATTTTGCGCTTCCGCAGGTCCTCGATGCGCTGTTTGAGGTGGCGCAGCGTCTGTTCGGCGTACAAATCGCCGAGCGCAGCGGCGTGCCGGTCTGGCACCCGGATGCACGCTACTTCGAGATCCGCAACGCGGCCGGCGCGCCCTGCGGCAGCTTCTACCTGGATCCGTGTGCGCGCGCCCACAAGCAAAGCGGCGCCTGGATGGATGAATGCGTGGGCGCCAAGGGCATGGGCGGACCCGCCGTGCTGCCGGTAGCCTACCTGGTGTGCAATTTTCTGGAAGCCGCGCCCGGTGAGCCCGCGCTGCTCACGCACGATGATGTCGTCACCCTGTTCCACGAGTTCGGGCATGGCATGCACCATCTGCTGACCCGGGTGGGTTATCCGACCCTGGCCGGCATCAACGGCGTCGCCTGGGATGCGGTGGAGCTTCCCAGCCAGTTCATGGAGAACTATGCCTGGCACCCGCAGGTCATCCGCCGAATGGCCCGGCATGTGAGCACGGCTGAAGCACTGCCCGAAACGCTGCTGCAGCAGCTGATCAAGACGCGCAGCTTCCACGCCGGCCTGCAGATGCTGCGCCAGCTGGAGTTCGCCTGGTTTGATTTCAGCCTGCATGCCGGCTACGACCCGGCGCGCGGCGCGCAGGTCAATGAAGTCCTCGCTCAGGTGCGCGCGCAGGTCGCGGTGGTGCCGGTGCCGCCCTGGAACCGCTTTGCGCACAGCTTCGGGCATATTTTTGCGGGGGGCTATGCCGCCGGCTACTACAGCTACAAGTGGGCCGAGGTGCTGGCTGCGGATGCCTTCGCCGCTTTTGAAGAAACCGACGTCTTCGATCCGGTCACCGCGAAGCGCTTCGTGGACTGCATCCTGTCCCAGGGCGGCAGCCGCGACGCACTTGAGGCCTTCATCGCGTTCCGCGGTCGCAAGCCGGACGTGCGGCCGTTGCTGCGGCAGCATGGCATCGCCGCTTAGCGCCGCTCGGCAAGCTTTGACATATGGCCCTTCAGAAACTGTGCGCGGCTTCGCTGGTCACTGGTGGTGCCGATGCCTAGACTGCACTATTCATAGACTGCCGATCAGACCATGGGCAAAGCGCGCCTTAATGACTTCGACGTAACCGGCACCGTGCAGGTGAGTTCAGCCACCGCGGTCCGCGAGGCGGTGGAAGAGCTTTGCCAGGTCACCTGGCAGGATTTCCCGTTCGAACCCGTTACCCGCGCATTCGATCATTTTGAACGCATGTTCGCCGGAGAAGTCCCCGGCTACTTCGGCGTGGATACCGTCTACCATGACCGCCAGCACACCCTGGATGTGACCCTGGCGCTGGCCCGCCTGATGGCCGGGCATGATCGCACGGCCAAGCCTGCTGACCAGTTGGGCGCGGAGCGCGCCGCGGCCGGGCTGATCATCGGCCTGTTCCACGATGTCGGGTATCTGCGCCGCCCGGAGGACGGCGACTGCCGCCACGGCGCCGAACTCACCCGGGTCCACGTGTCACGGGGTGCCCAGTTCCTCGCCGACTACCTGCCGCGCATCCAGCTGGCCGGCTGGGCGCCGGTCGCCCGCGAAATCATCCACTACACCGGCTATGAAGTGCCGTTTGATCGCATTGTGGTGGCCGACCCCAAGGACCAGGCCCTGGGCCACCTGATCGGGACGGCCGACATGATCGGCCAGATGGCCGATCGCTGTTACCTGGAAAAATGCCGGGACCGCCTGTATCCCGAGTTCGTGCTGGGCGGCATGGCGCTGCCCATCAGTTCCAACGGCGGCCGCCAGGTCCGCTACGCCTCAGGACTGGATGTGCTGCGTCAGACACCCGAATTCGTGGCCGAAACCCGCGCCAAACGCCTGGATGGCGCCTTTGGCGGCGCCTACCGCCATGTCGAAGCGCTTTACGGCGGCCAGAACCCCT
>Ga0210400_10004932_pt1 | contig 11419 bp, 11 predicted proteins | sample IncBWH26MmetaG_FD_155456 | JGI IMG/M metagenome (GOLD analysis project Ga0210400, IMG submission 155456) | Forest soil microbial communities from Barre Woods Harvard Forest LTER site, Petersham, Massachusetts, United States - Inc-BW-H-26-M | ecosystem: Environmental > Terrestrial > Soil >...
GAGGCTTCTGCCGGGCTCTTCGCGTTTAGGACAAAAAAAGCGGGGCGCTTTCGCGTCCCGCTTTGCCTTGCAGAAGCGTTCAGGTCTTAGCGGTGACCTCCGCCTCCACCACCATGGAAGCCGCCACCGCCATGAAAGCCTCCGCCGCCGAAGTGCCCACCACCAAAGTGATCGCCGCCATGGGCCATCACGTTATGTGGGCCGCCATGTGCTCCCGCATACATGCCGCTGTGTCCAAAACTTCCGGTGCCATGATAGAAGCCGTGATCGAAGTGAGCGGCGTAATGCTCACCCTCCGGTCCGCCCCAGTGGTGCCAGTCGGGACCGAAGTGATGGTCGTAGTGGCCATAGAAGCCAAACGGAGCCCAGCCAACGTAGAAGGGCGAATAAAATCCCCAGCCGAACCCGCTGTAGAAAACGCCGTCTCCGGGGATAAAGGTGTAACAGTCGAAATAGGGATCCCAATCCCAACCGGCGCCGTACCAGCCGCCCAGCGAGTAGTTTTGGGCCCGATCAACATTGGCCTCCGCGGTGTACGAGGAGCGCAGGCTGCTCCAGCGGAAGAGATCGTCCTGGGACTGTTCTGGGTTGAATTTCTCGGCGCTCTGCGAACCGCCGCCGAGCGTGAGTTCATGCTTTTCCTTCACCGTAACATCCTTGTGTCCCGCGGGAACGATCGCCTCGCCTTCGAAAACGCGCACGAGACTATGATCGGCGTCGAATTCGTACAGCCCGGTCTTGACAATACGCGTAGTGCCATCACGCTCGGTGATAACCAGATTATTCTCCGGGTGAATCTCCGCGGCCTCGACCATGGCCTCGCCCTTGTCCAACCGAACTTCCAGATCGGTCAGGCTGGGTGAAAGCATGGTTACGGAACTATTGTCGCCGAGCCTCAAGAAGACTCCCGGCGTCAGAAGAATTTCTGCTTTACCACTTTGCGTAACCAGCGATTGACCCGGCTGCAATTCGGCCGTACCAATTGCCTTTGCGTCGAGGGCCTGGCCTGCGATGGAGACCTGTCCTTCGACATAATTTATGGTTCCTGGGCGTGCGGGGTTTGCGCCAAACGCCGGCGCAGACAGAGACGCAGCCAGGAAGAAGCTTGAAACCGCTATCAACCTTGACTGCCACATAATTCTTATCCTCCTGACCTTTAGATGCGGTGCCGCAAAGGCCAGTTACCAAGCGCCAAAAAACGGGGTTTGGAGAAGCTGCGAACGATTATTGTGCAAGGAAGAGTTGTTTCAGCTGAACGAGATCCGCTGGTGCGACATCAGAAACTGCACAGAAGGAAAAGCCGTTTTTTTGCCAGGCGAGCCAGTGGTAGCCCTGGGATTCGCCGGCGCCATTCCCATATTTTTCAGGCTGCGCCTTTTCCACGAAGACATTGACGATGTGCTTGCGGCGCGCGTAGACGAGGGCCGCGACGGTGCGTCCACCGGCGACGTCGAGGCGTCCGCCAAGCAAGGGAAATCCATCGCCAGCGAAATCGCGCACGGGCGGCGCGAAATCAATGCGGCCGTCGAACCAGGGCTTGACGGTGTGCTGGTCGGTGGATTCGACGTCCGTAAGGTGGCCCGGTTGCAGCGAGCGTAGATGCGCGTCCACGAACGAAGCGGCCATCAACTGGCCATCGGTGAGGCCGCGCGGCTTTTGCAACTGTTGCCAGCCAACCAGCACGGCGAGAAGGAAAACCGCCGCAATGGCCAGCCACCTCCAAGGTAAAACACGGGGCGCGGGAAAAGGTTTCACCTCAGATCGGGTTTCCGATTTGCCCAGGATGCTCTTGCGCAAAGACTCGGGAGCCCGCTCATAAAGGTTGGCCTTTTGAATCGATTGGTGCAAAGCCTCTTCCGCGGCAAGCGACTGCTTGCAGTCGGGGCAGGTTTCGAGATGCTTTTCGAAATTGGCTGCGCTGATGGCGTCGAGTTCGCCGTCAAGATAGCCGTGCAACTGATTCTGCGTTTGGTCACACGGCACGGCGAGCCTCCTTGGATGCGGGTTGAGAAAGCGCATTGCGCAGCTGGCCGCGAGCGCGGGCCAGCGCCGACATCACGGTGCCAATCGGACGCGAGGTGATTTCGGCGATCTCTTTATAGGAGCAGCCCTCGAGTTCGCGCAGGACGAGGATTTCGCGAAACGACTCCGGAAGCGATTCGAGAGCGCGGGTGAGCTGTTCGCGGTCGCTGCCGGCCAACGCCAGAGTCTCGGGATTTTCGCTCTCCTGCGGCATTGTAGTTTCGTCGAACTCCATAAATTCCGCTGCCATGCGATTCTGGCGGAGCCAGGTGAAGCAGGTGTTGCGCACGATCTGCAGCAGCCATGCCCGCGCGTTGCCGGAGCGATAGGTGCCGAACGCGCGGAAGGCGCGGACGACAGCATCCTGGGTCACGTCCTCGGCGTCAGTCCGGTTGCGGAGCAACCAGCGCGCCAGGTTGAAGGCGGCGTCCAGGTGCGGCAACACGATCGCCTCGAAGCGGGCTCTGTCCTCTCCCTCTAACACGTTGGCCTTTCTCTGGCCCTTCTATGGGATAACCCGGCCGGCCTCGATTTTATTCCCGCCCGGGGGATTAATGGGGAAAAAAGAATTAGCCCAGGAAAACGCGGGCGAAGGGAATAAAAGTGCGCCCGGTGGGGTCTACCCCAATGAACACGTTCACACGCGGCGCGGGCTTGTCCCCCTTTCTCTGCAGGCCCGCGCCATTCTCCCCATCGACGGGCGGAACGTGAGGGGGATAACAGTCGGGAACAGAGATTCGAGAGGAGAGAAGCGATGAGCGGCAAAAAGAAGGATGAGATCTTATTCGACCATAATAATGACGGAATTGACCGGCGCGGGTTTCTGAAGTGCATGGCCTGGGCGGGCACGGGAACGTTCTGCGTGATCAAGGGTGGAGTGTTGAACTCGTATGCGTTCAACCGGATCGCGGACCTCGACCCGGCAGATATGAAGGGCGAGTTGAGCTTCGCGCAGATCAGCGACAGCCACATGGGTTTCAACAAGCCGGCAAACACGGACGTGGTGGGCACGCTGAAGGCGGCGGTGGACAAGATCAACGCGTTGAAAGTACAGCCCGAATTCCTGTTGCACACCGGCGACATCAGCCATCTTTCAAAGCCGGAGGAGTTCGACACGGTCGACCAGATCCTGAAGGGCGCCACGCCGAAGGATGTTTTTTACGTTCCCGGCGAGCACGACGTGCTGAACGACGACGGGAAACAGTTCCTGGAGCGCTATGGAAAGGGAAGCAAGGGAGCGGGCTGGTACAGCTTCGACAAGAAGGGCGTGCACTTCGTCGGCCTGGTGAACGTGATGAATTTGAAGGCTGGCGGGCTGGGCACGCTGGGCCACGATCAGTTGGAGTGGCTGGAAGACGACGTGAAGCCTTTATCGAAGAGCACGCCGATCGTGGTGTTCGCGCACATTCCGCTCTGGTCCGTGTATCCGGAATGGGGATGGGGCACGGAAGACAGCGCGCAGGCGCTGGGCTATCTGAAAAAGTTCGGTTCGGTGACGGTCCTGAACGGCCACATCCATCAAACGATGCAGAAGGTGGAAGGGAACATCACATTTCATACGGCGACGTCGACCGCGTTTCCCCAGCCTGCGCCGGGAAAAGCGGATTCGCCGGGGCCAATGAAGGTGCCGGCGGAGGAGTTGCGTGCTTTGCTGGGAATTACCGACGTGAATTTTGTGCGTGGTCAGCAAGCCTTGGCGATTGTGGATTCAAAACTGGGGTAACCCGCAGGGATGGCCTTTTGCTCGAACCATCCCACGAAGACGGGAAGGCGGGTGTCGGGTAAGAGTTGCAGGCGGTGCAGCCTGCTGGGAACAAAAAAGGCCGGAGCGGAAGCTCCGGCCTTTTCTACTCCGGCAAGTAGTTTACGCTGATTCAGTGGCCGCCGTGGCCGCCCGGGTGTCCACCGTTCTCGTGCTCCTTCGGGGTCTGCTGATGATTCTGCTGCTGCGGCCGCGGAGAATTCTGGTGGTTGGAATTGCCGTTGTTGAAATTCGGATGATTGGAATTCTGATTGTTTTGGGGCGAATTCTGTTGGGAGTGCTGGGAAAAGCTCTGCTGTCCGGTATTCGGCCGGTTGGAATTGTTCTGATTGGAAGGGCCATTCGTGCGCGCGTTGGGCGGACGGTCATTCTGCATCGCGGCGTTGTGATTGTTACCGGCGAATGAGTTTGGCCTGTTTGCGTTGGAACTCTCGGAACGCGCCGCTACCACGCCCTGGCCATGGAATTGTCCGGGCCGCGCCGTAGCCGCAACGGCGGGACTTCCGTGATTCTGAGAGGCCAGCATGGTGCGATCGCTGCGAGCCATCTGTTCGTGCTGGTTTTGCGTGGAGGTGGCAGCGACGTGGTGTTCATGCTCCGCCGCAAGTTCCGCCGATGTCGCGTGCGCTGTGATTCCTCCCGCGCCGCCGTTATAGCTGACGCGATTTACGGTGACGTTGTTGACGACGGTCTTGTTCACATACGTGTTGTGGATGATCGTGGTGTTCACGTTGGTCACAGCCGTGTTGTAGTGGAAGACGCCGCCGCGCCACCCGTAACCGAAGCCGTAATTAATTCCGCCGTAGAAACCCACATGCGGGCCCCAATAGCCTGCATGCCAGACATAAACTCCTCCGCCCCAGCCCCAATAGCCGGGAGTCCAAAGAAAGCCGGGCGTCGGCGCAATCACCCACGTGCCCGGAACCCAGTAGTAGCCGTCCGGCCCGTAGGCCCAATAGCCCGGCGTCCAGATATAGCCGGCGCCGGGACAAACCGGCTGTGCGTAAACCGGCAGAGCAGGTGGCCCGATGTGCACGGAAATCCCGACGGCAACTTGCGCCGGCGTTGCAGATGGAATAACAGGAGAAAGAAGCGCGAGCAAAACTGGTCCGGCTAGCTTTCTTAAATGCATGCTTCACTCCTCATAAGGTCCATCCTGACCGCACGGTCCGGCGTGGCCCAAAATCGTCCAATTCAGTCATCACCAAGGATTTAACACAGCGCGTAAGGAAAAGTTGCTGTCGGTCGACAACCCCTGGGATAGCGAGGGCGCGGAAGCAATTCCGGATAAGCGGCTGGCGAGCCTGCGCCTGTGAATAGTGGCTTCACTGTTCCTTTTGACAATACCGCTGGTCCCTGCAGGTCTGGAGAATACGCACCGTGCGCGGAGCTGTGCCCCTGAATGGTAGTTGAGCTAAGAAAATTGAATCGAGGTCACTATGAAAAGCAGGCCATTTCCCGCGATAGTTTGCGGTCTGGTTTTCCTGGCGCTGTTGATGGCGTCCGTTTACGTTGGGGCGGGCGAGAAAAAATCGAAAAAAACATTCTGTTCAATTCCAAATCCGGAGCAGCTGTGTTCCGCGAAAAATACGTGTGGTTCAGCCGGCTCTCCTTGTGTCCTGGAGGTTAAGCGGAGTGTCCTGGAGGTTAAGCGGACCGGCGGCGGGACCGACGCTTCCGTCACTCCGAATATTCCGGATTTCGACAAGGACTCCGCGATCTGCATTAACTCGGGTACGAACGTGACTTGGCAGGGGGCAGGCAAGAATACCGGGGTTATGGTCGATTTCGGGGCCACATCCCCGTTCGATCCTCCGGGCACAATTATGGGCGGATCCGACCGGCCGGTAACCGTGGTCGCGAAGCGGGCAGGTTGTTTCCGTTACACCGTCGGCGCCGTGCCTGCACCCCCGGCACGATATATGGCATGTGTGGAAACTCGGACCAGGAGCTGATCGTTACCAGCGGAAAATAAACGTGGCCCCAGCTTTTTCTGGGCCCGGGCCGCTAAATTAAGGAAGTGGTCGGGGCGCCGAGATTTGAACTCGGGACCTCCTGCGCCCAAGTCAGGCGTGCTGCCTCTTGGAAGTCCTTCCTTTTCAATCTCTGTTTTGAAAACAAACGAGTTAGAAAAAATTTTGGTTGTGGCACGATGTATAGAAATGTGGCTCCACATGCGTAGAGTCCCCCGAATTTTCCCCATAGCGAAAAGGAGGCGAACATGGAAGGTGCCTCCAAAAAGTGACTGAATAAACGATGCGAGAATGCTCCCAAATTTTGCCGGTCCGACAGCCAACGGTGTATCGTTTCATTGACTCAGGCGTCTAATCCGCCTAGAGTCGAAATAGGGCAATGGCCAAGAAATTATTCATCGTCGTCGCGCTGGTCGCCTTGTTGGGCCTGCAATTTGCGGACTGCGCGTCCGCGATGACGCAAGACCAGCAAAGCATGCAGTGCTGCGGTTCCATGCCCTGCGATCCGTCCAATCAAACTCACGATTGCTGCAAGGGGATGGTTTCGTCTCAATCACCTAGCGTGTTGCCGGTCGCCCATGTAACGCTCCATGCTCCGGTGATCGTTGTAACCGATGTACTTGCTTCGCCCCAGGCGACGCCAAGCGCCGAAGTTTCTCACTTGGATTTCGAGGCGCCCCAGCATTCACCTCCGGAGCTGTACACTCTTCATTCTTCCCTCCTGATCTGATCCGCTTCTCCACGGTGCGGCAATGCACCGGCCTGTCTCTTGTTGTGTCTCTGCTGTTCCTTTAACCCGCCGATGTGTTTTCGGTCGAGGCCCAATTGGGTGACTCGCCGCCTATTCGCGGCTTCCTCGTGCACGTTCAGGAGAAAAAGATGTTTTGGATAGCGAAAAGGAATTTCACTGCGCGTCTGTCGCGCGCAGTTCTTAGTAGAAGTATTTCTGCGCTTTTGCTTCTTGCTGCGTTGAGTGGAAGTGCCTTTGCCCAAGAGCCGGCACCCTCGCACGTCGGAGCGGCTACTCCACTTTCTGAGTTGCTCACGGAAGCGGAGAAAAACAATCCGCAGATCGAAGCGGCACGGCATGGCTGGGAAGCGGCAAAGCAAGTTCCGACACAGGTCTCGACACTCCCCGACCCTCAATTCACGTTGCAGCATTTCAGTGTTGGCAGTCCACGCCCCTTTGCCGGGTACACCAACAGCGACTTTGCCTACATCGGCTTGGGCGTTTCGCAAGACATTCCGTACCCGGGCAAGTTGCGGTTGAAAGGTGAGATTGCGAAGCGAGAAGCCGAGGTTTCGCAGCAGCAAATCGAGTCAGTGCGCCGTGGCGTTCTCTCGGAACTCAAAACAGCCTATTTCCAACTGGCGTATCTCTCCAAGACGCTTGCGATCCTCGAACAGGACGGTGAACTGCTCAAGCAGGTGCAACAAGCTGCAGACGCCCGCTACCGCTCGGGCATGGGTACGCAGCAAGACTTGCTACAAGCCCAACTGCAACAGACGAAGCTGCTTCGTGAAATCGCGATGCACCACTTGGAAGTGGGCAAGCTCGAAGCCCAAATCAAACAGCTACTAAACCGCCCGCAGGATTCGCCCGACATCGAACCCACCGATCTCGTCGAAACGCCTCTTGTGCAGACGTACGCCGAACTTCTGGCTGCGGCCGAAGTCCAGAATCCCGAAATCGCCAGCGCGAAGAAGATGATCGAAAAAGAGGGCCTTCAAGTGGACCTGGCACGCAAGGATTTCTACCCCGACTTCAACGTGCAATATATGTGGCAACGCACCGACCCCACGCAGTTTCGCGCCTACTACATGCTCAGCGTCGGTGTGCGCGTGCCGATCTATCGCAGCCGCAAACAACGTCCCGAACTCGCGCAAGCAGAAGCGGAAAAGCTTCGCGCGGGAAGCGAACTCCAGGCGCAGTCGCAACAGGTCGCAGCGGAATTGCGCGCGCAGTACGTGCTGGTGCAACAGACCTCTGAGCTTCTCAAGATTCACCGCGAGGGGCTCTCACCTCAATCGCGGTCTGAATTTCAAGCCGCCTTGGCCACCTACCAATCGAACAAACAGGATTTTCAAGCCCTGCTGACTACGTTTCTCGAGGTGCTTCACCTCGACGAAGAGTATTGGCAGAACGTCAGCGAATACGAGATCGCAATTGCACGGCTCGAACAGATCACGGGATTGTCGCTTCGCTAAGAAAAGGAAAATGAACATGCGAAATTATCGAAATGGGTTTGTCTTCGCGCTCGTCGGAAACATCGTTCTCCTCGCTGTTCTCGGCGGACTGTGGTGGCACTCGAAACAGCATCTGAAGATGGAAGCTGCCATGCAGCCGGCTTCTACCGAATCGGCCCAGAGTTCTCCGAATGGATCGGAGAGCGCCGCACAGGTGTCGCACGAAGCTGCGCTCGTGCCCGTTCAGCTTTCACCGGAACGTCTGCAGAGCATCGGCGTCAGAACCGGGCGTGTGGAAAGCAGAATCGTCGAAGACGAAATCCACGTCACCGGGAATGTTGCGATTGATGAAACACGCCTCTCTACCGTGCAGGTGCGGTACTCCGGCTACATCCAGAAAGTCTTTGCGGACGCCACCTATCAATACCTTCGCAAGGGCCAGCCGCTCTTCACCATCTACAGCCCGGACCTCGTCGCTACCGAACGTGAATATCTGGTGGCGAAGCAAAACCAGCAGCGCGTAGCGCAAAGCACAATCCCCGGTGTGACCGAGGGAGCTGCTTCGCTCCTGACAGCCGCAAGTGAACGGCTGAAACAATGGGGCGTTCCACAACGCGAAATCGCGCGCCTTGAATCCACGGGCGAAATCCAGCAGGAACTCCAGGTAGATTCTCCGGTTTCTGGCTACATCACCGAACGCAACGCCCTTCCGAATCTCACCGTTCAGCCGGAGACGCGGCTGTATTCCGTCGCTGATCTTTCTACCGTTTGGGTTTTGGCCGAAGTGTTTCAAAACGATTTGGGAAGAATCAAGGTTGGCGACCGCACTTCACTCACGGTCGATTCCTATCCGGGGCGAACATTCGAAGGTCGCGTCAATTTCATTTATCCCCAAGTGGACATGACGACGCGCACCGCGCGGGCGAGGCTTGTATTTACCAATCCTGGTTTGAAATTGACTCCAGGAATGTTCGTCAACGTTACGTTGAAAGTCGCTATGGGAAAGCAGTTGGTCATTCCAGCCAACGGCGTTTTGCAATCAGGAACGCGGCAGATTGTTTTCGTCAGCCGCGAGGGCGGCTACATCGAACCACGCGAAGTGCAACTCGGTTCGCGAGCAGGTGATGACTTCATTGTTTTGAACGGAGTCAAAACGGGCGAGGAAATCGTCACCTCCGCCAACTTCCTGATCGACTCGGAAAGCCAGCTCCAGGCGGCACTCGGTACCTTCGTTCCTCCACCGCCCGGTGCAGGGGCGGCAGGAGCGATGAACTCTCCACAGGCAAAAGCAGAACTCACAACCGAACCCGATCCTGCCCGAAAAGGCAGCAATATCTTCCGTGTAAAGCTCACCGATGCAACCGGTGCACCGATCTCTGGTGCGGAAGTTTCCGTGACCTTTTCCATGTCGGCCATGCCGGCGATGGGAATGGCCGCAATGCGCATGCAGGCTCCTCTCACAGAAAAAGGCAACGGACTCTATGAGGGCCCGGGGAAACTCGACAGCGGCGGAACGTGGCAAGTCACGATTCTTGCGAAGAAGAACGGCCAAGTTGTCGCCAGCAAACAACTCAGCGTGAACGCCACGGGAGGAATGTAACGTGATCTCTCGTTGGATTGATTGGTGCGCGCAAAACCGTTTTCTGGTGTTCACGGGAACCCTGCTGCTGGTGCTCGCAGGAATTTGGTCTCTTCGCAGGATTCCCTTGGATGCACTACCGGACATTTCGGACGTTCAAGTCATCGTGCACACTCCGTGGGCCGGACAGCCGCCCAGCCTTATCGAAGACCAAGTTACCTATCCGATTGTCACCAAGCTTCTCGCCGCACCTCATGTCAAAGCCGTTCGAGCACAGACAATGTTCGGCGACTCCTATGTCTTCGTCGTCTTCGAAGATGGAACCGATCTGTATTGGGCGCGCTCGCGCGTCCTCGAATACATGCAGCAAATCACCGGCCGCCTTCCTGCCGGAGTTCACCCCGTCATTGGGCCGGACGCAACGGGCGCGGGATGGGTGTACGAATACGTCGTTGTGGATCGCAGCCACCAGCGCAGTCTCGCCGAACTGCGCAGCATTCAAGACTGGTATTTGCGGTATCAGCTCGAAACCGTCCCCGGTGTCGCGGAGGTCGCGACCATTGGCGGCTTCGTGAAGCAGTACCAGGTCAATCTCGATCCCAACAAGCTGCGCGCCTACAACATCCCGCTTTCCACCGTGATCGAAAAAGTGCGGGCCAGCACGAATGAAGTCGGTGGACGCCTGCTCGAAATGGGCGGAGCGCAGTACATGATCCGCGGACTCGGGTACTTGCGTTCGCTGAACGATTTGGAAGTGGTGCCTGTCGCAACGAAGAATGGAACGCCGGTTCTCGTCCGTGATCTCGGCACAGTCAGCTTCGGGCCGGACATCCGCGAAGGAGTCGCCGAATGGCAGGGTGAAGGAGAAACCGTTGCAGGCATCGTCGTCATGCGCGACGGCATGAACGCTCTGACCGTCATCGACGGAGTAAAGAAAAAACTGGCGGAGACGAAATCCTCCTTACCTCCCGGAGTCGAGGTCCTCTCCGGCTACGACCGCTCCGGCTTGATTCATTCTTCCATCGAAACCTTGCAACGGGACCTGCTCGAAGAAGCCGTCATCGTCAGTGTCGTTATCATTCTCTTCCTGTTTCATTTTCGTTCCGCGCTGATTCCGGTCCTCACATTGCCTATCGCTGTCGTTGCGTCGTTCATTCCGATGTACTACCTCCACGTCAGCTCGAACATCATGTCGCTCGGTGGGCTGGCCCTGGCCATCGGAGTCCTTGTAGACGCGGCCATCGTCATGGTCGAAAATGGTTATCGGCAGCTTTCCGAACATCCATCCGCTGAAACCGAAGGCGTGTCCGCGCCGGAACGCCGGCGCATCCTTCTCAGTTCCGCCAAACAAGTAGGACCGGCAATTTTCTTTTCACTCGTCATTATTGTCGTGTCCTTCCTGCCGGTGTTCTTGCTCGAAGCGCAAGAAGGGAGGATGTTCCGTCCACTCGCTTGGACGAAAACGCTCGCTGTAGGTTTTTCTTCTGTGCTGGCCATCAGTCTCGTTCCGGTGCTCATGATTCTCTTCATTCGCGGGAAGCTGCGCCCGGAATCTAAGAACCCCATCTCCCGCGTCACGCAGGCCATATATCTACCCGTGTTGCGGCTGTGTTTGAGATATCGCAAAACCACGTTGCTGCTCAACTTGCTGTTCTTGATTCTGACGTTGCCGCTGGCTCTCAGAATCGGCAGCCAGTTCATGCCGCCGCTCTTTGAAGGATCAGCGCTCTACATGCCGACCGCGCTGCCTGGAATTTCCATAACGCAGGCCTCCCAGTTGCTCCAGGAGCAGGATCGTATTATTCGAACCTTTCCCGAAGTCGAAACGGTCTTCGGCACCATCGGACGCTCGGACAGCGCCACAGACAACGCGCCGCTCGATATGTACGACACGAC
>Ga0210400_10004933_pt1 | contig 11419 bp, 9 predicted proteins | sample IncBWH26MmetaG_FD_155456 | JGI IMG/M metagenome (GOLD analysis project Ga0210400, IMG submission 155456) | Forest soil microbial communities from Barre Woods Harvard Forest LTER site, Petersham, Massachusetts, United States - Inc-BW-H-26-M | ecosystem: Environmental > Terrestrial > Soil >...
CGTGCGGGGCTGAGCAGGCGGTAATGCACGTTGTCGCGCTCGTACTCGAGGCCCACGGTGAAGCCGACGGGGACGGCGCCGATGGTGAAGGGCCGGGTCCACTCGGTGGTCGCGCCGCCGGAGAGATTGTAGATGTACTGGTCGGTGTTGGGGGGTGGGACGTTGACGTTCAGCTGTTCGTAGTTGTTGCGACGGCCCCAGAGGGTGCCGCGCAGGATGCCGCCGCCGACCAGTTGATTGCCGCGCAGGGTCAGGCCGTAGGCTTCCGGGTAGAAGACGTCACCCGGCGTGTAGTTGATCCTGGGGTTGGCCTGGATGTAGCTCTGGGGCAGCGAGCCCGCTTCGTAGATCTTGTCGTGGGCGTAGAGGAAGTCGAGGGCGATGTCGCCGGCGTCGTGCGATGGGCCCCACTGATAGCCGACGGTGGCGAAGATGTTTCGCGTGTTGGCTGACGTGGATTGTCGGTAGCCGACCTCATTCGATCCGCTGGCGGCGATGAAGCCATCGATTCCGGCGACCTTGCCGCCCGCGGTGACGGTCGCCACCTGCTCCCCGAACGAGCCGGCACCGAGCTCGATCGATGCCTCGGGGGTGTCGCCGCCGCGACGGGTGGTGAAGAGGAGTGTGCCGCCGAGCGAGTTGCGGCCGAATAGCACGTTGGACCCGCGCACGAGGGAGGCGTGATCGATGGCGGCCGTTGGAAGGAGATCAAAGTTGACCTCCTGGGCGTCGGGCTCGTTCATGCGGACGCCGTTCAGGAAGACGCCAACGCCTTGGGGGGTGCCGACGATGGGGGAGACGGTGAAGCCACGGACTTGCAACTCGGGCTGGAGACGAGCGCCAAAGTCGTCGAAGACGCTGACGCCTGGGAGGTCGAGGAGGGCGTTGATCGTGGAGGCGGGGCCTGGGATAGTGCGTGAGAGGTCGAGGGGCTCGACCTGTGACGGAGTGCGCTCGTCGACGGGCGAGAGGCGCGTGCCGGTGACAACGACGGTGGCGAGTCGTGGCTGTGTCTTGCGCAGGGAGTCCGCGCGGCGTGCGCTGTCGGACGGCGTCGGCTGTTGCGCCTCGGCGTGGCCGAGGGCGACCAGGGCAAGGACCACGCTCACGACGCGTTTCACGAGCCGGCCGCCGTGATCACGTCGCTCGTGCAGGATTGCGAACGCGAGATGAACCGGAGCGGATCGTGGGGCGAGAAGGCACGTGTGCCGGCGCGGTCCTCGTAGAGCACGACGCAATCAACGACCTGGCCGGCACGACTGATGGTGAGCATGCCGTCATCGCGGCGAGCGCCGCCATCCAGGTTGAAGCAACACACGTCCTGGACGCGGGCGGCCCCGGCGGTGCGCGTATGCGTGGCCGGCTGCTGTCGGAGCGAGACGCTGAGCAAGGCGCCGATGACGCCCGCGGCGGCGAGGCCGACGGCCGTCGGGTAGAACCGGACGCGGCGGCGTGGGGGGAGGGTCAGCGCGAGGAGGTTGGCGACTTGGTTGCCACTCTCGCGCACGCCGCGGAGGGTGAGGCGGCAACTGGGGCAATGGCGCAGATGGATGGCGCATTGGAGCGTGGCGGCGGGGGGCAGCTCGCCATCGAGGTAAGCCCGGAGGCCTCCCTCGTCGGGATGGTCGCTCGTTTTGTGAGGCATGCCCAGGGACGTCTATGATCGGGAAATCAGGACGGGTAGGCTTCTATATGATCCTCGATGGTGGTCTCGCGACCGAACTGGAGCGGAGGGGCGCCGACCTGACGGATCCCCTCTGGTCGGCGCGGTTGTTGGTCGATGCGCCGGACGAGATCGAGGCGGTGCACGCCGCCTACTACGCGGCTGGCGCAGAGTGCGTGACCACGGCCAGTTATCAGGCGAGCTATGAGGGGTTCGCCGCGCGGGGGCTCAGCGAATTGGAGACGACGCGACTGTTACGACTCTCGGTCACGCTGGGGCACCGGGCGCGAGCGGGCCGCCGATTGCTGGTGGCTGCGTCGGTCGGGCCGTATGGGGCGGTGTTACACGATGGGTCAGAGTACCGGGGGGACTATGGGCTCACGACCCATGAGTTGATCGACTGGCACAGGCAGCGGTTCGGGGTGTTGGCGACGGCCGGCGCTGATCTCCTGGCGTGCGAGACGATTCCATCGGTGGTCGAGGCCAAGGCGTTGGTGGCGTTGCTGTCCGAGCATCCCAATGCGCGGGCTTGGGTGAGCTTCACGTGCCGCGATGGGCGGCACACGGCAGCGGGCGAGTCGCTCCGGGAGGTAGCGGCGATGCTTGATCGAGAGCCGCAGGTTGTGGCGGTCGGAGTGAACTGTGTGCCGCCACACATTGTGGCGGAGTGCGTGGCGGAGTTGAGGGCTGGGACGACGAAGCCGATTGTGGCGTATCCGAACTCGGGCGAGCGGTGGGACGCGGTGGAGCGGGCGTGGCGAGGGGCGCCGGAGAATGTGCGGCTTGCTGACGTGGCGCACACGTGGGGGGCGACGTGGGTTGGGGGGTGCTGCCGCACCGGGCCCGGGGACATTGCCGAACTACGCAACAAACTAGCGTTTCCGGGTTGACAGAGCGGCAAACTCGGAATTGGAGGAGCTGTTAGCCCACGTGGGGCAGATCGCTGGTCAGGCGACGCGCACGCCGACGTCGACGAGCCCCATGTAGCCGTCGTCCTGCGGCCAGGCGCCCAGTGTGAGGGCCCTGCGCTGGTTCTGCGAGAGGCTCGTGTAGATCCCGTCGTCGGCATTCAGGACCGGGCGCTTGCCCTTGGCGGCGTAGGGGTGTAACGCGTGCACGCGATCGGTGAGCGCGTCGTCGAAGAACAGCTGCGACGTGAACTCGTACTGCTTGGCCGACCCGGTGAATAGGCGGATCTTGAAGTGCACGTGCACGGCGCGGCCCGGGTACCATCCCGGGTAGACCGTCGTGAACTCGGCGACCCCGTGCGGGTCGGTGATCTGGAAGCCGCGGAGATATTTCTTGCCCGCCGTTTGGCGCACGTCTGAATACGCCCCAAGCGCATCGCAATTCCAGACGTCGAGGGCGGCACCGGAGAGTGGTGTGCACAACTTGCCGCCGACGCGCGAGACGACGAACCGGAGCCGCAGCGGGACGCCGGCGGACATGACGCCGGTGACCGGGTCGCTGCGGAGGTCAGACCGCTGGAGGTGCTCGTCGACAAAGAACGGGCCCTCCTCCAACGCGCCGGTCAATACGCAGGACGGCGTCGCGGCGCCTGCCGTGCCTAAGGCGCGAAGCCGGGTCCCGGACGCGATGACGGTGACGGCCGCGGCGGCCGTGGCGGTCAGCATCTCTCGGCGGTTCATTGGAGCCACAGTATAAGGAAATATTCTCCGCCGTCCCCTGCCGTTGGCCGTATCGGCCAAACATCCGAGGGCGCTGAAGCGGGCGATTGAGTAGACTCAGTCATGACCCCGACACTCTATGACTGGGCGGGTGGCGCGCCGGCGCTGGAACGGTTGATGACGATCTTCTACGCGCGCGTCCCCGCCGACCCGTTGATCGGGCCGCTGTTTGCGCACATGGATCCCCACCATGCCCAGCACGTCGCGGCGTTTGTGGGCGAGGTCTTCAAGGGACCGCCCCGGTATACGGCCGAACACGGCGGGCATCCCGAGATGATTCGCCACCACGTCGGCAAGGCCCTGACGGAGGCGCAGCGCACACGGTGGATTCGGCTCCTGCTCGACTGCGCGGATGAAGCGGGCTTGCCGGCCGACCCGGAGTTTCGGTCGGCGTTTGTGGCCTACCTCGAATGGGGGTCGCGCCTCGCCGTGCTGAACTCGCAGCCTGGGGCGACACCGTCACTCGACGCGCCGATGCCCGGGTGGGGGTGGGGTGAAGTCGGCGGGCCCTATATCGGGTAATTTGGCGAGATCGGCTTCCGTATCAATATCGACGTCGCCGTCGGGGAAGGAGATCGCCTCGGCCAGGTTCGCGGCGATGATGCGCTTTGCGCCAGCGTCTCCCGTCAGGGCCAGCAGGTCATCGAACACGGATTTGTCAAAGAGGGCCGGTGGGCCGAGCGCGGCGCTCGCGTAGCGGGACGAGACCACGCGGGCGCCGGTGACGCGATAGCGATCGATCAGGGCGGCGATCACTGGCGGCGATATGCGCGGCTGGTCGCAGAGCATGATGATTGCCGCGGCCGGGGCGATGGCTTGGAGCCGGGTGAGGCCGGCGTGGATCGACGACGCCTGGCCCTCGGCCCACTGGGGGTGAACGACGAGATCGAGGGGGAGTCCGGCGAGCGCCTGGCGGCAGGCGTCGGCATGCGCGCCGAGGACCACGACGACGCGATCGACGCCCGATGCCAGTGCCGTCCGCGCGGCGCGGCCGAGGAGGGTGTCGCCGCCGATGTTAAGAAGTTGTTTGGGGGTACCGAGGCGCGACGAGCCGCCGGCGGCGAGGATAACGACCCCAATCGGAGGTTTAGCGCCCACAGCATGGGATTGTGGCAGGTGCGCGGCGCGTCGGCACGTTGGACACACTTGCGTAACGGGGCGCGGCACCCAATCATATGCCGCGGTTAGCGGCCATATCTATCGTTCGATTCAAAGGTTGACGCACGGAGTCTGCGGATGGCTTCACTGCTCCCCGCTCCGGATACACTGCCAGCGGCGCCCACTGGGCCGCCGAGCATGCCGGACGCGTTCGAGGGTTTGTACCGCGCGCACTACGCCGGATTGTGTGACACGATCTATCGGTATGTGCGCTCGCGCGATACGGCCCGCGAGATAGCGCAGGATCTGTTTCTGCGCGTATGGGACGATTTATCAGCGGGCCGTCAGACACTTCCGACGGCCGCGTATCTCCATGTCGCCGCGCGCAACCGGGCGTTACGGGCCATCCGCCACCGACAGGTCGAAGCGCGGTGGGAGGAGCGGCAATTCGCTGAACCAGAAGGCGAACGGTCCGGACCAGAGCACACGATCGCCGAGCAGGAACTCGCCCAGGCGATCGCCACGGCGATGCACGAGCTCCCGGATCGATGCCGGCTCGTGTTCTCACTCAGTCGGCACGACCATCTGCCCAACGCCGCCATCGCCGCCAAACTTGGCATCTCCATCAGCACGGTCGAGCAGCAGATGTGGCGCGCCCTCAAGGCGTTGCGCGCCAAGCTCGGACCACATCTCCTGATGAAATGAGCTGAGCCGTAAAGGTTCGCTGGGGCTTAGGGGTCATCTCTGTAACAGGCAGGATGGCCAGACCGAGTAAACCCCGGCACCTATGCCCGACGACATCGACGGACCGCTACTCGCTCGATACGTAAGTGGACAGTGCACGGCGGCCGATGCCGCCGTCGTGCAGGAGTGGATTGCCGCGGACCCGAGTCATGCCCAGCTCGTCGCGGGACTCGAGGCCGCGTGGCGCGCCGGCGCCCAAGCACCATACGAGTGGGACATTGAGTCGGGGTGGCGCTCGCTGACCGCCGCGCGGGAGACGCGGGACGGGTCGGTGCTCCCGATCTCGCCGCACCTGGAGCGCCACCATCACCTCCGGCAGGTCCCGCGGACCCCGGTCGCGTGGCGCATGGCCGCCGCCGCGGTGCTCATCCTCGCCGGATCGTCGATCGCGGTCTGGCGTACGATCGGTCACCATGCACCGGCGAGGCCCGCTGCGGCACCGCCGATGACCGAGATCGCGACGCAGCGCGGCCAACGTGCCACGCTGCGTTTGGCCGATGGCACGGACGTCGTGCTCGGGATGGTCAGCCGGCTGCGCATCCCGAGTGATTTCGGGGATTCGACGCGGGACGTGTATCTCGACGGCGACGGCTATTTCGTTGTCGCGCACGACAGTGCCCGTCCGTTCACGGTGCATACGGCGCACGCGATCGCGCGCGACGTGGGCACCAAGTTCGGCGTGCGCGCCTACGGCTCGGCGCCGACCGAAGTCGCCGTGGCCGATGGGGCGGTCTCGCTCAGCGTGGTCAGTCCGACGTACGCCCAGTGGAGTGGCGTGCTCTTACACGCTGACGACATTGGCCAGATCGACCAGCAGGGGCAGTTGACGGCGATGCGCAACGCCGGCGTCTCGGGTGCGCTCGCCTGGACGACCGGTCGCCTGGTCTTCCGGGACGCGCCGCTCCGGGAGGTCATCGCGGAACTCGGTCGATGGTACGACCTCGACCTCCAGGTGCGCGATTCCGCCGTCGCCGCGCGCCGATTGACCGCCTCGTTCTCCGACGAGTCGGTGCCGCTCGTGCTCGAACGTATTGCGTTGTCCCTCGACCTGCGGGTCGGGCATCAGGGACGGACCATCGTCCTCAGTCCGCGACACTAACGCTTCCCTTCTTCGCCGAGATCACGTCCACATGGGTCGTATCCTGCGATGTCTCGCGTTGCTTGGCGCATTCGCCGCCGCCCGACGCGCGCCAGCCCAGCAGCAGCTCACCGACAACACGCTCTCGGGGCCCCGGTTTCTGTACGCCGAGTCGCCGACCAAGACCGTCGCGGTCGACGTCAGTCGGACGCCGGCGCTCAGACGACAACTGTCACTCGATCTGGATGGCCGGTCCGTCAAGGAGGCGTTGGCGATCATCTCGACGAGGGCCGGGATGGACATCGCGTATGGCAGTGACGCGATTCCGTTCAACACGGTGTTGCACCTCAAGGCGGACGGCATCACCGTGGCCGCAGCGCTGACCGATGTCCTGGCCGACCAGCCGGTGGACATTGTCTTCAGTCGTGATGGCCGGGCGACGATCGTCAAGCGCGACGCGACGAAGACGCTCGTGGCGACGGGCGTGGTCAGCGGGCACGTGACCGACGCCAAAGGCAACGACCCGGTCCGGCACGTGATCGTGCGTCTGGAGGGCACGCAGTTCCAGGCGTCGACGAACAATGAGGGCGCCTACCGTATCCCCAACGTGCCCCCGGGGACCTACGCGGCGGTCGTTCGCGTCGTCGGCTATGCGTCGGCGCGTCAGACCGTGGTGGTGAAACCCGACGAGGAGACCAGCGCCGACTTCACGCTGGTGCCGGTGGCGGTCCAGTTGTCCGAGGTCGTGTCGATCGGGTACGGCACGACGACGCGCCGCGAACTGACCGGCGCGGTGTCGTCGGTAACCTCCGATCAGCTCACGACGACGCCGATCCCGCAGATTGATCAGGCGTTGCAAGGCCACGCGGCGGGCGTGCAGGTGACCGGGTCGAGCGGTCAGCCGGGTGCGCCGGCAGTGATCCGCATTCGTGGCGGCAACTCGATCGAGGCCGGCAACGATCCGTTGTATGTGATCGACGGCGTGCCGATATCGACCACCACGGCCCAGACGAGCACGAACACGCACACACTCGTGACGCAGGGCGTGACGGGGCTCAATCCACTGGATGCGCTCAACCCAGACGACATCGAGTCGATCGACATTCTGAAGGACGCGTCGGCGACGGCGATCTACGGCGCCCGTGCCGCCAACGGCGTCATCCTGATTACGACGAAGAAGGGCCGCGTCGGCCGTCCGGTGGTGAACATCAGCGGGTACTATGGAACCGCCGTCGTAAACAAAAAGCTCAGCGTGCTGAACGGGACGCAGTTTGCCGAGGACGCGAATCTGGCGCGGACCAATGCCGGCCAGCAGCCGTTGTACACGCCGGCGCAGGTCAGCGCGTTTGGCACGGGGACCAACTGGGAGAACGCGATTTTCCGGGTGGCGCCGGTCAGTAACCTGAACGCCAGCGTGTCTGGCGGGAGCTTGGATACTCGCTACTTTCTGTCTGGAAATATTCTCGACCAGTACGGCGTCGTGCTGGGCACGGACATGACACGCGGCGCGTTTCGCGCAAACCTGGATCAGAATTTCGGGTCCAAGTTCCGGATGAACAGCGGCGTCACGCTGAGCCGCGAGCAGTCGGATGTCATGCCGAACGGTGGCAACGGGGAAGAGGTATCATCGGTGATCCTCAACGCCCTGCAGGCCAACCCCACTCTTCCGATCCTGAATTCGGGCGGGACGTACAACACGCAGATCGACCCGGCCAACGGGCGCAACATGGCGAACCCGGTGGCCGAGGCGCGGCAGATCACGAACGTGGAGACCCAGGAACGGGTGATCGGCAACGTCAACATGGAATGGGATCTGTTCCAGGGGTTGACGTTGGGGAACTCGTTGGGCGTGGACTTCCTGAATTCGCTGCAAGATTACTACTCGCCGATCACGACGTACCCGGGGCTCCAGGACGGTGGCATCGGGAGCCGCGGCCAGCTGCAGACCACGAACTGGGTCGAAGAACCGACACTCAAGTATCAGACCGCGTGGGGCCCGTTGACCACGATCAACGCCGTCGTCGGGTCGACGTTCCAGCGGAGCAATACCCAGAACATCTCCGGCACGGCCCAGGGCTTCGTCACGGACGAGTTGGGCGTGAATGGGCTGAACAACGCCCAGACGTTCAATGGGGTGTTTACCGGCGATCCGAATTCATCGCTCGAGTCGTACTTTGGGCGGCTGAACACGACGCTCCTCGACCGGTATCTGTTCTCCGTGTCGGGACGATCGGACGGGTCGTCCAAGTTTGGTCCCAACAACCGGTACGGGTTCTTCCCCGCCGGCGCGGTCGCGTGGCGCGTGTCGCAGGAACCGTTCATCAAGCAGTTGCACCTGTTCGATGACCTCAAACTGCGCGCGAGCTATGGCCGGACCGGTAACCAGGATATCGGGAATTACTTGTTCCTGTCGACGCTGCAGCCCTCGACCTACATCTTCGGCGGCGTGAAGGCGTCGGGCTACGCGCCGAACACGCTGCCCAATCCGAACCTGAAGTGGGAGACGACGGACCAGTTTGACGCCGGGTTCGACGTGGCGGTCCTGCATAGCCGCATCGCGATCACGGCCGACTATTACAACAAGAAGACGAGCAACCTCCTGTTGAGCGCGCCGGTGCCGTCGACGACCGGTGTGACCAATCAGGTCGAGAACGTCGGCAGCGTCAGCAACATCGGCTACGAGCTCGGGATCAACACCGTCAATCTCACGGGCGTGGTCGGGTGGACGACGTCCCTCAACCTGACCTGGAACAAGAACAAGGTTCTGAGCCTGGTCAACGGCGACACCATCATCATCGGTCCCGGGACTGGCATCGGCAACGGCGCCAACCAGAATCCCACCGTCCTCAAGGTCGGGCAGCCGGTCAACTCGTGGTACGGCTACGTGTACAATGGGATGCAGAACGGTCAGCCGACCTACCGGACACTGACCGGCGGTCAGAGCACGTCGACCGGGAACGCGATGCAGACGATCATCGGGAACGCCCAGCCGAACTACACCGGCGGCCTCACCAACCGCTTCACGGCCGGCCCATTCGGATTGACGGTCTTCCTGACGTTCTCGGTCGGCGGCCACATCTACAACATCAACCGGTCGGTGCTCACGGCCAACAACGGTGTGGGCAACCAACTCACCGACGTGTTGAGCGGGGCGGGTCAAAACGGCATCCCCGTGGCGCACACCGGGAACACGTTTGACACGCGTCCGTCGACGCTGTTCGTCGAGGACGGCACGTTCCTGCGCGGCAAGAACATCCGGCTGGATTTCAATGTCCCCAGCTCCTGGATGCGGGCGATCCGCATGCGGCATGTGGACCACGTCCAGGTCTACGTCAGCGCCCAGAATTTCTTCACGGTCACGAAGTACAGTGGGTTCGATCCCGAAGTCACCGAATACGCGACGAGCCCGATCGCGCAAGGGATCGACTTTGGCACCTATCCGCAGACGCGGCAGTTCACCTTTGGACTCAATGCAGGCTTCTAAGGCGATCGGGAGCGGAGCGAACAATGCGTAATACACCGCGAAGGATCATGGCCCGCATGCGGCCGCTGGCCGCAGGCCTGGGCTTGCTGCTCGTCGGGACGTCGTGTAACAGCTTTCTGGATCCACATCCGACAGACACGCTGACCCAAACGAATTTCTACAGAACGGCGGCCGATGCCGTCGCCGCGGTCAACGCCGTGTACGGACAGGAGCAGTACCTGTATCTGTTCTTCTTCTACATCTCCGACGTGGCCGGGGACGACGTGTTCGCCACGAACAACTTTGGGACCGACGGGCATCAACTGGCCGATTATACGTTCGACAAGACGCTGTACTGGTTCGAGAACATCTGGGCGAACTCGTACACGATCATTCAGCGCGCGAATATCGTCGTCGATCGCGTCCCGGCGATCACGATGGATACGACGGAGCGCGCGCGCATCGTCGGTGAGGCGCGGTTTCTCCGGGCGTTGGCGTACTTCAATCTGGTGCGCATGTACGGCGACGTCCCGGTGCTCCTGCACGCCGGCACGACGCCGCAGTCCGGGCTCATTCCGCGGACGCCGTTGGACTCGGTGTACAAGGTGATCATCAGCGACCTGCAGGCGGCCGCCCCGGCGCTGCCGACCAGCTATAGCGGCGCCGACGTCGGCCGGGCCACATCGGGGGCGGCACTGTCGTTGCTGGCCAAGGTCTACCTCACGCAGCAGCAGTGGACGCTGGCGGCGCAGACCGCCGGACAGGTCATCAGCAGCGGCAATTACGCGCTGTACACCACCTGGTTCGACAACTTCCGGATCGCGAACCAGTACGTCTCGTCCAATAAGGAAAACATCTTCACGATCAATTACGCCTCGCCGACCGAGGCGGCCGGTGTGCTGGGCAGCATCACCACCTTGTTCGCCCTTCCTCAAGGCTATCCAGGCGGCGATGCCTACGGGTTGATGCAGGTCAACCCGAAGCTGGTGAACTCGTTCTCCCCGACCGACCAGCGCGGGAATCACGGAACGATCATGATCTCGCCCTATACCGACGAACACAACACGACGACCTCGTGGACCGTCCCGGCCTTGGATCACAACGGCGGCGCCGGCGCGGCGTTCCACAAGTACCTCGACGAGGAGAACACCCAGAACCTCACCGCGCGGTCCTGGGAGCAGCAGGCCAACGGCTGGATCATCCTCCGCTACGCCGACGTGCTCCTCATGTACGCCGAGGCCGTCAACGAGGGTGGCACGCCGACCAGCATCTCGCGCGACGCCGCACTCAACATGGTCCGGCAGCGCGCCGACCCCGGGGTCCCGTCGCTGATCGGGCTGACGCAGACGGACTTCCGGGACTCGCTGCGCATCGAGCGCCGTAAGGAGTTCGGCTACGAGGGACAGCGGTGGTTCGACATGGCGCGGTGGGGTGTCATCGATTCAGTGGTCAGGGTCAAGACCACGGATCTCTCCATTCTTTATCCGGGTGAGACGACCCCGCACGGCGCGCCGAGCAATCTGTTCCCGATCCCGTTGGCGGAGATTCAGGTCAATCCCAAGCTGACGCAGAATCCGGGATGGTGATGCGTTACGGTTGGCTGGCGGCCGCGTTGGCGATCCTTGCCGCGCGGCCCGCCGGCGCGCAGGTCAATGCCCGAACTGACGCCCCCGTAGATGCCAGGG
>Ga0210400_10004935_pt1 | contig 11415 bp, 11 predicted proteins | sample IncBWH26MmetaG_FD_155456 | JGI IMG/M metagenome (GOLD analysis project Ga0210400, IMG submission 155456) | Forest soil microbial communities from Barre Woods Harvard Forest LTER site, Petersham, Massachusetts, United States - Inc-BW-H-26-M | ecosystem: Environmental > Terrestrial > Soil >...
CGACGGCGGACAAGGAAGGCAAGTTTCAGAAGGCCGATCGCGGAACCTTGTTTCTGGATGAAGTCGGCGACATGAGTTTGAAGACGCAGTCCAAAGTCCTGCGTACCCTGGAACAACAGCGATTCATCCCGGTAGGAAGTGACAACCCAGTCACCGTGGACGTGCGCGTGATTGCTTCCACCAACAAAGACCTGGAGGAAGAAATCGCCAAGGGGAACTTCCGCGAGGATCTTTTTTATCGTCTGAATGTAATTCCGTTTGTCGTGCCGCCGCTGCGCGAACGCAAGGAAGACATTCCGTTGTTTGCGCGACATTTTTTGAAAGAATTTGCCTCGGCATATGGCCGGCGCCCCAGAGAGATTACCGACGATGCTATCGACGCCCTGACCCGCTACGCCTGGCCGGGGAACGTCCGCGAACTGCGCAATGTGATTGAGCGTATCGTGATCATGAATCCCACCACCTCACGATTTGAACGCAAGCATCTTCCGCCTCTGGTGCATCGCGACGGTAGCCGGCGGGTGGCAGGCAGCGAGGGTTCCACGCTGCACCAGGCTCGGGCGGCCTATGAGCGCGACTACATTCTGAAAAAGCTGGACGAGAATCACGGCAACGTCAGCCGCACCGCGGAAGTGCTGGGGTTGGAGAGAAGCCATCTGTATCGCAAGATGAAGAGTCTGGGAATTGCGGCAAAAGAGTGAACCAGTCGTCAGCCATCAGCCATCAGCCGTCAGAGAGTTCAAAACCGCGCCGCTCGCAATCTCAACACAAGTTGGGCCAGAAATTGAATTCGTTGGTTTTCCTGAGGGCTGAGGGCTGACGGCTATCTCTTGAGCATGTGAATCTCTGTGCCGTTCTTGTGAAACTGGACTTCGTCCATCAACTGATTGATCAGGTAGATGCCACGGCCGTGACTCGCATAGATGTTCTCGCCATGGCAGGGATTGGCAATTTTGGCGGGATCAAAACCGACGCCGGGATCGCGCACTACGATCAGGATGCCGCGATTCTCATCGCAGGCTACATCACATTCGATAATTTTTGAGGGATCGTTTTTCGCTCCGTGCACGACGGCATTGGCGAGCGCTTCAGTCAACGCGAGTTCGATATCGTCTTCGTGTCCCGGAGCGCATTTCATTTCCCGCACAACATCCATCACGCTTCGGACGACCGGGTCCACGGCATCGCGGTCGGCGGCAAGCGTCACGCTGAGCTTGAGATCAAGCTTTTCCGCGTCGAAGTCACAGGATTGCGGCGGTTTCTCTGAGGTTGAGGAAGAATCTTCCATAAGCGGCTGTGGGTTTCGTACCGGCTTTTCTATTAACCTTTCTATTAACTAAGATGCACAGAGCCGCTGACAGATTCTAGGGATTTAGGGGCAGAGAAGCAAACTCTATCTGAATCGCAGGCAACCGATACCATATCCCGCCGGTGGAAACTCCTGTAGATACGGGGCTTGCCCGTCTCGCCCGGTGGCGCCAGACGCGGCAAGCCGCGTCTCTACGGGAATTTTACGACTCCGGATCCGGCGGACCTCCGATCTGCTGTAATTGACGCCGCCAATCCAGTTCTTCCACAAAGTTTCGCGAATCGCGCCATCCCGCCTTGACCTTTACGAAGAGCTCGAGAAAAACTTTGGTCCCTACCATCTTCTCGATATCGAGGCGGGAGTCGGTTCCAATCTTCTTGAGCATTTGGCCGCCTTTGCCGAGCAGGATGGCCTTTTGTCCGTCGCGTTCGCAAAAAATCGCCGCGGCAATCCGCGTCAGCCTCGGACTCTCTTCAAACTGCTCGATCAGCACCGAGACCGCGTGCGGCACCTCTTCATGCGTCTGCATAAGAACATGCTCGCGGATCAATTCCGCCGCCATGAATCGCACCGGCTGATCGGTAATCTGATCCTCGGGAAAATAGCGCGGGCCGTTGGGCAGAGCCTTCAGGACGCATGACAGCAATTCGTCGAGGCCTTTCTTCTTGAGAGCAGAGATGGGGACGATCTCCTTGAAATCGTGCAGCGTTTGAAACTGTGCGATCAGCGGCAGCAGCTTGCTCTTGTCGGCGAGGAGATCGATTTTATTGAGCAGCAGAAAGACGGGAGTGCCTGCCTTTTTCGCCAGGTCGAGGACGAAGGCGTCTTCACGGTCCCACTTCTTTTTGGCGTCAACGATCATCAGAATCAGTTCGCAGCCTTCGAGCGCCTCGCGCACCTCGGACATCATCTTGCGTCCGAGCGACGAGCCGGACTGGTGAACTCCAGGCGTGTCGATGAGGACGATTTGCCCGGCCTCGCGCCCTTTCTGCTTGGGGACGTTGATGATTCCGAGGATGCGGTTGCGCGTGGTCTGGGGCTTCGGCGAAATGATGGCCAGCTTCTCGCCAACCAGGGCGTTCAGTAGCGTGCTCTTGCCCGCATTGGGGCGGCCGAGAATGCAAACGAATCCGGAGTGGAAGGACATAAGGATTAGGCTACTAGCTTCTGGCTGCTGGTTTCTGGCCGCTGGGAAACCGCCGCTCGGGCGCTTGATGATCTATCCAGTTGAGGGTGGCGACCCCTTTCTGGATGATGTTTACTGTCTGGTACCCCTACCCCCCTCCCCCCTGGTCTCCTGGAATCATAGAGTTGGCGGGAATTTTTTGCTTCAGTATTTGAATCCAAAGGACTTAAAGGTAAAGTCTTTCAGGAATAAGGACTTAGCTCCCAAAATCGCGCTGAAACGGCTTTGGGGCAGTTTCGAGGGCCGTCTTGGTGGACGGACTTCGAAACTGCCCCAATCAGATTTCAATTTTCGCGCACCGTGGGTCTTAAGTCAATTTATTTCGGTCACCGATGGTTGTGATGGAAAAAGGCGGGAATGTTTGCGGGACTCTATGAAGAAAGGAGGGCGCGGCGCGCTTTCGAATAGTCGCCGGTGCGGCTCCTCCAGTTGCTGGCCAGCGTTCCGATTGCCCAGAACACGGCAAAGATCAGAAACGGCTTGCTGCCGGGAACGCTCGCCCTCCATGCGCAGAACGCGCTTAGCGTTGGAACCACTGCGGATGACGTTACTCCCGTCGACCACATGATTGCCTTGGACGTCGGGCTCGCTTTCTGCATCGAGGCCTTCTCCGTTTGCACACCAAAGAAAGGGAGATGCTCGAACACCCAACGCATGCCTGCCGGGTACCCTTCAGGATTGCCGGTTCCTCCGATGGTGTAGAAAGCGAAGCGAATGCCTAGAATTCTTCCGATCGCCCAGTGCGCGATTCCGTGGCAGAAGAAGTAGAGGAGAAGCCAGGCTGCGAGCATCGCTATGATGGCTGCGGGTTTCGAGGTAGCGGATCGCGCGAGGGCTAGGGCGGCACAGGCGGCGGCCAGGCCGGCGATCTGGATTGTGTTTCCGGCGACGATGGAAAGGCGGGTGAAGATCTTGCGTTGCGGAGGCGAATTTGAAGCGTTCATATTTGCTGCCTACTGTCGTGGCAGCCATTCTAGAAGCGAACTGGTGTCTTATGTTGCTATTCTTGTCGATACAACGACCGGAGGATGCGACACAGTCCCTCAGCGGCTGAAAGCCGCCAACGATTCTTGGCACTTACGGCGTGGCTGAAGCCACGCTCCTTCAAGACAAAATCCAGTCAAGTTTCTCCGCAGGCTGTAAGGCTCTCGAAATTAGGGCGCCTGAATCGCAGCGGTGAAACCGCTGCGCCACCCAAAAACTCAAAACTTCCGGGTGCTCTTTCCTCTTCTCTCGCGCGGCATCGAGAGAACGCCCTGCTAAGTTTATCTTTGCTCGTTCGGGTATGGGGTCCCTTCGGCTTCGCTCAGGGCAGGCTCTTCGACTCCGCCGAGCCATTCGCTTCGCGCATGGCCCGGCTGCGCTTAGGATGACAACTCTGGAGGGCTACGCTTCGTGAGAGAGAATAGGCTGCTGGCACCCACGTCTCGAAAAGCGCGAGACGTGGGGCACCCATCTTCGTAACAGAACGGCAGACCTTTACCGGAGGCCACCGGATGCGAGCAACGTCTCGCCCGTCACCCAGGCAGAGTCCTCTGACGCGAGAAAAACTGCGACCGGCGCGATGTCGGACGGCTGCGCGATGCGGCCCAGGGGAGTCTGCGCCTCGAAGCCTTTCTGGAAGTCGCTTCCGATGACGCCTGCCGCGTGGGCGCCCTCCGTTTCTACCACTCCAGGATTGATGGAGTTCACACGGATTTTCCTCGGCCCCAGTTCCTTCGCCAGCGTCCGCGTCACGGCATCCACCGCGCCCTTGGTGGCGGTATAGACGGCCGTAGTTGGCGCCGTCAGCGAGCTCGCGACCGAACCGATGTTAATCACACTGCCTCCATCGGCACCGAAGTGCTTTGCCGCTTCCTGCGTGGCCAGAATGAGCCCCAGAACATTCGTGTCGAACATGCGGTGAAACTGTTCCTCAGTAACCTGCTCGAGGGGAGCAAACTCGTAGACGCCCGCATTGTTCACCAGCACGTCCAGACGTCCAAACGCCTTCTTGGTTTCCGCGAAAAGGCGCTGCACATCCTTCGCTTTCGCGACGTCTCCCTGGACGGCGACGGCCTTCCCGCCCTTGGCCTTGATCTCCGAGACCACGCGCTCCGCACCTTCCTTGCTGGAGGCATAGTTGACGACGACAGCCGCGCCTTCTGCCGCCAAACCCTTCGCGATGCCTGCGCCAATACCCTTTGATGAACCCGTGACCACTGCTACTTTATTGCTGAGCTTCCCCATTGACTTCCTCCGTTCGATTTGCTGTCACTTCGACATTTCGATAACTATCTAATTGATGACAGTGGTCACGAGGAGGATTCAGACCGGCAACTTAAATTTCGGCGAGGTGATCCAGGTAAGCCTGCAAGACATCGCGCTGCAATGTGAGGTTGGCGAATTTGCCCTGGCGGGCAATCTCGATGAGACCTGCCGTCTCCAGTTCTTTCAAGTGGTGCGAGATCGTAGCGGCGCTGATGGGTTGTCTCGCGCAGACGTCGACGCAGGCTACGCAGTTGCGGGCGGCGATCTGCTTGAATATCTTGTAGCGCCGCGGGTCGGCGAGCGCGCGCGAAATCAGGGCGAACTGCCGGTCGGTAAGTTGAATTCGCTTTGTGTTGCTCATGTTGTAGAACTTACTGTCTCCCACCCCTCGCCAGCCGGCGCGGAGGCGACGTTAGTTAGTCCTAGGTTACCTTCATCGCCCTCAGTCCGGAGGTTGCTATCCGATGCCTGCCCTCAGCGGCTAAAGCCGTCGCGACTGAGCGCCTGAATCGCAGCGGTAAACCGCTGCTCCACCCAAAGGCTCAAAAGCGCCGGCTGCATCTTGTCAGATCAACTTCATCTGCTTCTTAGATCAATTTCATCTGCTTCTTAGATCAATTTCATCTGCTTCGGCTCGGCCGTGGTGATGCGTACGCGCTCTACCCGGCGATCGGTTGAATCCAGGACTTCGAACTTCAGGCCCTCGTTTTCGATGACCTCGCCTCTCTTTGGGATTCTACCTGCGATTTCGCTGACCAGGCCCGCTATGGTGGACGATTCGTGGCCTTCGGGGCGCATGCCGAAGAGTTCATCGAGGCGGTCGACATCCATGTTGCCGGGGACGATGTAGGAGCGGTCGTTTTCCTGTACTACCTCCGCTTTCTCGTGCTCATCGCCGATTTCGCCTACGATTTCTTCGACCAGGTCTTCGATGGTTACGAGGCCTGCTACTCCTCCATATTCGTCCACTACTATCGCCATACGGATGTTACTGCGCTGCATCTCGCGCAGCAGGTCACTTACTAACTTACTCTCCGGGACGAAGTAAACATCTTTTCGCATGATGCTCGCGACCGTTCGCGTGCGCGCCTCGGAGTCGGGGACTTGCAGTACATCCTGCGTGTGGAGAATGCCTTTTATATTGTGAATCGAACCTTCGTACACGGGAATGCGCGAGAACGGCTTGACTCTCAGCAACTCGACCGCCTGCTCAACCGTGCAGTCGGAGGGGACGGCCACCATCTCTGGCCTGGGCTTCATCGCCTCGCGAACGGTCTTGCCGCTGAACTCGACGACCGATTGGATCAGGTCGCGATCGCCTTCCTGAATAATCCCTTCTTCCTGTCCGGCTTCAATTAAGGCGTCGACGGCCTCGGAGGAAGTCTCCGGCTGCGCGTCGGAGTGCTCGCGGGTGAGCGCGGCAACGGACTGGCAGAATCCGAGCACCAGGGTGACGGGCAGAACCAGATAGATCAGGATGCGCAAGAGCGGAGTCCAGGGCGCGAGCCAGCGTCCGCGGGTTCGCGAAAAGAAGACGAAGGGCAGCAGGCGGTTAAAAATTATGATGATCAGGACCAGGCTGAGCGTGGCTTCGAGGACTTCGTAGATGCTCCAGGCACGATCGCGAAACACGGTGAAGCCGACCACCATGGCGATGGCAGCGGTAACCAGCTGCGTCAGAATGGCCATGGAGAGCGAAGCCCGTTCGCGGGTTACTCCAAGCCGCGGCTCGACGAGCTGCTCGAAAGCGTCAATATTGTCCTGGAAGTCGCGAGAAAGGAATTTGCCAATCTCCTGGTAAAGACGGTCCACGTAGGAGACCAGCGTCAGCAGGCCGAGCAGGAAGGCGAGAGCGATGCTGGCACCGATCATTGCGGCTGGTTCCTCCTCGTGCGCGAAGTCGTCGGTTTCCGCTGAGCGACGGAAGTCGCTCGCTCAATCAGGCCCAGTGGAAGGTGGAGTTTCGCGCGCAACTGTTTTTCGCGCCTCGCCATCTGTCCATTGTCGCACTCATGATCGTAGCCGCGCAGATGCAGGATGCCGTGCAACGCCAGGATTTTAACTTCCTCGGCTGGCGAGTGCCCCAGGGCCCGCGCATTTTTTGTTGCGATCTCCGCTGAGATGGCGATTTCGCCCGCGAATTGTCTTTGGGCGTCGGAGTCGGCGGGAAATGAAAGCACGTCGGTGGGCTTATCTTTTCCGCGGAAACGGCGGTTCAGGGACTTCATCTCGGCGCTTGTGGTTATCAGGATATTGACGATGCCCTTCAGTCCGGCGGCGCGGCGGGCACGAGCGACGAAACGGCCTAGCGTTAACTGGCTTAGACCGGCGACGCGCTTTTGCAGGATGACCAACGTGCCCACCCCGCCCCTAAAGGGGGCGTCTGATTGAGAAAGCTTGTGGTATCGCTGAATCGATACCCCGATACGAATCTCCTATCGCCAACACGATACCCTGATACGAATCTGGACAGCCAGAGTGAAAAGGAGGGTAGCGGCCAGGCTCCTCCTCGTTGGCGCGGACGCCCTCGTCCGCGAAAAGTCAGAGCAACGTCAAAGGCCGCGGACGAGGGCGTCCGCGCCACACGCATCTTGCTAATTGCGCAGGTGCGGCTCTTCGGGCGGCACGGGCAGAGGCGCTGGCTGTGGCGCGCTGGGCTTCGGTTCCAGCAGCGACAATTGTTGCTCCGCCAAGCGCGTTTTGTGCTCGTCGTAGGCGCGGATGATCCTCTGCACCAGATGATGACGCACCACGTCGCTTTCGTCGAAGTGCACGAACGCAAGGCCGTTTACGCCTTGCAAGATATCGACCGCTTCGATCAAACCGCTGCGGCGGGCGGTGGGCAAGTCGATTTGCGTGACGTCGCCGGTGATCACCGCTTTGGAACCAAATCCCAGGCGGGTCACGAACATCTTCATCTGCTCGGACGTTGTGTTCTGCGCCTCGTCCAAGATGACGAACGAATCGTTCAGCGTGCGCCCGCGCATGAAGGCGATGGGCGCGATCTCGATGACATTTTTTTCGAGATAGCGCTCGACGCGCTCGGGCTCCAGCATGTCAAAGAGCGCGTCATACAAGGGGCGCAGATAGGGATCGATTTTTTCCTGCAACGTGCCGGGCAGAAAACCTAGACGCTCGCCGGCCTCGACTGCGGGCCGCGCCAAGATGATCCGGTTGACCTGCTTGTTCAGCAGCGCCGAGATCGCCATGGCCACGGCGAGGTAGGTCTTGCCGGTGCCGGCGGGGCCGACGCCAAAAACCATGTCATGCTTCTCGATGGCTTCGAGATAGCGGCGCTGATTGGGGCTTTTCGGCTGGACGGTGCGGCGTCCGAAGGAACGCTGGCGTCCCGCCTCGGCCAGTCCGCGCAGGGTCACGTTCGGATCGCCTACGACCACGCGCAACATACTGCTGAGGTCTCCGTTCACGAACTGGTGGCCGGACTTCCTCAGATGCTCGTAGTCAGCGAATAATTGTTCGGCGCGGGCCACGTCGCGGGGCGCACCCTCCAGTTCAATGCGGTCCGAGCGCAGATCGATATTGATGTTCAGGCCGTCTTCGAGCACATGGAGATTTTCATCGCGGGTGCCGAACAGAGTCTCGATGTCACGTGTGAGTTCAATATTTTTTTTCATTCAGAATTGTGGCGCCGCCTCCAGCAGCTTGGGACCGGGCTCACTCGTCGTCGTCTCACTCGTCGTCGTACGGATGAGATGTGGGCTATGGAGATGTGGTTTACCGCCGGACTTGGGCGAACCCGTGCCGGCGTTTTTAACACGCAAAGGGCTGGATGTGGAAGTGAAGCGAACCGAATTGCGCACCCCGATGACGGGGCGGTTACCAACCATTTGAGTCCAGCGTAGCGCGGGCGGGCGGGGTAGTCAATGGCGTCCGTATGTAGGTGGCATCTTTGAGGGTTACGCGCCTTCGCCTCTTGCTTCAGACGACGATGCCCACACTGCCCGCTGCTTCGCCCAGGCCCGCAGTTCGGCAATTTCTTCGGCGCGCGTGATCGACAGTGGCACAGTGGAGGAGAGCGCGGTGAGCAGATCCTGGTTGCTCAGTTCTTGTTTGCGAGCAAACGCGGCGTACAGGCCAGTTTGCACGGCCGATTCGATTTCCGCTCCGGAAAAACCTTTGGCAGCTTCTGCGACTCCAGCCAGATCGTAGTCGGCCGGATTGCGCTTGCGCTTTCTCATCTGAATGGAGAATACCTGTTTCCGCTCGTCCAAACTGGGCAGGTCGACGAAGAAGAGTTCATCGAAGCGTCCCTTGCGAATCAGCTCCGGCGGCAACACGGTCACGTTGTTGCAGGTGGCGGCGACGAAGACGGCTGACTTGCGCTCCTGCATCCAGGACAGAAACGACGCCAACAGCCGCGACGAGACACCCGCATCCGCCGATGCGGAATCGGGGCCGCTTCCGGCGAAGACTTTTTCCAACTCATCGATCCACAGCACGCAAGGGGCGAGGCCTTCGGCAACCTTGAAGACTTTCTGAATCCGCTTTTCCGTCTCGCCTATGAATTTGTCGTAGACGGCAGCGGTATCGAACTTCACCAGCGGCAGCTTCCATTCTCCGGCTACGGCACGGGCGCAGAGACTCTTGCCGCATCCCTGGACGCCGAGAATGATGACGCCTTTCGGCGCTTCGAGGCCGAACTTGAGGGCGCCGTCATCCCACGCGCCGCGGCGTTGCTCCAGCCAGCGCTTCAGATTATCCAGGCCGCCAACGCTGGACATGTTGTCGGTTGAGTCCACGAACTCCAACATTTCCGAGCGCTTCAGCAACGCCTTCTTGGCGTCGAGCACGTCGGTGACGCAATCGGGCGAAAGCGCTAGGCGGCGAACCACCGTCTGCGAGATGGCGCGTTCTGCTGCTTCTTCCGTCAACCCGCGCAGATTCGCAGCCATGGCGTCCACTCCGTTCGAATCGAGCTGGATTTTCAGGGTGTGGGTACCGGCCAGGCGGGTATAGGTTTCACGGATAATCTCGCGCAGCCGGTCGCGGTCGGGTAGGGGCAGATCGAGAAATTCCACCAGGCTGACCAGCTCGGGCGGCATCTCGATGGCCGGGGCGGTGAGCACCAGAGTCCTTCGGTTCGCGGAGAATTTCTGGCCTACGTCGCGCAGGCGGCGGACCACTACCGGGTTATCCATGTGCCGATGGAAATCCTTCAGCACGAAGACGGCTTCGATCGTCATGGTCTCGAGGTTCGCCAGCGCCTGCACGGGGTCGGCAGTGTTGTACATGGCCGTCTTCGGAGCCACGCCAACACCGGAACCCGGAGCCGACAGCGCCGGTGCGGCAATCTCACTGCCGCATCGGACGAGCCCGTCGGCGATGGTCCATTCGAAGACCGGTAAGCTGAGTTGTGAGCAGGCGGTACGCACCAGCGACATCGCGCACACTTCCTCGACCGTCTCCATCACCACGATCGGGGTGGAGGAGTTGATCAGAACCTTCAGGCGATCGAGCGGACTCTGAAGCGTACGCGGAAGCGAACCTTGGACCGAATCTTGGAGCGAACCTTGCGCCGAACCTTGGGTCGAATCTTGGATCGAACCTTGGGCCGAACCCTGGACCGGCCTTTCAGACGAATTCATATGATTTGACCCGGCGTGACTTGCTCCCGTAGAATACAACTTCGGTTCCTACCGGATATCTTCCTAGGGCAGTCTAGGACAACCAAAGGTAATCAAGACGCATGGCGAATCATTTTTCGGCGCTGAAACGCGCCCGACAGACAGAGAAGCGAACCGCCCGCAACCGGGCCAACACTTCGCAACTACGAACCGCTCTGCGGAGCCTGCGCGAGAGCCTGGAAAAAGGCGACAAAGCCGTAGCCGGCGAGACCTACCGGCAGACCGTGTCGGCGCTCGACAAGGCAATCCAGAAGGGCGTTCTGCACGAAAACACCGCTTCGCGCTACAAGTCCCGCCTGTCGAAACGGCTGGCCGCTCTTAAATAGGCTCTGAAGCAGGTGCCAGGAGGGTTAACCGCCGAGCGACGAATTCCATTGCAGATTCTTCTTGACCTTCCCTAGCGGTTTGTTATACTTAGCCAGTTCTTAGGACATCAAAGCAGTTTCTGCCGGTCCTTGGGAACCTCCGCCCGCGTTGTGGCAACTCCTTAAAGAATTGAGCAACTTTCGGGTTGGGCGGGGCATCTATTTGGGTAATTCTGGCAAATCCCTTTGCATCTGGCCTGAATTGCAGATTGGCCGTAGTCGACCATCACCCAGTGGGAGGACGATGGGATCGTGGCCTAAATTATTCAAGTTTAAGGAGAACCACCTAAAATGCGCTCTGATCGTGTATTTGACGCTCTACATACTTTGCGGAACCGGTATATGCTTTGCCAGCTGGCCTCCAAGGCAACACGCAAGTTTCATAAGCCGAACACCCGCATTCAGGAAACCATGAACGACGTATTTGACAAGATCGCGGATGCGGAACGTCATGACATCCTGAGCGAACCCGAGAACTTTGCCGAAGCACAACGGCGAGCTGCTTAAGCGGCTCCGCCGTGTGCCCGCACGGCGGCAAAGCAATCCGTCCCCCGCGAGAGAAAAAGACAATCCCTCCCGAAAAAGAAAATCCACGTAGGTAAATATGACCATTGCAGAACTCAAAGAAAAAAATATTACCGAGCTGACCAAGATCGCCCG
>Ga0210400_10004936_pt1 | contig 11414 bp, 10 predicted proteins | sample IncBWH26MmetaG_FD_155456 | JGI IMG/M metagenome (GOLD analysis project Ga0210400, IMG submission 155456) | Forest soil microbial communities from Barre Woods Harvard Forest LTER site, Petersham, Massachusetts, United States - Inc-BW-H-26-M | ecosystem: Environmental > Terrestrial > Soil >...
CACCCCGGCCAGCACAGCTAGCGGAATCCAGAACCATTGCAGCAGCATTCAGAACTCTCCTGCGTTGACCTATCGGCAGAAGGCCGCAGGAGAATGAGTGACCTCAAGTATCAATCAGCAATCGCCGGACGGCAGTGGCTCAATTTGAATTTCTCAGCGAACTCTGCGGCGGTTCTCTGCGGCCTCGGCGATTAAGGGTTCTTTTTTCTTGGGCAAGTCAAAACACTTTAATCGCCGAGTTCGCGGAGGAAAGCCGCAGAGTGCGCTGAGAAATTCAAATTGAGCCACTATCCGGTCGACGCCGACGACAAACGTCCATCCCCCGTTGCATAATGTCCGCATGTCTGCGAATACGTCCCCCCATCCACCCCTCCGCCGCCTGAAGACCTACACCGGTGCCCAAGGCTACGTTTACCAGTACTACTACGTCGGAAAACGTCCCGCACTCGCCGATGATCCCGAAGCGCCCGCCGCCGAATTCATCTTCGACGTCACCTCCGACCGCAAGCTCACGTATGCCGTCAGCATCTTCCTCCCCGACGCGACGCGTGACGCCTGGAGCACCGCCCACGGCCGCCCGCTCACCGACGCGGAACAATACGGCGCCGTCAAACTCCGCCTTTTCCGCGCCTTCGACGAGATCGAAGACGTAAAGACCCACGGCCGCCGCCTGAGCATCGACACGGCTTCGCTGGGAGAATCGTTGACGACCTTGGGTGTGGAGTAAAGCCGGGGAACTCCGCTTACTGCGCTGGCTTCGCCGTCTGCATCTCCCGCGCCCGGCTCACCAGTTTCTTGAGTTTTCCTTCGATCGAGGCATCGCCGATGTGTTCATCCTGCAGCACGCCGTCGGCATCAATGGTGAAGGTGTGCGGAATTGCCTCCACGCCAAAGGACTTCGAAATCGACCCGGTAAAGCCGCCGTCGCGATATTGCAGCCAGGTCATTTCGTTTTTCGCGATGAATTCTTTCCACTTTTTTTCGTCGCCGTCGAGGCTGATGCTGAGCACCACCAGAGGCTGCCCCTGGAACTTCTTCGCAATCTCTTTCATATGCGGCAGGGCTTCGCGGCAGGGCCCGCACCAGGTCGCCCAGAAGTCCAGCAGCACGACCTTTCCAGTCAGATCGTCCATCGAAACCCGCTGGCCATCTATGGTGGTGATGGCAAATGGCGGCGCCATCCGCGCTCGAGCCATTTCGGGTTGGCTGATGTAGCGCAGCGCACGCTGCCGGTCCGGATCGTCCTCCGGTTTCAGTTTCACAAACTCCTCAAACCGCCCCTTGGCTGCGTCATCCTGCTTCAACAGCGCCAGCACCAGGCCATCCGCGTAGATTGCCGCGGGAAACTTCGCTCCCCCCGCCAGCGCCTTCAGCATCTCTTCGTGAGCCCGCGTGAACAATTCATCCTTGTGCTTGTCCCTGCCTTCCTGCATCAGCAGGGAACCAAACTGGTAGTGCGCCAGCGCGATGTCCTTCGGGCTCTGCGCCTGCGCCACCATCTCCTCCGCCGCGGCCTCGGCAACTTTCCACTCTCTCAGCTCGATGCCGTACTTGATCATCTTCTGCTGGCAGGCCAGGCAATGTCCGTCGTCCTGCTTGTCCGCCTTCTTGAAGCTGTCCAGAGCTGCATCGGTCCGGCGCTCGTGCAGGTCCTCCATTCCTTCCTTGTAGGTCTTTTGGGCCTTCTCATTGCTCGGACCGGTCTCCGTCTTTTCCTGTGCCCGGACAGTCGCAACCAGGCAGGCCAGCGCCAGTACGATCACCGCATACCGCATACGACCCTCCCGCTCCCCCAGATTTCGCGCCATGAAGCTACCACGAATTCGCCAATTTCGGCGAGAATTTATCGAAACTGCCGAGCCTGCATTTGATAAGCCCGAAGTGCGGGAATATAAAGGAACGCGGACTTCTCTCATGAAAAAACTCCTCTCATCCGTCGTCTCCATCCTCTTTGCTGCGACTCTGTGCTCGACCGCCTTCGCCCAAACCTCACGCTGGTCCGAGCAAAAAGCCAACGACTGGTACGCCCACCAGCCCTGGCTCGTGGGCAGCAACTACATCCCCAAGTCGGCCATCAACGAACTCGAGATGTGGCAGGAATCCAGCTTCGATCCCTCCGAAATCGACAAGGAACTCGGCTGGGCCGAGGCCATGGGCATGAACACCATGCGCGTGTTCCTCCACGATCTGCTGTGGCAGCAAGACGCACCCGGCTTTCGTAAGCGCATCGACCAATTTCTGACCATCGCGGCGCGCCATCACATCCGGCCGCTGTTAGTGCTTTTCGATTCCTGCTGGGACCCCGCGCCGCAGCTCGGCCCGCAACATGCTCCCATTCCCGGCGTGCACAACTCCGGTTGGGTGCAGAGTCCGGGCGCGAAGGCGCTCGCCGATCCCAGCCAGTACCCGCGCCTGAAAGAATATGTGCAGGGAGCGGTGGGAGCTTTCGCCAAAGACGACCGCATCCTCGGCTGGGACGTCTGGAATGAGCCCGGCTCGGATCAGACCGGCAACTATCCGAAGTCGGAACTGAAAAACGACGTCAAGATCGCCCGCGTCGCGGAACTCTTGCCTCAAGTCTTCGCCTGGGCCCGCGAAATGAATCCCACGCAGCCCCTCACCAGCGGAGTCTATGAAGTCGATATCTCCCGCGACGAATCCGCCCAGGACGAGCTCGAACGCATCCAGCTCCGCGAGTCCGACATCATCACCTTCCACAACTACAGCTGGCCTGAATCGTTCAAAGCCGAAATCGCGTGGCTCAGAAGATTCCACCGCCCCGTGATCTGCACTGAGTTCATGGCCCGCTCCGTCGGCAGCACCTTCGACACGATCCTGCCCATCGCCAGAACGGAGCGCATCGGCGCCATCAACTGGGGATTCGTCGCCGGCAAAACCCAAACTTACTATCCCTGGGAGTCATGGGATCACCCCTACGTCAAGAACCAGCCGCCAGTTTGGTTCCACGAAGTCCTGCATCCCGACGGCAAACCATACCGCCAAGCCGAAGTGGATCTGATCCGTCAGCTCACCGCGAAACCATAGAAGCAAACCCACTCACCACAGAGGACACAGAGGTTGCACAGAGGATTTCCCCCTGTGCGACCTCTGTGTCCTCTGTGGTTAAGCCTTTTGCCTTCACTATCCGAAAGACTCAAGCGGACACGATTTAGGTTAGACTCCGATTTAGTTTAGACTCATGAGATTCCGCAACGGATAGGGCTTATGTCTCTGCTGTGGCTGCGATTCGCGCTGGCGTGCTACTTCATCGGGCTGGTCTACGCCTTCGTGGCGCTGCGCCGCACCAGTGACCTGTTCAGCCGCGTCGCCCTGCACGCCGCCAGTCTGGGGATGGTCTTTCACTTCGTCTCGCTGACCGAACTTTTTCTTACGGGACACGTCGTCTGGACGTCGGTGCATAACGCGGAATCGCTGCTAGCCTTTCTCTCGATGGCCTTCTTCATGCTGATTTATGCGATTTACCAGACCACCTCGCCCGGCGTAGTCGTTTTTCCCGTGGTCTTTTTCCTGACGTTCGTCGCCGCCGCCGATGAGCAACCTGTGCTGCTCACTCAATACGTTTCGAGCAAAGGCTGGCTGGCCGCCCACATTTTTCTGATTTTTATCGGATACGCTGCGTTGCTGGTCAGCTTCGGCGCCAGCCTACTCTATCTCGTTCAGGAGCGCCGCCTGAAGGCCAAGAAATCCACCAGCCTGATCTCGTTCCTGCCCGCGCTCGAAGTCATCGACCAGATCGGCTACCGCTCGCTGCTGCTCGGTTTCCCCTTCATGACTCTGGGACTGTTGACCGGATCGGTCGTGGCCATCTCCACTTACGGGCATCTCGATTTTCTCGACCCGAAAATTCTGTTGTCGGTGCTGATGTGGGCCGTCTACATGGTGATGGTCTTCACCCGCTGGAACTCAGGATGGCGCGGCCGCCGCGCCGCCTTTCTCGCGACGTTCGCCTTCGCCGCCGCCCTGGCCGCCTGGGCCGCGAATTATTTTTCCGCGATTCACAGGTTTGGGGCCTCATGAGATTTCAACTCATCGGCGTGAATCACAAGAGCGCGCCGCTCGAACTCCGCGAGCGCCTCGCGATCCCTGAGTCGCGTCTGCCCGATATCTGCCGCGATCTTGCCGCCTATCCCGGGATCGAAGAGGTAATGGTTATCTCCACGTGCAACCGCGTGGAGATCGTCGCGCACACCACCAACGGCCACGCCGACCTGCGCGGATTCCTGCACGATCATTTTCATCTGACCGCCGACGAACTGGATTCCCATCTCTACGAGTTTCGCGAAAAGGATGCCGTACGGCACTTGTTCCGGGTGGCCTCGAGTTTGGATTCGATGGTCGTCGGCGAAGCCCAGATTCTCGGCCAAGTGAAGGAAGCCTACGCCACCGCCCGTGCCGTCGGTGCAGTCCGCGGACAACTCGACCAGCTCTGCAGCCGCGCCTTCGCCGTCGCCAAGCGCGTGCGCAGCGAGACCGCGGTCGGATCATCGTCAGTGTCGATCGCGTCGGTCGCGGTCGAACTCGCCAAGAAAATCTTCGGAACGCTGGAAGGGAAGACGGTCTTCATCGTCGGCGCCGGAAAAATGAGCGAACTCGCGGCCCGCCACCTGATGGCCCATGGCTGCGCGTCGATCTTCGTTTCCAACCGGACTTACGAACGAGCGGTGGGCCTGGCGCAGAAATTCAACGGCCAGGCCATCAAGTTCGACGACCTCTATTCCAGCTGCGACCGCGCCGACATCGTGATCACCTCGACCGGCTCGCCCCACGCTATCTTCCGCCGCGAACATGGAGAACAGTTCCTCGCCCGCCGCAAGAACAAGCCCATGTTCTTCATCGATATCGCCGTCCCGCGCGACGTTGCGCCGGAGATGGCGAAGCTCGACGGCATCTTCACCTACGACATCGACGACCTGCAGCAGGCCGTCACCAGCCACGTCGCCGACCGGAGAAAAGAAGCCGAACTCGCCGAAGCCATCATCACCAGCGAAGTCGAACGCTTCGAAGCGAGACTGCATACGCTCGATGTGGTACCTACAATTGTGTCGTTACAAGATCATCTGGAAACGATTCGCCAAGCTGAAATCGACCGCGTCCGCGGCCGCATGGGCGCGCTGACTCCCGAGCAAGAGATTGCGATCGAAGCCCTAACCCGCGGCATCATCAACAAAGTCATGCACACTCCCATCACCACGCTGAAGACCGCGGCCAAAGAATCAGAAGCGACCACGGTGGTCGACGTGGTGCGCCGCCTGTTCAACCTGCACGATAAGGAAAAAGAAAAGCCATCTCCGGAAAAGAAAAACGAAGTAGGGACGCGCCCGTGACCGGAGTTAGAGAGCGATGATGGGCATCTTTCCACTCACTTTTGTCGTATTCGCAGTAGCAGGTTGGTTTCTGTGTCGCTATCCGGTCAGAATCCTTGATTTTGTTTTTGGAAAAGATGAAGGTCAATGGCGTCCAATCCGATTCTTTAAGATCTTCGGGATTGTCATGATGGCCCTTGGGTCGCTTAGCGCGGTCTTGACGGTGGTCTTCACATTACTAAGAAAGTTGGCATAAGAAGGCCGAATCACGAACGAAATAGACTAGAACAGACAAATGACCGGCAAACTTCGCATCGGCTCTCGCGGCTCGCAGCTCGCCCTCTGGCAGGCCAACCACATCTCCGCGCTGCTGCGCGCCCGCGGCCACGAAGTCGAAATCGAAATCATTCACACCACCGGCGACAAGATCACCGACGTCCCCCTCGCCATGGTCGGAACCAAGGGCGGACTGGGCAAAGGAATTTTCACCAAAGAGATCGAAGAAGCCCTCGCCGCCGGCCGCGTCGATCTCGCCGTGCACTCGTTGAAAGACTTGCCCACCGAACTTCCCCCAGGATTCGAAATCGCCGCCATCACAAAAAGGGAAGACCCGCGCGACGCTTTCTGCTCGCGGCACTATGCAAGCTTTCAGGAATTGCCGCAAAAAGCGCGCGTCGGCACCAGCAGCCTGCGCCGCCAGGCGCAACTCAAAGCCGTCCGCCCCGATCTCGACATTCAACCGCTGCGGGGCAACGTCGACACCCGCCTCCGCAAACTCGAGCAGGGAGAATACGACGCCATCATCCTCGCCTCCGCCGGACTGAAGCGTCTCGGCAAAACGGAACTCGTCAAGCAAATTATCTCCGCGGAAATCATGTGCCCCGCCGCGGGCCAAGGCGCGCTCGGCATCGAAATCCGCCTCGGCGACGCGAAGACGCGCGAACTCCTCACCTTCCTGAACGATGCCAACGCCCGCGCCGCCACCACCTGCGAACGCGCCCTGCTCAATCGCCTCGGCGGCGGCTGCCAGGTCCCCATCGGCGCGTTCGCGGAAATGCGCGATGGCCATCTGCACCTGGAATCCATCGTTGCCGATCCCGACGGCTCCAAACTCCTCCGCGATTCCCGCGACGGAAAAATCGAAGACGCCGAAAAGCTCGGCAATGCCGCCGGCGCCGCGCTCCTGGCCCGCGGCGGCGATAAAATCCTCGAAGCGGTCTACGGCCGCGGCCTCGCCGTCTTGCCGCAACCATGAGCGCCAAGGCCAGACGCAGGCGGTTGGTAACAGGAAGGTTCCTGTCGGGGTATGCCTTCCCGCATACCGCACAGGCCTCGACTGCGAATTCGCCCTCAGCCACCGGGGATCTCTTAGGATGAGCCGCATGGGTCTTCAGCAAATTCTGGGTGGCGCGAAGTCTTCGTTTGCGCTGCGCCGCTGGGTGAACCTGTGGCCGCCGTTTCTGGGCGCAGGCATTTTTATCACGCGGGTCGCGCTCGACATGAAGACGATCGACGTAGAAATGAAGTTGCGCTGGTGGAATTCCAACTACGTGGGTACACATTTTGGCGGATCGCTCTTTGCCATGACCGACGCTCCCTATATGCTGATGCTGATGGCAAACCTGGGCCGCGACTACATCGTCTGGGACAAAGCGGCGAGCATCCGCTACCGCAAGCCGGGGAAGGGCAAGGTGCGCGCCGAATTCCGCCTGACCGACGCCCAACTCGACGACATTCGTGACAAACTAAAAACCCTGCCGAAATACGAGCCGACGTTTCAGGTGGAAGTGAAGGATGAATCGGGCGACGTCGTAGCGGTTGTCGAAAAGCTACTGTATGTACGCAAGAAGGAGCCAGCGACCACCCCGACACCGGCCTAGCCGCGAAGCGGCAAAAGAAAATATTCGTGTACATCCCCGAACATTTCCGTGTGCCTGATCACGCCGATGCAATCGCGTTCATGCGGGCGAATCCGTTCGCGATCCTGATCTCGTCGGCGCCGTCGTCTACTCCGGCTTCGTCGAATGACGATGGACCCTTCGCCACGCACCTGCCGGTGTTCGTGGTCGAGTCGGCGGAGCATCTGGTCCTCCGCGGCCACGTCGCCAAAGCCAACCCGCACTGGCGTTATCTGGAACAGAATCCGCAGTGCCTGACGATTTTTCACGGTCCCCACGCCTACGTCTCCGCTTCCAACTACACCACCCGCGAAAATGTTCCCACCTGGAACTACGGCGCGGTGCACGCTTACGGAAATGCCCGCGTGTTCGCGTCCCCGGAAGAGTTGCAGGGCGTGCTCGATCAACTCATCGGAACCTTCGAGCCTGCTTATGCCGAGCAATGGGCCAGCCTGAGTGAAAGCTACCGCGAACGCATGTTGAGCCATATCGTTGGATTCGAAATCGCCGTCAGCAAAATCGAAGCGAAGTTCAAACTCAGCCAGAATCGCACGAAAGAGGAGCAGACGAACGTGATCGCATCTCTCGGGAAGGCGGAAGACACGGCGATCTCGGGCGTTTCCCGCCTGATGCGGGAGCAAGGCCTGGGTGTGAAGAAAGATCCGACCTAGCTTTTATGTGGGGCGGACACTCCCTTCGGCAAGCTCAGGGCAGGCTCTGTCCGCGAACTCTAACCATGCGCAAGAAACCAAAATCGACAGGCGGTCTCCCGCTTGCAGGAATCCGCGTGCTGGTCGGCCGCGCCAAACGTCAAGCCGGTGCGCTCTCCGTCGAACTGCGTCAACGCGGTGCGGAGGTCATCGAGATTCCATTCATCGAAATTCGGAAACCCAAATCGTTCCGGCCACTCGACGCCGCGTTGAAGAGTCTGAGCACCTACGACTGGCTCATCCTGACCAGCGTGAACGGCGTCGAGGCCATGTGGGCAAGGATGGACAAACTAACGCTGTCGCCGTTGCGCAAAAAACCGGAAGGGCACGGCTTCAGCCGTGCCGTAACGACGCCAAACAAAGCGAGGGCTTTAGCCCCTGAGGGGAGGCGGCTGCGCATCGCCGCTATCGGCCCCGCCACGAAGAAGGCCATCGAACAGCGCGGCGTGAGCGTCGATGTCGTCCCCAAAGAATACGTGGCCGAGTCCGTGGTGCGAAGTCTGAAGCGCAACGTGAAAGGGAAGCGGGTGCTGCTGGTGCGGGCCCAAGTAGCTCGCGATGTGATTCCGCACGAACTACGCAAGGCGGGAGCGCAGGTCGATGTAGTCGAGGCCTACGAAACCGTCGTCCCGCAAAGTTCGCGCCGGAGACTGCTGGCCGCGGTGCGGAGTTCGAAACTGCGACCTCACGTCGTGACGTTTACCAGTTCATCGACGGTACGAAACTTTGTGGAACTGCTCGGTTCGCCCGCGAAAGGGAAGACACTGCCGAGAGGACGCGGACGGGCGGGACTGCGCCACTCGGGGCTCGAGGGCATGTTGATGGCATCGCTTGGCCCAGTTACCTCTGCCACGCTGTGTGAACTCGGACTGCCGGTCGATATCGCGGCGAAGGAGTTCACCATCCCAGGATTAGTTCAAGCCATCGTCGAGGCGTTGGCGGATCGTCGGAACTCAACGACTTAGCCGCAAGTTGTTGAAACGAATCGGGAGCTTCTGTGGGAAGATCTGGAGGTCGTTGCAAGGCGTATGCCGTCAATAAGTTAGCGTTAAGTTATTGACAACACTCGCCCGTGGAAAGAGACGCTGACGCTCCAAACTCCGTCGCGCTCACTGGCCAGGATGCCATTTCCCGAGCCTTTAAGGCCCCTGGCGACGACGACCGACCGTCCGGTTGGGTCAGAAGCCAGCCGCGATCTGCCGGTCGTAGAATCGAACGCTAGCCCAGGTCGCTTCCATGGTAATCAACGACTTAGCCTTAAGTTATTGATAACAAACGGGGTCAAAAGGCACATAGAAGTCAGGTACAAATGCAACCCGCAACTACTCCGTCACTGAACAACTGCAATCGGCCGGAACTACATGCGCCAGCAAAAAATCCGCCACGCGTTTATAGGCGTCAATCTGATTTTCCACGCGGGCGAAGCCGTGGCCTTCGTTCTCATAAATCTTTGAGTCGACGGTGCCGCCGCGCTTCTTGATGGCGTCGACCACCTGCTGCGTCTCCGATTTCGGGCAGCGCGGGTCGTGTCCTCCGGCCAGCAGCAGCAGAGGCGCCTTGATCTGGTCTATGAAGTTGATCGGGGAACGGTCTTCGTAGAGCGCCTTATTCTTCACCACGTCGCCCATGGTTGCGAGATCGGACTGCTGTAAGACCGGGTCTTCATTTTCAATTTCGGTGAACCAGTTCACGAACGGAACAATCGGCACGCCCGCGGCCCACACGTCCGGGGCTTTGGTCACCGCCATCATGCTGAGGTAGCCGCCGTAGCTTCCGCCCATGACCGCAATCTTTTTCGGATCGAGGTGACCGGTCTGCTTGATCCAGTCGACGCCGGCGAGCACGTCCTGCAAATCGCCGCCGCCCATGTCGAACAAGTTCGCCTGCTGAAATTCCTTGCCGTATCCGGTCGAGCCGCGATAGTTGGGCGCGAGCACCATGTAGCCTTGATTCGCGGCGTACTGCACGAAGCGGTTGAAGGAGTTCATGCTCTGCGCGGTCGGGCCGCCGTGAATGTAGACGATGGCCGCATTCTGCCCGTTGCGCACCATGTTGAAGGGCACGTAGAGAAATGCGGAGATGGTCCACTTGCCGTCGCGGCTGGGATAGTGGACGAGATATGGCTCGACCATGTCTTCCGAGCGCACACCCGCAACTAGAGAATGCGTTACTTGACGCGACTTGCCGGTCGCGAGCGTGTACACCCAAAGATCGCCGGGGGCAGTCGGTCCGTTGTGGTTGTAGAGCAGGCGCGTGCCGTCTTTGCTGAACGCGGAATGCCCGCCCCAAGGCTCATTCACGCCTTTCGGAATCGGCAGCGGCGTTGACTTGCCGGTTGCCAGGTCGTGGAGGTATATGTCTTCGTTGCCGTCAACGTTGGCGCTGAAGGTGAGGTGCTTGCCGTCGGGGGAGAATTCGCCGCCGCGGATTTCCCATTTATCTTTCGTGATCCACTTGATGGGATCGTGGGTGAAGATTCCTGACGGGGCGCCCCTCATTCCGACATTCAGCAGTCCAACGTTTTCATATCCGTTGCCTGCATTCGACGTGAACAACACGGTCTCGACATCTTTCCAGCGGGGGATCAATGCGAAATCGTTTGCGTAATAGCGCTGCTCGCCTTCATGCGGCGTGAGCAGTGTGCTCTTTCCGGTGGCCACGTCGGCGATGAAGATGTTCGAATCTGTGCCCTTGGCCTGTTCCTGCGTGTAAACGATCTGATTTCCGACTCTCGACCAGAGGATGCCCGAGTTGCTCTTATCCTGCGGCGTGTTGGCGGTGAGGTGCTTCACCTCGCGCAGCACCATGTCGTAGATGTCGATCTCGTAGGCGGCGGATGTTTTTGGTTTGACCTCATACGCCAGATAGCGGCCATCGGGGGACCACGTGGGATTCAGTTCCGCGATCTCGCGCGTCTGCGTCAGGTTCACGACCTTGCCGGTTTTCGGTGACACCAGAAAAATATCCCACTGCTCGTCGCCGTCGTAGTCGGACTGGTAGGCGATCCACTTTCCGTCCGGCGACCAGGCGGGCGCGGTCTGGCGCTGGTCGCCGACCGTGAGTTGTACCGGCCATCCGCCTTCGGCGGCGACGAGCCACAGGTTATTTCGTCCGCTCATATTCGAGATGAACGCGATGCTCTTGCCGTCGGGTGACCACGTCGCGCGTCCCACCTGACGCGTCATGTAGAGCTTTTCGATGGTCAGGCTGCGGGCTTCGATCTGCGCATTGGGCGTGGACGAAATCTTTTTCGGATCGGTAACGGCCTGCGGTTCAGGCAGCGCCTGGGCGGCGGCTTCAACAACGACGGTGCTCATAAGTATGACGATAGCAAAGAGTGCATAGCTGCGCATGGAAGTTGGAGCCTCGGGCGAGGGTCGAAGGAAAAGTTTACCAGAGTGCGAGAGTGTGCTCGTGGCCGCAAATTGCATAGGTCCTTCGCGTTGCTCAGGATGACATAGGGGTTTAGGTTTACGTTCTGA
>Ga0210400_10004937_pt1 | contig 11413 bp, 13 predicted proteins | sample IncBWH26MmetaG_FD_155456 | JGI IMG/M metagenome (GOLD analysis project Ga0210400, IMG submission 155456) | Forest soil microbial communities from Barre Woods Harvard Forest LTER site, Petersham, Massachusetts, United States - Inc-BW-H-26-M | ecosystem: Environmental > Terrestrial > Soil >...
GGCGCGTGGCCACGACGTCGAGATACTCGCTTTCCCCCAGCGCTGTCCCGTTCGATGCGCGGTTGTGCTCCCGCATTAGCTCTGTCATCTCTTTCGTGAGTGCTTCTTGCGCGTCAGATGGCGAGTGCTGGAAAGCCCGAATGGCATCGCGCTGCCTCCACCCGACATGCCGGATAGCTACGGGATGCAGTCATCCCAGGCACAACCGCCGGGCCGACTTCAACAAGTGGTTCGGGAGCGCAAATTGGATAAAATCATCCAGACGCTATGAGTCTTTTCGCCGTGACTCGTCTTGCGCCCGAAGGAGGCCTCGATGAAAAGTTATCTGCTCGTGACGCTCGTGCTCCTGGCTCCGCTCTCGTTCAGCCAGCAAACCGTGCCTGAAATTCCCTTCGATTCCATTCCGGAGTTTCTCAAACTTCCACCGGGAGTGAACTTTGGCGAAGTCCCAGGCGTTGCGGTCAATTCCAAGGGCCATGTCTTTGTATTCACGCGCTCCCACAGCGCCGGCGGCCCGGCCTATGGTCCGGCGGCGGCGCAGCTGTTCGAATTCGGTCCAAAGGGTGAGTTTCTGCGGGAAATCGGGAAGGACCTTTACGCTTGGTCCGAAGCCCACAGCGTGCGCATTGACAGGGATGACAACATATGGGCCATCGACAAAGGCTCCGACATGATTATCAAGTTCAACCAGGCTGGCAGGGTCGTCATGACCTTCGGCCGCCGGTCGGAATCCGCCGACGAGGGAGCTAAGCCATGGACCCACCCCGAACCGCCTCTGCCTCCGGTGGACGGCCTCTTCCGCCAACCCACCGACGTAACCTGGGATTCCGAAGGCAACATCTACATAACTGACGGATACGTCAACTCTCGCGTCGCCAAGTATGACAAGAATGGCGACTGGGTGAAGTCATGGGGCGACAAGGGGACCGCACCGGGACAGTTCCGTATCCCGCACGCCATTGTGGCGGACCGCAACAACAACCTCTACGTGGGGGATCGCACCAATCGGCGCGTGCAAGTGTTCGATACCGAGGGCAAACTTCTGCGTATGTTCACCATTGACGTGCCGCCTGTTCCCGGAACCCATGCCGTCAATGGCAACACCCCGACCGGCGACCGCCTAGCCGCGGTGATCGGGGCTCCCAATTCGATCTGCATCACACCGGGCCCCAATCAGGTGCTTTTCGTGGGAGAGAGCACCTTTCCCGGACGAATCTTCAAAGTTTCGCTCGACGGCAAGGTGCTGGGCGTGATTGGCCGGTCCGGACGCCAGCTAAAGCAATTCTCCGGAGCTCACCAGTTGGCCTGCCCGTCGGAAAACGAAGTGTACGCCGCTGAAACTTCCAATTGGCGCGTGCAGAAGCTGATCCTTCACTAACACGCGAGCGCATGTTCACATGCATCCCCCTTGCTTGTTTTGACGTTCTACCTGTTGCAGAATGGGTTCGCCGTGGGTTGACTCATGGGATGAATCCATTTTCAGGAGGCTGTATGCGTGGAGCAATGTTTTTTGCTGCCGGACTTTTCGCGGGGTTGGCAATACAGGTAGGACTGACGCAGAACACCAATGCCCAGAACACCAATGGTGGTGTCGTGATGATGAATCACGTTGGAATCAGTGTGCCAAATATCGCTGAGGCGGTTACGTACTACACCCAGAGAATGGGATACCGTGAAGCGTTCCGGGTCAATGACGACAAGGGGCAGCCGCGGCTGGTCTACATGCAGATCAGCAAAAACACATTTCTCGAACTCAACCCGGTAACCGCTGACCGGCCGGCCGGTTTTAGCCACTATGGCCTCCACGTCGAGAACGCGGCACAGGCTGTCGCGAGATTCCGGAAGAACGGTCTGACGGTCACGGATACGAACACCAGTGATACCAAAGCGATCCTCGCCAACATCACCGACCCTTATATGGGCCGCATCGAGCTGACTGAACTCCCTCCAGAGTCCATGCACTACAAGGCGATTCAGAGCTGGAAATAGGAGCATCGAGATGTCCTTATCGCGTATTGCAAGACTCGGGTTGGCAGCGTTGATGATCGTCGGCGCTCAGGCGCAGCAGCGGGGTGGCACCGTTCAGACTGACAAGGCGCAACCCGTCAACAGCGGAGCCAATCCCTATCACGTCCTCCGCGATTGGGCACAGCTAACTCTGGAGAAAAGGCCATGGGGCGGCTCCAACGGCGTGGCCATCGACCGGGACGGCAAGACCGTGTGGGCGACGGATCGATGCTCGCCCGGGACAACTCCAGGGTGCCTGGGCACAAAAGCGAATCCTGTCCACCAATTCGATGATTCAGGGAAGGAGATCAGGAGCTTTGGCGGCGGGATGTTCGTGTGGCCGCACGGCATCCATGTGGATCGAGAGGGTTATGTGTGGGTGACCGACGCGCGCGCCCCCAGCCCCGACGAGCTCAAGAACTTTCCCGGAGAAGACAAGAAGGGAAGCGTGGTCGTCAAGTTCAGTCCCGAAGGCAAGGTCCTGATGACGCTGGGGAAGCCCGGCGTGAGAGGAAACCCTCCCGAAGCCTTGACCGACCCGACTGACGTGGTGACCGACCCGGCCAATGGTGACGTCTACATTGCCGAGAGCCATACGGACGTGACGGATCCCAATCTCGTCGGGCGAATCTCGGTGTTCGACAAGACCGGGAAGTTTCTCAGGGTCATCGGCAAAGCAGGAACAGGGCCGGGTGAGTTCCGGACCCCCCACGCGCTGGAGTTCGATTCCAAGGGCCGGTTGGTGGTTGCAGATCGCCATAACCATCGCATTCAAGTCCTGACGAAGGCGGGGAAGTTTATCCTGGAATACGACGACTTCGGCCGCACCAGCGGGCTGGCCATCGACAAGAACGACGTTATATACACGAGCGACTCGGAGTCGACCGAAAGGGTTCACCCAGGCTGGCAGAGAGGAATCCGTATCGGGAGTCTGAAAGACGGGAAAGTGACGGCGTTTGTTCCGCCCCACGTGGTGCCAAATTCTCCGGACGGCGCCATGGGGGAAGGCATCGCCATCGATGCCGCAGGCAACGTCTATACAGCGGAAGCACAACTGCGGGGCGTGACGAAATACGTCCGCAAGTAGAGCCGTCCCCCTCCGTTCATCTTAGGTCCTTTAATGGGCACTAATGGTAGCTACGTCATAAGGACATTACCTCCGCGTGGCGGGAACATCAAGCGGAACGAAGCCTTTGAAAGGGGCGTGGATGGGGCTCATCCGGTTGACTGGGTTGAGTTTCTGGCTGGATCATGATAACAATTGACCGAGTTCTACTTCACTTCAAGGAGACCTTGCAGAAATGAAACTTTCCCGGTTGCTCATGATGACGTTATTTGTTTCCGCGTCCGCCCTGGTCGTTGCCGCTCCGGCAACCACGGGTATGACCATGGGAAAGGTGGATGTTAAATCCGCCGGACCTCTGGCTTTTGGTCCCGATGGCGTTCTGTTCATCGGCGATTCCCTCGGAGCGAAAGTAGTAGCGATTGATACCGGCGATACCAAGGCTGGTGCGCCCGCTTCCGTTAGTGTGCAGGGCATCGACAGCAAGATCGCCGCCGCGCTCGGCACCGCGGCTGATCAGATCTCGATTCGTGATATCGCCACGAATCCGGTCTCGAAGAACGTCTATATCTCCGTCAATCGCGGCAGGGGCGGCGATGCCAAGGCCGTCATCATCAAGTTGGATACCTCCGGCAAGCTTTCCGAAGTCGGGCTGGACAATGTGAAATACTCGGTTGCCGAGCTGCCCAATCCACCCGCACAGAACAATCAGAAAACCAACACTATTACGGAACTCCGCTACGTCGATGGCAAAGTGCTGGTGGCCGGGTTGTCGAATGAGGAATTCTCTTCCAACATGAAGGTCATCGCCTTCCCATTCGCGCCCGCCGACCGCGGCGCGCTCATCGAGATGTATCACGGGTCACATGCCCGATACGAAACGAATTCCCCCATCCGGACGTTCGTGCCTTACACAATCGACAATAAGCAGTTTATTCTCGCCGCATACACCTGCACACCGCTAGTGAAAATCCCGGTAAGCGACCTGAAGAGCGGCGCGAAAATTCAGGGAACGACGATCGCCGAGATGGGTGCGGGCAATCAGCCCCTCGACATGGTTGCATACAAGAAGAACGGTCACGAGTATATCCTCATGGCCAACTCGTCTCACGGCGTCACCAAGCTGGATATGGCGAATGTGGGCAGCTACAAGCCCATTACCAGCCCCGTATCCGATGTCGCCGGCGTTCCGTTCACCACAATTAGCGAATTGAAAGACGTTAAGCGCCTGCAGGCCTACGACGAAAAGCAGGCTCTGATTCTGAGCGGGAATAGCGGCGCAATGGACCTGCGCACGATCGCCCTGCCGTAGTCCAAAAGTGATCGCAAGATTCGCGCTCGCCGCGCTGCTTCTTTCTCCGATAGGAGTCGCGGCGAGCGTTTCAATTCAGCTCGAAAGCGGCGCCTTCAAGGTAACCGGTTGGACAGCACCCGAACCCGCGGGCGGCTGGGTCTCTATCTTCACGGTTTCAACGGGTCCGGATCTGCCTCCCTTGTTCGGAGCGTACTCGATTGAGGGGGGCTCGCTGACGTTTCACCCGCGATATCCTCTGGCCTCCGGCGTTACGTATTATGCGGTTTTTCATCCGGCAGGATCTGCGCCCGTCGAAGCCACCTTCCACGGTCCTGAACCGGTATCCGGGCCTCAAGCGCGCGTTATGGCGATGTATCCATCTTCGCCAGTTCTCCCTGCAAATCAGCTCAAGCTGTACATTCTTTTTTCCGCGCCCATGCAAGGCGGCGATTTCTGGCCGAGTATTCATCTGATCGACCAAGACGGCAAACCCGCCTACTTGCCCTTTGTTGGGCAAGAGTTGTGGAATCGCGACAATACCAGACTCACCCTGATCTTCGATCCCGGCCGCATCAAACGTGGCGTGAAGCCAAATGTGGATCTAGGGCCGGTGCTAGTGGAAGGAAAGCGTTATACGCTGATCATCGATCGGGAGTTCAAGGATGTTAACGGACGGCTCCTGGCCGAGCCTTTCCGCCACGAGCTCGCTGCCGGCGCGGACGAACGCCGGGCCGTCGATACCGCATTGTGGAAGCTGTCCCAACCCAAGGCTGGAACCCGGGATCCTCTGGTCATCCGGTTCGATCGTCCGCTTGATTACGCGCTTCTGAGCGATGTCTTTCAAATCCCCGGGGTCTCCGGAGTGGCAACTATTAGCGCCGGCGAAACCGAATGGCGCTTTCAACCAACGCAACCCTGGACGTCCGGAGAACATCACGTAGTCGTCGATATGGCGCTTGAAGATCTGGCTGGGAACCGTATTGGTAGACCTTTTGACGTGGATACCATGACGAACCCCACAGAGCGTATCACCAAACAGTCCACTTCGTTGACCTTTCGAATACCGTAAGAGCCTAAGGAGGTTCTGGCAACCGCGACACATCTCCGTTGTCGCGGAGCCGCGCCAGTCTGTCCGACGGCCCCAGCGGCCTCCGGATCGGCCGTCGTCGCTTGAGGCGGGATCCGAGCGAGCACTTGTAGTGCGGTGTACAGTTGTGAATATGCCCAACGAGCTGAAGATTCAACTCCGTCAGATTTCGGCTTCGACGTCAGAAGCAAGCATAGGCCGGCACCAGGTGCTGATCGACAGACCCGTGACGAAGGGCGGCAGCGATGCCGGACCGATGGGCGGCGAACTGTTTCTTGCGGCCGTAGGAGGCTGCTTCATGAGCAATCTGTTAGCGGCAATCAGGGCGCGGGAAGCGCAGATCTCTGATGTGCGCGTGGAGGTGGTGGGATCGCTCGCCGATTCACCCAGCCGTTTTGCGGGAGTGGAGTTGCGGGTTACCGCGGAGAGTCGCGATCGAGAGCTGCTCCAACAGTTGGTCGAGATCGCCGACCGGGGTTGCATCATGATGAATACGCTTCGAGGAAAACTTGACGTGCGAGTGCGAATCGGCGCGGCCGTCTGACGCCCAAGTTCATGGCCGCTTTGGCCGCAGTGAAATCCGGTGCTATTAAAGCCTCAAGCCTTTTTATTTGACGCGTATGGAACGCTGTTCGATGTCCATTCCGTAGTGCGCCGCGACGGAGCGGAAATCTCGGGAGATCTGCACGCTCTTTCGGAACTGTGGAGGCGGAAGCAACTCGAGTACACCTGGCTGCGAGCGCTCATGGATCGGTACGAGGACTTCTGGCACGTTACCGAAGCGGCATTGCGTTCTGCCGTCCGGCAGCTTTCGATTGAAGCGACAGATCGACAGCTTGAGCGACTCATGCAGGCGTATCTCTTCCCGGCCGCCTTTGCGGATGCAAAACCCGCCTTGGAGGCACTGAAGGGCTCGCCGCTGGCGATCCTCTCAAACGGCTCACCAGCGATGTTGGACTCGGCCGTCCGCAGCAACGGCCTGGAGTCGTATTTCACCGAAATCATTTCCGTGGACAGCGTGAAGACGTACAAACCCTCTCCCCGGGTCTACGCCCTTGGGCCTAAGGTCTTGAATCTTCCCGCCGCAGAGATTCTCTTTGTTTCCGCCAACTTATGGGACGCGGCGGGAGCCAAGGCGTTCGGTTACTCGGTTTGCTGGTGCAACCGTTCGGAAGCAAAACTCGAAGACTGGGGATTTGCTCCAGATTACATGGTGCTTCGGCTTAATCAGATCGCAGACACCCTGATCGGGAATATTTCACGTTCAGAAGCAGTCTAACGTGAAGTGCAGAAGCTGCCTAAACGGGGTACCAAAAAAAGATGTCTTCGAGCGGCGTAACTCCCCACGGTGTGCCGGCGAATAGTCTAGCGATGGCAACGAGCATCGAGGACCGTGCTGTGTCCCAGCCGTCCCTTGCAACGCTGGATCGCTGGATGGAGCGCTACCAGCAAGCCGATCCGGAGGCACCAGCTACCCTGGTTGGCGCCCTCAGCCCCGCGTTGCTGCGGTTTTTCAACAGCCAAGTACCGAGCCGAGAACAAGCTGACGATCTCCTTCAGGAAACTTGGTTGCGGATCCATCGAGTCCGCCATACCTACAGGCCGGGCGAGCCGGTCCTACCTTGGGTATACGCCATTGCCCGGCGGGTGCGCGTGGATGGCTACCGCCGGACCCGGAGCATCACGGCCCACGAAATCGCGACGGAAATATTGCCCGAGCCGCGACCGCGCCTTGGACCGCGCAACACACTTCCCGACTTCGAAACGCTCATCGGGAATTTGCCCGAAGCGCAAAGGGAAGTGGTGACCATGCTGAAAGCGGGAGGATTGAGCCTGGAAGAAGTAGCCCGTGCCACCTCATCTACGGTGGGTGCCGTGAAACAGAAAGCACATCGGGCTTACGCTCGGCTGCGTAAGTTACTACAATACCGCTCCGAAGCACCGCAGGAGGTAGATCATGAACTGCCGTGACGTAGATCATTTCCTGATCGAACACGAAGATTCTGCGGGCGTCCGCTTACCGGCAAAAGTTCACGAGCACGTATTGGCTTGTGACAGCTGCGGGGATCTCGTACGGGCTCTAAGCCCTTCAGTCGTCGCGGAGGGGCCTTCGCTGGAGATCCTTCGTCGACTTGAGCGATCCCTCGCTGCAGAATTACGGCCTGTTCGCCCTCTCGCGCCCGCGCGCTATTTTTTCGCAGCCTTCGCTGCGATCTTTGTTCTGATCGTCACCGCAGGCGTGTATCCTTTGGGGGCGTTCGCGATCGCGGTGATGAGTCCTGCGCAGTCGATCGCTATGCTCGGCGCTTTGAGCGCGAGCGCCGGGTTGGTGGTCTATTCGCTCGTGCGTCAGATGGCGCCGGGGAGCCGCCACTGGGTCCCTCCAAAGCCACTACCGGTTGTTGTCGTCGCCGTGCTAGCGATTGTGATGACTGGCTTGTTCCGGTTCCAATACGAGAGAGACTTCTGGAGTAGTGGCTGGGCTTGTCTCAGGGCCGGTACTGCGTTTGCCTTACTCGCGGCCGTGCCCTTCTGGCTGATCTTGCGCCGGGGAGCCATACTTTCGCCGCGTGTTACAGGAGCCACCGCCGGCTTTCTCGCGGGCCTGGTGGGGACGAGTGCGCTTGAGCTTCACTGCACGATTCTCGGTGCAGCGCATATCCTGACGTGGCATCTGGGCGTTGCTCTTTTAGGAGCACTGATTGGTTTAGCAGCAGGGTTCGCTGGCGAAGCCGCCGGTAGGCACCTTCGATCTGCCCCGCGTTGAGTTCGGGATCAACAAGAAGGACTTTGAATGTTGGAGGCCCAATATGAATAGTGCGAAACTGATCGTGGCATATCCGCAACCTGTGGATATTCCCGCTTTTGAAAAGCTGTATCTGGAAGAGCACGTTCCTTTGGCGATTGCTAAGCTTGAGGGGAAGACCAAGATCGTCGCGACGAAGATCGTGGCGTCGCCACAAGGCGCGCCAGCGTTTTATCGTGTCGCAGAGGTCCATTTCCCTTCAATGAAGGTCCTCGAGGCATGCGCCGAATCGGCCGGGGGTAAGGAAACACTGGCGAATGCGGTGAAGATCTCCTCAGGCGGACCGCCGACGATCATGATCGCGGACGAAGAGAGTTTTACGTTCTAGGTCGAACGCACCTCGTCAGCGATACAAACTTCCCCGACCTGTCGGTGTCCGAAAGGAGCAATGCCGTGCTCTTCCGTTCGGCCGCCCGGTGTCCGTTTTGCAAAATAAACTCGTGGAATCAGACCGGCATCACATCATGTTTCCACTGCGCTCCTTCGGCATCCTGCATGAAACCGTCGCGACGCGCGGCATTCTTTGGAATTCCTACCCTGACACCTTCGCTCGAGCCGGCACAGGCAAAAAGAAATATATCGACCGCCTCCAGGACCGCATAACTTCTCATAACGTCGCGCGAATTAGGTAGTGGGCGGACGTCTCGCACAGTGCGTCGGTAGACGCGAGCCCTACTACTTAATAAAGAGGAGAGTCTCCATTGAATTGCAACGCTTCTAGCACTCGCAGATATTCACAGGGCGCCCTGGTTTCGGCAATTGCCATCTCGTTGAGCATGACCGGCCTGGCGCAGGATTTACCCCATCGTTCGCCACACAGAGCTTTCGAAGGAAGAATCGACATGCGCAACGCGAACATCGCCGATGCGGTCACAACCGTGGATCCCAACTCTGCGCAAGGCCCCGGACCGGGACCGATCGGCCCGGGTCCGGGCTGCAATTTGTTTCCCGCCCCGCCTTCAGTCGGCACGACAGTGAATCTTTCGTACTTCGGACCGCCGCCTTCGACGACCAATCAGAGCCTGGTGGGCCCCGTTCAATTGCTCAAGTCCGGACCCGTTGACGTCGCCAAAGGCACGATCACGATTCCCCTTTACCTGGGACATATGAAGAGTGGAGCCAACGTCTGGTATGTTCTGACCGACGTCGACGATTCCGATGTTGCAGCGGAACTGGGCCTGAATGTTTCAGCAAAGATGACCTTCATGGCGAATGCCGCACGAACCGCTAATCTGGATCAGAACGGGAACTTGGTATTCGACAAGGGGACAGTTGATTTTTCGCCGGTCCGCGGCATTATACCGGGTCCCGTGGGCCAAGAATTCCCTCCAATGGCTTCCCAGCCTGGCGCCGTCGGAGACAAGGACTATAGTCCGTTCGTTCAGATTGTCAATGCCGGCGGAGTGATCTATAACGCCCCCATCGTTGCCTTCGGTGTGAATGCCAGCGACATCAGCTTCCCGAACGGCAATGTCGATTACGCCAAAGTGCATGATCAGGTGGTGGCGATCGATCCCGTGAACATGACCGTGACGATCAACTTGATTAACGGCTTTAGCTTTGGAAAGCCGGTCTGGTACCTGTCAATGGACACGAGCATACCTTTGGGAGCTGCAATCGAGCACAATACTTATGCTCCTTTGATGGCGGCACTCCATTTGGGCGGTGACGACACCTTCTCCAGCCCGATTGAACGCATCTTCATTTCCACCAACGGGGCCCAGGATTGCGCGAATCCGCAACGGCAAGGTCTATCAGCGGATCTGGCGGATGGTTTTCGGCCCAACAACGTCGTGGGCGGTATACCGACGAATGCATTGGATTACAGTCCCGCATGGGATGCTCAATTGTTCGAATGGACACAAGACGCGATTAGCAAAGGCTACCGAGGCCAGGTGCGTGAGGAGTTCCAGATTCTGACCTTTGTCCAGGACGGCTTGATTACCGGTCCGGCCGGCGGTAAATTCGGGAGTTCCGGCTTCTCAATCAATTGCACGATAGTACAACGGCTCAATTAAGCCCTGTACGCGCCCGCTGCGTACCCGGTTTCGCTGCGGGCGCACTCTTCTTGCTTTAGACGTTGGGCGTATGAGTATTTTGACCAAACGACATTGATTGCACGGAATGTGGGCGGAGGATCACACTTGAAATCTACACTGGCGAGTGCGTCGCCAGGACATCGCTTCGATGAGAAACTGCAACGCCCTACGTGCCTCATGGAGCGGGATCACTTTGACGGCCGGCGCACTCTAGCCGATAGTTAACGGTGCGAGTAGTAATTGTGGTTATACGGAAAGGACGCTCAGGCCCTCGTTCAGCGCTGGTATATGGCTCGGAGGTGTCATCGTCCACAGGCCCGCGGCTTCACATTGGGACGCGATCCCGATTAGCAACCCATCGCCACCAGGACGACTGACTAACTGCAATCCTATTGGCAGGCCGGAGCTGGACTGCCCGCACGGCAAATTGATTCCCGCCGCGCCGACCAGGTTCACGAATGCCGTAAATACTGCGTGTCCACGTGGTCCCACCTGCTGTCCGTCAATTTCTCCGGGGAATGCCTGATCCGCCTTCCAAGGCAGGGCCGCAGCGGATGGCGTCATGAGCAGATCGTAAGTCTCAAAAGCGACCGACAGTTGACTCTCCACGCGCTTGATGGAGTTCAACGCACCAACGTAATCCGCCGCCGACAAATTACTTCCGTGCGTGGCGAGTTCCCGTATGAGATTTGACGCTTCCATCGGAAACCCGGCACTTATACTGCTCAGCCAAGCCAACCCACCCAGGCTGATGACTGGCCATGCTCTCTCAACACTGGAAATATCAAAGGGAGCTACACCGGTCTCCACATGGTGGCCAATATCGAGAAGTCGATCCGCAGCCCTGGTAACGGCGGCCGTTATCTCCGGATCAACCGGCGCATCGCCAAACTGCGGTACAAAGAGGATCCGGCAGGGCCTGGGGACTTCCGAACGAAACGGCCGATCGCGAAACGGCATGCTGGCGGGGTCATTCGGATCGGACGGCGCGATGATGTCCATGACGAGTTTGACATCCGCCACGGAGCGCGCAATCGGGCCGACGGTTTCGAAGTCCAGCAGAATCGCGGGGAAGCCGTCGGTCCGGGGCACACGCCCGCGCGATGGCTTTAGCCCA
>Ga0210400_10004938_pt1 | contig 11413 bp, 11 predicted proteins | sample IncBWH26MmetaG_FD_155456 | JGI IMG/M metagenome (GOLD analysis project Ga0210400, IMG submission 155456) | Forest soil microbial communities from Barre Woods Harvard Forest LTER site, Petersham, Massachusetts, United States - Inc-BW-H-26-M | ecosystem: Environmental > Terrestrial > Soil >...
GCTGGAGTCTCTGAAAATGGCCAAACCGATCCCTTGTATGCAGGACTTCCTGAACTTCATGCCGTCCTTTGGCAACACAGCAAGATCACGGACCTGGGAACCTTGCCGGAGGGTGGATACCAGAGCGAAGCCAACTCCGTAAATAGCGCAGGGCAGGTAGTGGGAGCAGCCTTGAACACGGTTGCCGACACGAATTCCATGCAACCAGGCGCATTCTGGCTTTGGGGTGGGATCGCGCCACCGTATCAATACGAAACCCGCGCCTTTCTATGGGACCGGAACGATGGAATGCAGGACTTGGGCACGCTTGCTGGCGGCACCGACGCCGAGGCGATCCTGATTAATGAGCGGGGACAGGTTGTTGGAAACTCCTACACAAGTTCGGCGCCAAGCACACTGTGCGCCGGCGCTGGTTTTGCTTTAACCACCGGGTCCTTCATCTGGGATAAAAGGACGGGAATGAGAGATCTCGGCAACCTGGGTGGTACCTGCACTATTGTCTCGGACCTTAATAACCGGGGCCAAGTCGTGGGTGTGTCGAGCCTTGCGACGGACGACTCCCAGCATGCATTTTTGTGGGATGCGCAGAGAGGGATGCAGGATCTTGGCGGCTCCCTTGGGGGAAACAACACCGGCGCCTTTGTGATGAACGAAGAGGGAAAGGTTGTGGGATTTGCGACACTTCCCGGAGAGGTCATCTTCCACGCCACTTTCTGGACACATGTCGGGAACATGGCTGACCTCGGGACTGTGGGCAATGATCAATGCAGCTTTGCGACCGGCATTAACTCATCGGGCCAGATCGTTGGTGGATCCAAGCCAGACTGCAGCACCGATCCGTCTCGTGCCTTCTTGTGGGAAGATGGCTCGATCCTCGACCTGAATGCTCTTATTCCGCCTGGTTCTGGTCTTCATCTGGAATCGACTTATACCATCAACAATCAAGGAGAGATCGCGGGAGAAGGAACAGACACCAGCGGCAATGGGCACGCTTTCCTGCTCGTCCCATGCGACGAGAATCATGCGGGTGTCGAGGGCTGCGATTACAGCTTCGTCGAAGCCGCCGTTGCAACTCCCGACAGTGAGGCATCACTCACTCAAAAATCGGCGACAGCTCCACACACGCCGGCAGCTTTTGGCCCCTTCAAGAATATTCGGAGGAACCTCCGACGTCGACCGGGCCCTCTGTCTCACCTCCTCCGCCCAATAACCGACTCGGTCGACAATCAGACAACAACGATTTCCCGCGATTCTAACTGGCAGCTTGACGACAACCTTGCAGTCTTTGATCGCGCGGAACCGGCCGATGACTCAAGTTCGAAATCTTCCTGTGATGCAGCTCAGCTGCCGCAGCATTGCATTCCTCTGGGGGGCGCGTGTTTTGGTCCCGGTCCAGCCCATTGTTGCCCTGCTGCTTTCCCCCATCATTCGTTCTGCAGTAGCCGGACAGGCTGGGGCAGATGCTACATGAACTAAGTAGACTGCCGACGCCCAAAGCAACGTCAAGCCTACAATTTCCGGCACTCCTGATATGGATTTTCGTCTGTGACGATGCCGCGCACAATCCACAGGAAGTGTGTTAACGGGTACTACCGCGGGGGACCGTAAGTGCTTGGTGATCGGTTTTCACCTAGTCTAGCAAACTAGATCGCGAACAGATCTAACTGTAGACCAATTCACGCTTGAGGTGACATTACGAAAACATCTCGGTTTCTCCTAGTCTTGGTGGGCGGTCTGCTCCTCTTCAATGGGTGTGGCACTTCTTTGTCTGCTCCACAGCCTCCAACGCCGGACTTTAGCATCGCGATCTCGCCTTCTTCCGTTTCAACTCAGGTCGGCGCGATCACCTCGCCCGTAACCGTTTCGCTGAATGCTGTGAATGGGTTCACGGGCACTGTGACCGTGACCGTTAGTGGATTCCCGCTCGGAATAGATTCCTCACCCGCGTCCTCATTTATCCTTTCCCCTGGAGCGCCCCAGCGGGTAACGTTTTCCGCACGAACAGCCGCCGGCACTTTCTCCGTTGCGTTTCAGGGCGCCAGCGGGACACTTTCGCACAACTCGAACATAACACTGACCGTCACACCCCGACCAAGCCCATACCTGGTTTCCGCAAGCTACTATCCTTGGTATACCCCGAGTAGCTTCGATTACCAAGAGTGCTTCAACGGAACCCTGAGGGGCGACCTGGTCCCTGCTCAACTACCGATCCTAGGAAAATATGATTCCCGGCAGCAGGATGTCGTCACCCAGCAAATTGCGTGGTCGACTGCGGCCGGAATCAACGTTTGGGATCTGGAATGGGTGATGCCGAACGACTTCCTTGACAACACGATTCAAAGTACTGTCCTCACAAACCCGCATATCGGGGATATTCGATTCGCAATGTTCTACGACTACGCGATCCGGTTCAATTCAGACGATAATTTGACGCCAGACAAGATCGCTACCATAGTCTCGGACTTCCAATACCTCGCCGCGCATTACTTCTCGCACCCCAGCTATTTGAAGCTCGGTGGCAAACCTGTCGTCTTTTTTTATTCTTCCCTCGCCCTGAATCCAATTTCTGAAATTCAAACCATGGTCGCGTCTCTGAGAACGGCAATGTCCGACGCCGGATTCGATGTCTATTTGATAGGCGACGAATACTACGCCCTGGTTCCTCCCGATCCCGCCCGCATCGGCAACTGGGACGCGATCTTTGGCTACGATGTCTATGTGGGTTATGCAGGATATTCCGACGACAACGGTTATCTCGCGTTTCATTCCACAATGTACAGTCAATATCAGGCGGTCGCACAGCAGTTGGGCGTCGACTTCATTCCCTCGGTCATGCCTGGATTCAACGATCGCGGTGTTCGTCGGACGTGCGCGAATAATCCTGCATTGGCACGCCGGACTAGCGCGACTGCCACAGAGGGATCAGTGTTTACGAACTTCCTCAGGGACCTGGCCCTTCCCTATGCAAACAACACTCGATTCAAGATGCTCCACATAACCACATTCAATGAATGGCACGAGGACACTCAAATTGAGCCGTCGGTCGTTACTGCTCCCACAACGAATGATACGTCAGCAACAGGAGCCCAGTACACCCAGGGACTTGTCTACCAAGGCTATGGCACCACCTATCTGGACATTCTCCGAGACGAACTTTCAAAAGCTAAACATTGATGCGACTTTACCGCTGCAAGACGAAGTAGGAAGCTGCGAATCTTCTACCCGCTTTAGAAATCTCCAGCAAATCAGGATGCAACCTAGAGCGAGGAACACTGCATGGATATCAGCGCGTTTCTCAAATCGAACGCGCAGTCGGAGAAACTGATGAGCCAAGCGAACGTCCGCTCCACGACTAGTAGTTTCGTCGCCCACCAAGTTTGGCCCTAATGACAGCGTCAGCAGACAAGAAATGGCAACAGTACTCGCGCGTGCGTTTAGACTGACAGGAACGGCGCCACTCAACTTCAAGGACACGCAACAAATTGCTGCATGGGCTATTCAGGGTGTAAAGGCTGTGCAGGCTACTGGTTACCTTCCAGGTTTCGGCGACGGGACATTCAAACCTAAGGATCCTGTAACGCGAGCTCAGGCAGCTTCAGCTCTCGAATCCGCTATCGTCAATCGGCAATTGCCGCAATTTCAAAGGGCGGCGACCGTTCGTCAATGGGCGCGTTCAAAGCGGAAAATCCGGTCCACAAGCGTAGTTGCCGTACTTTGGATACCCTCGAGCAACAGAGTACCTGAACACTAGCGATACAGTAACCAAATGGCCCTGTGGTCCGCAAGAACTTGTGAGGGTATCATGCAGCACAGTTGCCCCCGTCGGACGGAACCCCGACCAAAGATTTCAGTGATTTCCGCATATTCTTCTTCCTGCTTAAGGTGGCAAGAATCGTGCCGATCAAGCTAACCACAGGTCGCCAAACAGTTCAATAAGAAACAACTTATCTCCCAAACGAAACAATCACAGCTCTATGGTCGCTCCAGCCATCCCAAGATTGAATCATTGTTCAAGGCATTTGCCCGTGCGCTGCGCGCGGCCTGCTGTCGCGATTCGCCGCATGGCTCGCTTGCTTCCCAGCACGAAAGAATTGATCTGATGATCGCGGTCGTTGACTATCGCGCTCGGAATCTCACCTCTGTAAAACGGGCGCTGGATCATCTGTGTACAGATGCGATCGTCTCTCGCTGATCCGGCTGTCGTGGCCTACGCAGACAAAATCATTCTGCCCGTGTCGGCCACTTTTCAGCCACTGCCATCCTGGAACAATCCGGGCTGCGAACCGCCATGCTGCACAGAATTCAACAGGGCGTACCGTTTCTTGGCGTCTGCGTTGGTATGCAGTGGATGTTCGAATCCAGCGGGTGCTATTCGCCCCGGACGAAATGAAGCGGTACATCAAAGCGCGTAGGGTAAAAGGCCACCGTGTTGCCTTTGCCGTCCGTCACCACTAAGCCAGCAGAGGGTTGTTTGCCATCGACGCAACGTCACGTACGGTAATTCTATGTAGGCCAGAAACCAAGCCGTTGACAAGCGATGTGGAGATGGACTAAGTTTTAGTGCGTCATTCCCATGAAACGCTGGAGCTGCTCCCTCCTTATCTTCGAGCTGTTTTTGTTCGCTCTGATTCTAGCTCTACCGCAGGCCGACCTTCCAGATTTCACGTCTCGCCAGAATGGCGGTCCTGTTTTTGAGAGGTCGAAGCTGTCTTCTGCACCCGCGCCAGTCGGCGTCACCAATGTGGTACAGTCTCAGCGCCTCCGATACATTGCTGAACTACAAATCTCGCATATTCCAGTCCTGGTTCGCTCCACATCCCACACCTTGCTTTCAATGCTTTGCGCCCGACGTTGCTAGCCGTCCGTTTTCACCATTGATCCCTGCAAATATGAAATAAGTCCTTGGCTCGCTCGACCAGGGTAGCCGCCGCATACCGCAGGGCTGGGGCACAGCGCTCGGACCTCAGGATTCCAAACGGTCCTGATGCGACGGTTCCGTTGATAAACGGGGCAATTTCACCGAAGCGCAAAGCTCGGAAGCGATTGTTGAGAGGGGAGCCATCTCTAAAGTCTCTGCGGAAAGCTGGAGAGGCTCGATGCACCAGAACAACATACCGAACATTGGAGTGCAAATCCTCCATGCGACGTACCGAAGGTAAGGACATGATTTTCAAGATGTGGCCAACACGGGCTAAGGTGCTCGTCTGCACTTTAGGAGCGCTGGTTGCCGTCGCAGATTTTTCTGCTCCTGGCGATATCAATATTGCTATCTTCTATTGTCTCCCAATAGTTTTGGCTATTTGGAGTCGTTCACTGGTCTGGTTGTGGAGTTCCACGGTTGTTTTTATTTTGCTTACATTTGCCGGCTTCAGGCTTGCTCCGCCGCCGACTCATCTAGACCCTTCTTGGATACACTGGACAAATCGCGGTATGACCGCGAGCGCCTTGATCTTGGTAGCTATTTCTATAGACCTGCGTATGCGCACTTACGAGCTGCTAGATCGCGCTATCGCCGAGCGGGAGCAGGCACAGAAAGGTCTTCGACAGTCCCACGATCGGCTGGAGTTGATCGTCGAGCAACGCACGTCGGCGTTGCGGCAACTCTCGTCACGCCTGTTGCAGGCCCAGGATGAAGAGCGGAGGAGAATTGCTCGCGAGCTTCACGACAGCGTTGGTCAGTGCCTTACTGCTTTGAAGATCAATGTCGATGTCTTGAAGCGCTCCGAGTTTATAGCTGGAGTCGACAAGGTCTTGGAAGAGTCCTCTGCTTTGCTGGATCAAGCGCTGACCGAAACACGCACGATCTCGTATCTCCTTCACCCGCCATTGCTGGATGAGGCAGGGTTTGTTTCTGCAGCCCGATGGTACCTTGATGGATTTGCCAAGCGCAGCGGCGTCGAAGTTCGGTTAGAGATGCCGATCGAACAGGTGCGGTTTCCCAACTCTGTGGAACTTGGCCTTTTCCGGGTATTGCAAGAAAGCCTGACTAACGTCCATCGCCACTCTGGTAGTCCTGAGGTGGATATTCAGTTGAAGCTAGCCGCGGAGAGCGTGATTCTAAAGATTCGAGACTACGGACACGGGATACCGCCGCACGTGCTGCAACGTTTTCGAGAGGCAGGGACAGGAGCGGGTGTTGGATTGGCCGGCATGCACGAACGCATTAGTGAACTCGGGGGTCATTTGGAGATTTCTCCTGCTAACCCGGGTACCGTCGTGACTGTCTCGATGCCTTTGTCGAGAGACAAGGATACACTAACCAATTCTGCCAAAGCCGGACAATCAGGGCGGAACTATCCAGCAGCATAATCGCAGACCTGAGGGCGCAGGACCAAAGTTTTGGCGAATCACAACTGTGAAAGGCTCAAAGTACAGATTCGGGTCATCGAGCCCTTCCATTGCATCTACGCTGGGTGTCGCGATAGAGCCACATCTGGGGCCACCCTCAGCCGCCTATGTGCTCCTGATGGCTATGCTGGGACCGCTTTTAGCGCGGCTCGCCACATGAGGGCCCAGCAATGGGAGGGGCTGGCAGAAGTCCCAGCCGTATAGGCGTTCGGTTCGGTGGGGAAGAACAACCACCCCATGAGTAATTGTCGAAACATTCCATCACACACAAGCGCCCGGCGCGTTGCGCTCGTAGGACGACTTTTCATGAATGTGGCCTTGCGAAGCCAACAGGTGTTCATGCTCCCGATTCCACTCACTTCATATGGCTCGATACGACGCGAAGAAGCTTTCTCGCAATGGCAACGCTGAGTAAACTACCGGACGGGGTGGCTAGCAAAATGACTGACAAAAAAACCGATACACTCGTAGCCTTCCCGATCCAAAGCCCGCTGCGATTGCGGTCTCGCCCCGTATTATTTGGCGGTTTCGGCGCATTGCTAATTCTGATGGCGATCATATGCATCGATTCGCTCCACACTCTGGGAGCGTTCGAGTCCAACAATATTCAGATTCGGCAAGCTTTTTTCTATCGCGAACGTACGCTCGAACAGGTTCGAGCCGGTCTGTATGAGTCGGGTAACATTATGCGGGACCACACCCCGATCGAGTCCGACCCACACGCACAGGAAACGCTCCGGACTCAGCTTCTATCCATTCACAATGAGACCAGCGCAGCGTTGGAAGCATGTATTCAGTCTCTGCCCACGGGAAAAAGGGAGCCATTTAATCATCTCGCTGTGGAACTGGAACATTATTGGTCGACGATTGGACCAATTTTCCAATTAAGTGCGAAGCAGAGCAAGGAGCAAGGCAATTCCGTGCTACGGCGCGAGGTGCTCTCGCAGCACGCGGAGATCCTCTCAATTACGAAAGAAGTTAGCGCGGTGAATGACGCTGAGTTGAAGGAAGCCGACCGAAGGATCGCGGAAGTGTTTGCGGAGTTTCGACGCCGTTTGTTGACGGTCGCCATGACTGCCTTCGGCTTTGGATTGATTCTGGCTGTCACCACCATCGTGTACGCAGGGCGACTCGAGAAGACGATCGAAGAAAAATATGAAGAGAGCCTGCAAGCACAACATGAATTGAAAGAACTATCAAGACGGCTCGTGGAAGCAGAGGAACGGGAACGGCGCGCCATTTCCCGTGAACTTCATGATGAAGTCGGCCAATCTTTAAGCGCCCTGCTTGTGGATGTTCAAAACTTGACAGAGATGTCCAGCGAAGAAGGTGGCTTCCGGCAGGGCCTTCAGAATATCAAGACGCTTGCGGAAAACTGCGTCAACGAAGTGCGCAATATGGCCCTTCTGCTGCGCCCGTCGATGTTAGATGACCTTGGTCTCATCGCGGCGCTTGAGTGGCAGGCGCGCGAAGTTTCGAAGCGCACGGGTATGCTTGTTGATACGGTGGAAGAGAATGTTTCGGACAACTTGCCAGAAGAGCATAGGACGTGTGTGTACAGAGTCGTACAAGAAGCCTTGAACAATTGCTCAAAACACGCATACGCGAAGAACGTACGGATTGTTGTGCGCCAAGAGCCGAATCACCTCCGAGTCAGCATCGAAGATGACGGCAGGGGTTTTGATGCAAGGCGTGTGCGGGGTTTGGGATTAGTTGGCATTAACGAGCGAGTGACTCAGTTAGGTGGTGTGTTAAAAGTGGATTCAGATCCGGCACGAGGCACGCGCCTTCGAGTCGATCTGCCGCTCCCAAGCGCGTCCGCCGATCTGGAGAATTGAGTTCATGAGGAAGCTGCGGATTGTGTTGGCCGACGACCACATTGTTATGCGCACGGGGTTGCGTGCGTTGCTCGAGCGCCAGCCAAACCTGGAGGTTGTCGGCGAAAGTGAGAACGGACGTGAAACGGTTGCACTCGCCACCTCGCTCAGACCAGATGTCGTGGTGATGGACGTGGGCATGCCTGTTCTGAACGGTATCGAAGCTACCCAAATGATCGTCACTCAGTGCCCGACCATCGCGGTAATCATCCTCAGTATGCACGCTGACGAATCGTATGTGATGCGCGCTTTGAGGGCCGGAGCCCGAGGCTATTTGCTCAAGGACTCAGCTGCAGCCGATCTGATGGGGGCCATTCAGGCGATTTCGCAAGGCAAGTCATTTTTCAGCCCAAACGTGAGCCGCATCCTGGCGGAGGACTACGTCCGCGTTCTCAAACAAAAGGGTGCGGTAGATACATATGACTTGCTCACCAGCCGTGAGCGAGAGATCCTGCAGCTTCTGGCCGAAGGGAAGACGAACAAGGAAGTAGCAACAGCTCTCAACATTAGCCCCTACACCGTCGAGACTCATCGCAGCCACATCCTGCAAAAATTGAACCTGCATAATTCTGCGGAGCTCGTGCTCTACGCTGTTCGGAAAGGCATCATTTCTTGAAGAGCGAGGGGAGTCATAGTCCCTGGCCGTCCCTTGAACGGCGCTACTGAGATTTTTGTGCCTTCGATACCTTCCGGGAGGGATAGACCTTTTCCTCTCGTCATCCTAATCTGCCTCTACGAAATTCCCCATAGCCGCCTTTGTATCGGCGCAGAATAACAGGGAGGTTCGCATATCTTTTCGAACAGGAGATGGAACATGAAGTCACAGTTGGCAGCAGTAATGGAGGGGAGGAAGGAACCTGAGCTCGTTAAGCACAGCGGCGAAGAGATCTCCAACCAATTTTCGCAGATTTACGATGTCATCGCTCGAAGGGCGCTCGACATTTTTGAAAGCCATGGCAGATCGCCGGGGCATGAACGGGACGACTGGTTTCGCGCCGAATCCGAGTTGCTACATCCGGTTCCTCTGAATGTAACCGAGTCAAATGACGAATATATCGTCCGGGCGGAAGTGCCGGGCTTTGGCAGCAAGGATATCGAGGTCATTGTGGAACCACTGCATCTGGCGATTTCAGGCAAGCGCGAAACGAACGAAGACAAGGAGAATGGAAAAATGATCTGCTCCGAGTCGCGCGCCGACCAGATCTTTCGGGTCCTCGATCTTCCGTCAGTTGTCGACACCTCCAGGGTCAGCACAAGCCTGAAAGACGGGATTCTTATCGTTGGTCTTCCGAAGGCACAGAATGTAGAGAAAGGGCGCGTCGAACCGATAGCAGCGTGATCGGATGTGAAAAGGCAAGGCCACGGCCAGTTTGAGATTTTGTCTTAAACTGGCTGTTCTAATGTCTAGACAGCCCGCTTATGGGTGAATCGCAAGCTCCCAATGGACATTAAAAAATAGCAACATAGCCAGTCATCTTTGCCTTCGAAACGACCCAGTCGCTGTCCCACACTCTTCCCGTTGAGCCGATAACTAAAGTGGGGCCTCCGAAATACCCTCCGGTTGGGATAGCCGCAGTACACCTTGCCTTCTATGCTCAGCGCTGAAGTGAAGAACACGGACGTGCGGCTGGTAAGCATTGGTAAGGCCAGTTGTCAGCCACGCCCGCATCAGAAAAACCAAAACTGGAGGAATCGAAAATGCAAACTAACTTGAAACGAATGATCGTAGCTCTTTCAGCACTTATGCTTCTTGGGACCGGATCGGTCTTTGCCTCTCCGCCGACCCCCTCATCTGCAGCGCCGGAAATGGAAGTAGCGTATCTGTCAGGGCGGTCGTCAGCGCTCCTGGCCGAGATCAAGAAAGAAGCGGCGCAGCTAACGCTCCATGCAGACATCCTGGAGAGCTTCGCCCGAAGACCGCGTTATAGCTGGCAGAGTCATGCCCACTACTTGAACAAAGTCAAGGACCAGATCAACGCAGTGGGAGAACGGACTGCCGAGCTGCAGCAGATACGTTACGCCGTACTTCCCTGGCAGCAGCGAGCAATCGCTGAGGTAACCTATCACGCGGCGCAAGTGGCGGCTAGCACCCAGGCGGCCATCGTTTACCTCAACGAAAATCAAGGTCGTCATTTTGCCACAGAATACCGAGACCATCTGACGACAATCGCTGGCAGCTCGAACGACTTGAGGGACACGGTAGGCAAGTTCCTCGAGTACGAGAAAGGCCATCAGAAAATCCAACGGATGCAAAATGAGTTGGAGCTGGCAGTTGACTGAATTGCTCAGGAGCTGTTGACGGGGGTTAGTGGGGGGATCGGACATTCCCGAGGCCCGGAGAAAAACAGGAGGACCTGCGCCTTCTCTAAAAGGAATGGTCAGGGTTCCCCCACTTGACGGTCATCAGAGCTGCTTGCCGGGATCCAAAACAACATGTCCCAGACTGCGACAATCGGGGCGTTGGCGGGTCACGGAAGATTGTAAGCCATGAGATATCTCTCACTTGTCTATTGATGTACGGAAGCAAAAAACTGTTCGCCACGCCCGTTCTGCTAGCGCTAGCGTTCATCAAGGCGACCCACGGGTTTTCGCCCTCGACTCCCTTCCCGCTTTGCGATCACCCGTGAGTCATTAGTCGTCTACACTTCGAACGTGTTCGCGATTCTGGGCCGGCGCGATGTGTCTTCTGCTGGCCGGTGCCCTTGGGTTATTCCACTTGCTGCGTTATGGCGTGGGGCGGCTTGGCAAGGGCATTTCCAAACCCGATATCCTCCGGTGTGATCGTTGGAATTCTGGCAATGTCTATCGCCCGGTCGCTCGTTTTTCCCCCTTTCGCGCACGTCGAAAGACCTGCTGATTCGCCGGCCGGATCGCGAGTGAGGCGCTGCGGTATGGTGTCGCACAACCCCGTTACGCGTAACGTGTTCGAGGTGTCTTGAGCTGGAGACGCTGTTCCTCCCCAAGGGACGTAGGGACCCCAACAGCCCGCCCTCGTCGCAAGCGCCGCAGAGGCAACCGCCCTCGATTGCGCATCGCCCGATTCCTTGTTTTGTGGGATCACGCGCCTGTGAAACATCACCGCATAGTTGAGTTTGAGTCTCAAAATACCCTCTTGTCGGGATAGCCACCGGCCCCCTTGCCTTCTATGCTCACCGTTGAAGGCTGAAACGACACGGGACGTGGCAACT